>JAABUL010000902.1_pt1 | contig 60637 bp, 74 predicted proteins | sample 5559151 | NCBI WGS metagenome assembly JAABUL01 (sample SAMN10711876, study PRJNA513368) | rock metagenome | isolation source: Antarctica rocks | place: Antarctica: Victoria Land, Pudding Butte sud
ACACATAACCACCATATGTACGAACATATGGTATGCAGCTAATCTATATGTATATGGTGTGTAAGCTCCAATCCATTACATATGGTGACACCACACCATAAAACACCACACCACATCCCCGCACTGGCTGTGGTTCTTTTGCCATGTTGTGAAGGTATTGGAAAGGAGAGCGGAATGTGGCAGTAGTAAGAGTAGGTGAGATAGGGGGTGTGAAGGTGACTCACCATAAGTTCAGGTCTGTCAAGTGGCACTGCTCGACCTTCTATGCGCTTATGTTGACAGAACACTGATATACTCACCGCAAGCCAATTCGCACCACACCCTACCTGCTTTGCATGCCATGCACCAACCAATACCAAAAAAACACCACTTCCGAACCTTACTCTGTGACAGCCCATTGAGCATTGCTCACGGTTGCCAAAACTTCACCAAGAAAAACTCATTCCCTTGCCTCCAGGTTCCTCCAGCATCGAGTCTCACCACTGCCGTAGAGCCCTCAGTCAATACGCGCAAAGAGGACCCAAAAGCTCCTAATGCATAGTCCACGAACCATCCCCTTACCGAACTCCGGACACTGGCTCTCCCGGCAGGCGTGTTCTCGTCCAGCTCATCCGCAAACCAAACTTGGAAACCGAACTCGAAGCTCGGCGCAAGCACGACGAGTTTGCGGAGGCAAGCTTGAAAGTCGTTCCGTACTTGCAGCATATAGTAGTCCTCGTAGAGAAAGAACGAAACCAGTATGCGCCGGACGGTGCTTCGCGCCATGAAGAACGCAGCCAAATCCGGTCGATGCAAAGAGATTTCGGTTTCTGGTTCGAGGACGTTGCCGTTGACGTCGAGGACGGCGGTGAAGAAGAGGGCGGGGGGTTGGCTTTGAAGCAGGGGAAGGGAGATGTTTGCTGTTATCAAGAAAGGTTCTGCTGCTGCTAGTACAGTCGATGTCTCAGTTCGATGGTTCACTTCCGCCTCGCCGGCGTTTCGGCCATGACGGCTGTGAAACTGGGGGTGGGCGAGGCAGGACGATATGGTGAACCTTCCCGGGAGCTCAGAAGGTCAATCTTGAAGGGCCGTGGACGACCTCGAGGAGTCTGACGTTCCGGACTCTTCACAGGGATAGGGGGAGGATCTTGCGGCGGTCCAGTGGATGCACGAGTTTTGGAGGTCGACCGCGAGCTGGGGTCGCTCTGCTGATTATTAACGGTGCCACTACTGCGTCGAGAACTCCTCATAGGAACGGAAGGAGGGTCTTGCGACGGTCCAGCACGAGTCCGGGAGGTGGATCGCGAGCTGGGGTCGGTCTGCTGGTCGTTGATGGTACCAGTGCTACGTCGTGGATTCTTTACAGGGATTGTGGGAGGGTGTTGCGAAGGTCCGCCGGCGGTACGAGTCTGGGAGGTGGATCGCAAGACAGTGCTGGTCTGTTGTCTCCTGATGGTGCTACTGCTCCGAGAGCTGCTGGCATCGTCAGCTTGCGACATAGAGCCAGAGGAAGGGTTTGGATTGGCCGCTCGAGGATGGTATAGTTATGTAGAAGGTTCGAGGAGCTATTGAGTGGTCTCGGATATACTGACGGACTGCTCGAGGATGATATGGCCGGAAGAAGATACGCAGAGCGCATTCTACAGCTGTTTATAGGCCCCGAGATCGAGCACTGATTGCTACCTGGACGCATGCATGTCTCTGACACTATTAGCACTGTCGCATTCAAGTCATACTCGACAGCCGCCTCACCTGATCAAGCTGTAAGCTTCTCATGGGTGCGGAGCAAACACTCGAGCACGTTCGGGTCCCTGAGAGCGTAGGATACGAACTTAGCGTGGAGCGTAAAGCCAGGAGGTCGAAGTAACTCACATACTAAGTAGACCACCACCGTCACACCAGCTCTGCGTAACTCACTCTCATCGACATACTCTCCAAAGCAGTCAAGGCTGTCGAACCCGGGTCGTACTTTGCGCCTAACGAGGCTCGATGACGAAGGTCGCTCGCGAGTCTTGCACAGACCCTATCTAGGGACCAAGATGATGCAAAGCATGATCGGATATTTGAACACAAGGAGACATTAGAAAGCACACAACTTACATACACAATACCTCATCAATGCACCACACCAGCTCTGCATCGCTTTCCAAGAACAGTGTATTGTCCTCAGAGGGAGTACAGCCTGCACGACCAGGTCTTGAAACATCATGATGGCTGGGAAAAGCTGACCAGCTTGAAGTCGATACCTTGTCCGAAGGTGTCATCGACGTCCCGCTTCACCACCGCAGTGGTCCTCTCCCTTAGGACCCCTAAAGCAGATATATGCCGTCCCAACGCATCGTCAATGAACCATTCTAGAACAGCACCACTAGCTAGTCGGCAGCCGGTCGGAGTATCGTCGAATAGACCAGGTGCCATTACAACCTGGAAGCCGAACTCGAACTCTGGCAGAAGTGACCTAAACACGTCCAGGCTGATTTCGATGTCTTCACGTTGCAGATTACTAGAGAATGTGAATTCGACCTGGCACTCAAAATTGACCAGGAGGCGTCGCACTCCCTGGCTCCGGTTTATGAGATACTGGCCTAAGTTTGGTCTGTTCATTCGCACTGTCTCAGCCTGCACTACAGCAGTGCCGTTGTCGTCGTGAACTGCCGTAGTGAACTCCATGTTCCCGTCATCCAGACTGCTGTTAAAAGGGACCACGAAGTATGCTGTCATGATGTACGGGTCCCTGCCAGGAGACCCAGGACGACGTTGAACTCGAAGCGGTGGTTGAAGCTTTGACTCGCCAACTCTAGTCGAAGGTCCAGCGACTGGTGAGTCACCGCGTTGGGATGCACTCCCAGAGCCAGCTTCTGGGCCGTGATGTGAGCTGCCTTCTGAAGTATCCCGGGAGCTCGGTGGATCGATCTCGAAAGGTCGTGGGCGACCTCGCCTTGGAACGGCTTGCGATTGTGTTGGCGGGCCAGGTGTGGAGTCCCGCTTAGGGTAGGGGGGAGGGCCTTGCGAAGGTACGGCGATCGCACGAAACTGCGAGGAGGATCGTGACCCAGTGCCGGCCTGCTGGTCTTGGGTTCTACTGCTGCTGCGAGAGTCGCCGGTAATGCTGGCTTGCGGCTGCGAGCGAGGTGCTGGTTTCGAAGACGATGCTTCATTCTTTCCAGTGGAATAGCCGGCTTGCGGTTCGACAGGTGGTGACGGTCGCGAGGATGAGGACCCGGCGTTCCTAGACGAAGAGCTTCCACCGCGTGTTGAGGACAACGATCCAGCGTTCCCACTTAAAGAGCTTCCGCTGCATCCAGTCCTGTTGGTACGATTTGACATTGTGGTAGGATGTCGGTATGAGCTTGATGTCGTCGATTGTGGTAGTGTCTTTGATTTGCTTGTGACTTTTGGCAAGGGAAGATTTGTGGATCGTTGTTTCAAGAGCGAGCAGGTCAGTTATAGCATCCACCGTCAGAGAATGTTTGCTGCGAGGAGGTCACCCACCTGTGACACCAGGTAACCATGTGTCGAGTCGACATGACCAGGCTCGCTGTGTTATCATATGTACATCTTTGCCGTCGAGCAGCAAACAGATCAGGGCTCCTAAGTGTCAGCAGTAAGAGGGCTTAGAGGGCTGGATAGGTAATGAAACATCAATCGTTACTGCAGATAGAGCACGAGCTATTCTCGAACGCCTAACCTTACCGTATCGCCATAGAGACAGGATACATACCTCACTCGAACCTGTTTGAGCACTTTCATCCATAGCACGTCGTTCTCCACAAGGAAAGCATAATCATTACCAACACTGTCCCCTAAGCTGTAGCTCGAGGCATCATGCTTACAGGCGAGAGAAGCTGATAAGCATGAATTCCTTCCGCTCGGCATCCTGGCGCCATGTATCGTTGACATCGGGTCTGACCACCGCCGTAGAGCCGGCGGGTAACCACGACGTACCTGACATATAGCGGGTGACTGCCATTCGTACAAACCAACCCATCACCGCGGTACGTGCCGACTCGTGCGCACTGAGATCATCGTCAGGACTATCGTCCGACGACAACACCACGGAGATTCCAAACACGAAGTCCTCCATCAGCGGCACCAGCAGTTGGAGGCATATTTCGATATCTTCACGCTGTTGTTGAGTCCAGAAAGGCACCCCGCACATTATCCGGACTAGTAGACGTCTCGCACCCCGGCTTCGAGTTCTGAGATAGTCATCGTTCTCGTTAGCGACATCGAAGTTAACCCTGAGATGTGGTTCGATAGCGTCTCCTTGGGCGTTATATACTGACGTTTCGAAGTCTATATGCGGAACGTGAACAAATGGCACCGTGAACACACACTCCATCAAGAACGGCTCTCCAGTAGAGCGACGACTGGGAAGTGCTGGTGGAGGCATCTTCAAACGCCTAGGGGCTGGGGCCACGATCGAAGGGGCCGCAGTCGAAGAGCCAGCCTGAGTGACTAAAGAGCCAGTTGGTGTATTGTAGCGTGAGCTACCGATGGAACTCTGCTGAGTACCCGAGCTGCTCTGAGTGTCGTTGCAGGAGGCTGGTCCATGCTTCCTCTTCTCGGGAAGGCTATCCATGGCGCCTCGATAAATATCAACTAAGACTGTTTGTTTCGATTCTAGCAGTACCTGTGACTTGCTCAGTGGTAGGCTAAGGTGATTTGGATGCTACTAGCTTATCTCGTGGTTGGTAAGTATGGTTGTGTGATGTAGTTCGAGGGTCAGCGAACGGAGTCCTTGTAGTCTCCATAGCTGCATACTGTTTGCTACAATGACTATGCGCACCTACGATACTATTAGCACACTCGAACACGAGTCACAGTCTCTGCTGGTCCACAAGGATAAATGACTAGACGTATTGCTTGCTCCACCCTGAGTAAGAGTTCTCATTCCTCCATCGAAAGGCCAGATCAAGAGACTATCGAAGCACGCCTAAATATAAGAAAAAAAAAAGCATACCTCACTTGAGCCTCCTCAACCATGTCAATTATTAGCAGGTCGTCACGGCAGGCACAGTCAAACCCACTTCAAAGCTTAGGTGGATAGTCCCGACTCATTAGCTCAACGGCGAGACAAACTGGACAATCGTGAAGTCGTAGTTTTCTCCGTCTTGTGCCCAGGAGTCGTCGAAGTCCCTTCTCACCACCACTGCGGAGCCGGGAGCCGACATCACCGTACTCCCTGGATTGTTTTCAGACAACCCAAAGGACACAAACCATCCTAGCGCAGCGTTTCGTGCCAATGCTCGAGCATTAGGAATCCCGTCCAGGTTACCAGACGGCAAGACTACTTGAAAGCCGTACTCGAAATCAGGCATTAGTGACAGCAGGACGCGGAAGCAGGAATGCATGTCTTCGCGCTGCGCCTGGTGCCAGAAATCGAGCTGGCACACAAAGTAGACGAGCACACGTCGCACCCCTCGGCTACGAGCCCTGAGGTACGCGTCCATGTTCTCCAGGTCCAGAGATACCTTTTCGAGCGACTCGAGTTGTCGCGCTCGCGAATCGCATACTGCCGTGCCGAACTCCGCTATATGCGAAGCATGATCGAAAGGGATGGTGAACATTGTCAGCAGCAAGAATGGCGGGTCTGTGAGTGAACCAATGGAGGGATCCGGCTCAGGGTCGCCAGAGCGCTGGAGGGCTTTGGCCTTAATGATATCCGATGGAGCTGAAGTCCGAGAACCCGCGAATTTCGAAGAGTTCGCCCCAGGGCCGCTGGATGAGCTACTATTGGAAGTCTGTTGGGAGCCCGAACTGCTCTTAGTCCCGCTCGGAGAGCCCGGGATTTTCTTTCCGCCCTTCGCTGGGCCTTTAGGCATGTTGAGCGAGGTCGATGTTTTCGACTACCAGTAAAAGACTCAAGTAGTGGAAAGATGATAGTGCTTGTGGTTGATCCAGTAGTAGGCTGTGGTGATACAAAAGTTGCCGGATGATCTCCTGGTTGATGAGTATTGTTGTGTGGTACGTTCCGACAACCAGTGAGGTTCTTATAGCGTTCGAGGCTGGGGACTGTTTGCTACAACCAGCACACCCATCTATGACACAATCAGCACACTCGAACTCGAGTCACATTGTCTTAAGATACATGACCTTACCCACTATTTGCCACACTCAAGCATGAAATCCCATACCACCATCACGACAGTGTATAGAAACTCACCAGTTTGAAACCAGATCCACGCCCCCAAGTAGCCTCCTTATCCCGACGCACGACCGCTTCAATATCCTCGGCCAATACCTCCATCTCCTCCACTTCCGGCCCCAACGCAAAATCGATGAACCACTGTAGCACAATCCCACGAGCAATCTGCCGCCCTGTAGCAGAATCATCATAAAGCCCCGCAGCGTACTGACTTTAAACCCGAATTCCTATGGAACAGAAGGGTAAAGGGGTCAGCAATGTCTTAAATCAGAGAGACACGTAGACAATTGTCAACGTGTACCCTTTTACCCATCAGTTCTTACCCAATCTATCAGCAAAGAGATGGAAATCCGGAAGCTGGCCTGAATATCCCGGCCTTGGATTTCATCGGCGAGTACGAAGTTCTGGTTACAGTTGAAATAGGAGAGCATGCGCTTCCCACCCCGGCTCCGCCCGCGGAGGTATTGATCCATGTTCGACATGAATGATAGATTACCTTTCGGGCAATAACACGCAGTGGCCATAGGCGTCGTAGACTGAGTTGAAGAAATACTCGTCCGTGGCGCCGTTGTAGGGGACGTCAAACCAGCAAACCTGCGCCCTCGGAACGGACTCGTTAGTAAATGCCTTGAAATTAGAGGGAGGGATAGGAAAGGGTTCTGCTCGACGGCGTGCTTACCATGAAAAACGGCTCCCAAGCCACAGGGCGACGACGTTCCTTCACTGGGTCTGGCGATGGTCGGCGACATTCGCCAGTAGTCGCCACGGGCCCGGAGGAAGGGGATCCGCTAGAGGAGGCGGAAGAGCTTCGAGCACCGGCTTGAGCACCTTTCTTTGAGCCGCCTGTCAAGGTCTGCCCAGGGTTAAGTATCAGCGAGTCGTGGCGCCCCCGGTCGGGGGTGGCAATGGGCACATCCGTGCTGCGATGCTTGAACTCTGTTTCGGACTCTGGCTGTGGATCCGTCGAGAGACGTTTCCGACTGGCAGGCGTGGAGCTGGGGGCACGCTTGCTTCTGATGGATAGATTCTGCAATGTCCGAACAGCTTGATGGTGATGTTGACTTCTGGTTTTCGTGTGTTGACAGTGATAGCAGAGATGGCCTGACGGTGGTGCTTCCTTTGATTGTGTTGTGAAGAGTGGGAATACAATTGAAGGGTAAACGAAGTCGATGCGAGCTGCTCTGTTATACCCTCCAAAGAGCGAAGAGTGATTGCTGTAAAGCTACAACACAATCAGCACACTCGAATCCGAGTCACCAATTGCCCGCGTGTCGAAGGACGATGACTCGACTTGTTATTTGCTACCGCTCAGCGACAAACAAAGTAGGTGCTGCTGAAGCCAGCTTCCACATGTCGAGAGACGAAGAACGAAGATGAGAGAAGAGCGGTGTCAACGTCGTTGAGGCGAGGACCTCAATAGTCAAAAGTAGAGCTGCACTTACCTTTCCACCCCTGCAGCGCTACCACGACACCCTCCGTGGCCCCCTGTCGCTCTCCCGTCACTCCCCAGCCTTGAGTTCCGACGACTCAGGTAGCATCGATTTCGGAAGGAAAGCCATGTACTCACACCTTCCTCCGGGCGTCCCCAACCCCCACAACCCCTCCCTATCTCGCCTCACGACCCAGCTCTCACCCTCCCTCTGCGTCAGCCCCCTCCAGACCCCACCCAACCTCCTATAAGCCTCATCCTTCCTCACCCTCACCTCCTCAAGCGTGCCGCAGCCCAAACTCCCCACAAACCCAACCGCAAACACGAAATCGCACCTCCGCACCAACGGCGGCAGCGTCCGCAAACATGCTTCCACATCCTCCGCCGTACCGGGGAACGCGAAATTTCGCCATAGCGAGAAATGGATCTGTAGGCGTTTGACGTCTGGGTAGAATTTTTGCAGGCAAGCCTCCAACACGCTATCGTCCACGAGATCGAGATCCCCGGATCGAGTTGTCTGGAAGGCGGGGCCGGAGCCGGAGAGGTGAAGGGTGCGACGTTGGGACTCGTTGAAGTGGAACGGAACTTCGAAGTCGAGGGTGAGGTTTGTTGGGGAGGTGAGTATGGGAGGTTCGGCTGCGGTGCCAGGCTCTTCGGCGTTGCTAGGCTCTCCGGTGTTGCTGGTTTGGTCGTCGGAGCGGAAGGTAGGGTCACAAATCGCTGTGCGAGTGCTGGAGGTGGAGCGGGAGCGGGAGGTGCTTGGATGGCGGAGGGCGGTGCGTGAGCTAGATTGGGAGGAAGATCGAGAGCGAGAGCGGGAGGGGGAGCGTAGGTCTCGTAGGAGTCTCAAAACTTGCGCCAGTGGTGGTGGAGAATCCGTATCGCGTCCGGAGCCAGAGGTATGGGTTTCTCCTGGTTCAGTGGTTGACATGTTCGGTACAGCTTTCTATGGTTGGTTGTGCCTGTTGTCGACGATCACAAGCGTGTAGAGACAGACACCTTCGACTTGCCCAAAATATGGGCGGCCAGTGTTTGCGAGCGGGTCTTGTTCACGTTTGCTAGTCGCTCTGTCCTGAAAGAAGATATCACCGTGCTGTGTCGGTCGTTGTACAAACTTACGAGGCCATTGTGCTCGAAGCGCCTATCCCGTGGTAGACCTTCTGCTGAGAGCGGTGCCAGAAGGCTGAAAGTAACGGAAAACGGCACGAGGCCTGGTATAAAATAATGCATTGCTCATCAGAACCGTAGTCCCGCGCGATCTTGGTATCATACCCATCCCCAAAGCAACGCCATGCCACCCATATATCCACATCACATATGCATGTACATCATCAAACCGCTTCACAGCCGCGCCGGGTTCGCAAAAAGTCATGGACATCGAAGACCAAGGGAAGCCTATTCCCCGACCTGACCTCGCGCAACCATGCTCCCCAGCACAATCATCCACGTCAAGAAGACCCCTCCCACGATCCAAAACGCGAAGACCGCGTACCAGCTATTGCACGTGCTGTTTTGTTGTAACCATGCTAGTGTCTGTTGGCTTACGCCGGTGCTTTTGCGGCCGTTGACGAAGACCTGGCAGTTGGAGGCGATGTTGCCTGCAGGGCCGAAGAGCTGGATGGCGGTCTCGATGACGCCGGTGATGAAGAGGATGAGGAGGATGAAGCAGCCGATCATGACGACGCCGGGGAGCAGGCGGCGTTGGTAGATGAGGATGACGAGGACGAAGACGTAGAAGATTAGGAGGGAGCCGACTGTTATGCCGTATGGCATGATCCTGGCAACAAATTAGCACTGATTTTCGATCGCAGATCCGGCGTATAGCTGTGCAAATTTACCACGGTATAGGCAACCCCAAAATCTGCTGATCCTGCAGAAAACTCGCAAATACGCCTATTATTGTCCCGCCCGTCGCTAACATGATGATAATCCAGAAATTGAGCTGTTGGTCCGGCCAGAGGTATGTTTGCCGGAAGACTCTCCGTTCCCGGTGGGTGGACACTGCGGAGCGCGCCATACTGCGACTGCCGATGGACGACGTGGTGGCGGTGGTAGCGGGCGAGGCCGCAGCGTACGCCTTATGGGCTGGCGGAGGTGGTTGGTCGGGCTACTGTTGTGTTTGCCAAGCGCTGCGCGCGTACCTGCAGATGTGGACGCTGTGCGATGTATGTCGTGTAATGTGGTATGCGTGGTCGTCCCGGGTTGTGGTGGTAGTCGGGATGTCGGTGTCGTGGGTTTGCACCGGAAATGGTGAGAGAACAGATATCCGCCTTGTCCCTCTTATGTTACTGTCCCAGACGTTCTCGCGGGTCGTGAGTGGAATGTAGTATTATCCCGATTCGCTATGGCCGACGAATGTGGTAGTGACACGAAGTCGCGCGAGCTGGAGCTTGAGATGAAGTTGATTCGTGGGGTGGGTTCGACGTGTGGCGAGATTGCGACAGTGAGGCGCGTAAAATTGTATAACGGTTACAACGGATGGAGAGAGCGTCGGAGGTCGTGAGTATGTGTATAGTTCGAATGAAAGAAGAGACGCAAAAGATCAATCTGAAAGGTGCTTCGTCTCAAGGTGTGGCTGGCAACGCTTAAGTCGAATGGCTGGCGCATGTGACTGCCAAGATATCGATATCGGATAAACTATCCCCCGGCCGCGGACAGCTCGATCGAAGATTTTCTCCAAAGCTCCAATCTCGACTTCACCATATCCACCGACGCACCACAACAGCCTCTACGCAAGGTCTGGGACAATCATTAACGCTGAAATAGCTGGTCGCGAATTATGCGACAATAGCGACACCATCACCAAACCTTATAACCGCCCAACATGTCCAATATCGACTACCTCCTCCACGAATCCTCAGTCGGGTATGCCATCTTCGCGGTGCGCCTGCAGAGCGATACTGTTGGCGCCCGTCTGAAGGAAGTCCAAGATGCGCACACCGATCTGGCCCGCTTTGGGAAGATGGTGCAACTGGTCTCGTTTGCACCCTTCCAAGGCGCCGCACAAGCGCTCGAAAATGCCAATGATGTGTCTGAAGGAATTATGAGCGAGTATCTGCAGACGGTGCTGGAGTCGAATTTGCCGAAGGGAGGCAAGAAGGAGAAGAGTAAGGTTGTGCTTGGTGTGGGCGATCGTGGACTGGCCGGAAGTGTGAAGGGTGCTTTTACTGGCGTGGAGTGCGAGACGCCTGATACTAGCGAACTCTGTGCAGACCTTTTGCGCGGCTTGAGATTGCATGCGGAGAAGTTGATGAAGAGCCTGCAGACCGGCGACATCAGCCGCGCTCAGCTCGGTCTTGGCCACGCCTACAGCAGAGCCAAGGTCAAGTTCTCCGTCCAGAAGAACGACAACCACATCATCCAAGCCATCGCCACCATCGACCACCTCGACAAAGCCGTCAACACCTTCTCGATGCGCGTACGCGAATGGTACGGTTGGCACTTCCCAGAACTCGTCAAGATCGTCTCCGATAACCACAAATACGCGAAATGTGCGCTCTTCATCGGTGACAAGAAGACCCTCACCGACGACAGCCTGCACGACCTCGCCAAGAACGTCGACGATGACGAAAGCACCGCACGAGCCATAATCGAAGCCGCTCGCGTGTCCATGGGCCAGGACATCTCGGACGAGGACATGATCAACGTGATGATGTTCGCCAAACGCACCGTCGAGCTCGCCAACTACCGCAAGTCCCTCGGCAACTACCTTACCGCAAAGATGGGCGCCGTCGCTCCCAACCTGTCAGCTCTGATCGGCGACATCGTCGGCGCACGCCTCATATCCCACGCCGGCTCCCTCACCAACTTGGCCAAATACCCTGCCTCTACTGTTCAGATCCTCGGAGCCGAGAAGGCACTGTTCCGCGCCTTGAAGACGAAGGGCAATACGCCAAAATACGGCCTCATCTACCATTCCTCTTTCATCGGCCGTGCAGGTCAGAAGAACAAGGGTCGTATTTCGCGATTCTTGGCGAATAAGACGAGCATCGCAAGCAGAATCGACAACTTCAGCGCGACGCCCAGCAGGACGTTTGGCGAGGCACTGAAGGCGCAGGTGGATGAGCGGTTGAGGTTTTACTCAGAGGGGATCAATCCTACTAAGAATGAGACTGCTATGGTTCGTCCTATTTGCTGCCACCACTAACCCACTGTGGATGTATACTGATATGACATAGAAAAACGCAATGGACGCCACCCTAGCCGCCATAAACGTCGTCGACCCCACCTCTGCAGGCGCAGAAGAAGAGATCTCCGCCCCAGGCGTTACGGACGAGGCCACGAACGAAGAACTTCGCAAGAAGGCTAAGAAAGCCGAGAAGAAACGTCAATCGAACGGTGATGTAGATATGGCAGACATCGACGCCGACGCCGCTGCTGTGGACCCCAAGGCGGCGAAGAAGGCGGAGAAGAAGAGGAAGAAGATTGAAGGCGGTGCTGCGCCTGCGGCTGAGGTGGACGAGGAGGCGGTGAAGCAGAAGTTGAAGAAGGATAAGAAGGAGAAGCGGAAGGCGGAGGGGTTGAAGGAGCGTGAGGTGCCCGAGGGGCAGATTGGGGAGAAGAAGCGGAAGAAGAGTAAGGCGTAGATGAGTGCCGGAAGTTTGATGGGTAGTGGGGTGAGCGGGGCGATGGTTCTCAGGGCGTTAGGGTGGAGGGCGTATGATGGTGTTGTTTGATCCGATTGGGGAGTCAGACGTGGTAACTATTGCAGATCGCTATATCGAATGTATTGTTCTATACAAGTCGACTATCCCCGATCTGGGAAGTCTTGGATCTCAGATTAGGTGCATATGTCGACGTCAGTAAGCAGGGCAGCGTTAGTGCGGAGGCAATGGTGGTCTGCTCGGTATGTTCTCCGATTCCTACCTCCTACTTTGTCGGTGCGCACGACCTTGCTAAGTTCTTCTACTGCGCTTCATCTTCGTACAGGCGTGCAGCGAGTCGTGCGTACGCTCGTATGTTTATCACGTACTGACGTCGTCATATGAGCGTGATCACGTCTCAGCCGCCGTGAGAATGACCCGACTCGATGGTGCTGCCGGTGCAGATGTACAAACCTCGCTATACAAATTGAATGTCTCTAACGAGAGCAGTCTTCGACAAGGTGCCTCTGTCGCCGCTCAGAAGAATACAGATCCGGTGTTGCATCCCACTTCGTATGTACTCTTGTTTTTCCTTTCTCTATACCCTCAAACATGCTGAATTCTTATGTCGCGCTTCATCTTCATGCATACAGGGACTCGTGCGACGCTCGTATGCTTGCTGCGGACTGACATTAGCACATGGGGAGCTTGCTGCTTGCTCGTGTTTCGGCAGGTGAGGAGTATGACTCGACTTCGACGGCGCTGACTCTCTCACAGTCATGCAAACTCGCTGGTAGCAATCATTCACGGACCCAGACTATAAGGGGCTGGTCTTGCTCGATCTCTTCCTGGACAACATCACACTCAAACCACTCAACATACCACAAAACCAAGTAACCTCACACCCACAAAGCGAAATGAGTGACAACAACAGCAGAAGAGGGCGCGACGACAGACCCTCGACTTCCGGTCCAAGTCCCTCACCTCCGCTGGCGCAGAGCACTGCTGCTAGCGGGTCTACAGTTCCCATTCGTAGCCGCAGTGCCATCAGGACCCAACAGCCGGATCACCGCTCTGCCACAGAGACCCTAGCTCCCCCCTCGCGCTCCTCAGATTCTTCCCCCTCTTCGGAGCCATTAGGACTACCCTTTTCGCTCGACGTGGATTTCGTTGTGCCCTTCCCCGACAACCAAACACCCCAACTTTGCTCCAAACTCTACGACGAGCAGAACACCGAGCTCACGCCGTTCGTGTATATCCCGCTCGACAAGCCCGACATCCCCGGGCGCCTCCTCTCTCGAGCTCCCAACGCTAAGCGCTTCCTCGTGAACTTCGAACTAGAAGCACCTCTGTTCTCCGAGCCCCAGGGTAAGGACCTCAAATCGTGCTTGGATCTACTGGCTCCCCTCATCGACCACGACATGCAGTTTGCATTCACTTGCTCAGGCATGCATGCGGTGGGTCTGGCTGCCATGAGTTCGAGGGAGGCGAGTAACATGTTCATGATGTCGTTTGTTGAACTAGGGTTCGAGAAGGGTTTCACGGCCGTGATGAAGCGGGTTAGTTTTGACACCTTGAAAGATGATCGCAACGGACATCAGACTATTGTCACCTTCTGTCGAACTTCAGGAGATTCGACGTCTTCGTAGATCAATGATCACGGGGGAATTGCGACGGCAAGAAGGCTGGACCTGGACGGTGAGTGCACTGCTGCTCGCGGTGGTTTCAACTAACATGTCTCAGGATCATCTGTGAGTGGCTGGGCACAATGTGGTGCTTAGGATGCTTCGAGCTCGAGTGAGCATACGAGAGACGAGCTGGGCTCTCCTGGTATGTACCTTTCCCTCAGTCTCTCAATCTCAACTTCTCAAGCACTCTGCTATGCCTCATGTCCATTGATACACGTACCTTTCGTCAATGCCTCGATCTCGAGCATAGTACTGTGCCTTATCTCAATTGTTACACAGTACGTCGATTCTTCGATTGTTTGCTATAGTGTGGAATGTGACTCAATCTCGACGGTGCTGATATTGTCAAAGACGAGCAAACCCCCTTGGTAGCAAATAGTGCTCGACGCCGGGGCCTATAAACTGCCAGCCATACAGCTCTCCGGAATATTCTACTGGACACTGACATCCTCGAGCCATTCATCAACACACCCAGCTATTAACTCTGCGCAACTATCTCACAGATACCGTTGAACCATATCAGACCATTTCGCACCAACGAAGCGTGATGGGCAATCCCAATAACAGAACACCGCGGGGAGGAAAGTCTTCCACTGTCACTCGGATTACCTCAGCGAGGAACCAACTAAGCCCTCCGCCAGCGCAAAATACCGCCGCTAGTGCCTCTGCACTTCCCATTCGTGGTAGCAGTGCTTCCACAAACCAGCCACAAGGACCTGCTTCTCAAACAGACCGCACACGACACGCTGCTCATGTGGCAATTGACTTGGAAATACGACGAACCACCTGGTATAGTTCTCCTGCTACTGCCTCTACAACTCCAATTCGTGGCAACAGTGCTTCGTCGCGAGCGCAGCAAATCACAGCTGCTAGCGGCTTTAGAGATCTTACTCGTGGCAACAGTGCTTCCAGCAACCAACAACCAGACGAGCGCCGCCGTGGACAAGCCTCATTCCCTGCTCTGTCCACCCCTGACTTGTCCGAGTCTGGTGCCACGGAAGCGGATCCTTTCGGACCAATAGGACCTCCTTTCATGACCGACATCCAGTTCGAGGTGCCTTTCTCCCCCGACTGGACTCCTTATCTCAAAAGCAAAGTATATGACGACCAGGGCAACGATGTCTTTCCAACCATCACCATTCACCTTCATCACGACGTAGTCACCGAACACTGCATTAGTCGAGCACCTGCTGTGAAGCGCTTCCTCATCCTGTTTTACGTGGGAGCACCTATGCTTTCAGAGCCACAAACCCACGACTTCAAGGCCTGCTTGAATTTACGATTGCCGCTCCTGAACCCCGACGTCCTATTCGGTGTGAAGTGCTTTTTCGAGGCAGGTTTGGAAGAACTTTCAAACCACTCCCCTGATGACTTGAGAGACGCGAGTAACATCCTGCTTATGACTTTTACAAATCTGGGGTTGGAGAATGGTTATGATGCCGTAATGACTCGTGACGATCGCGATGAATGGAGGGAGAATGGGAATGGGACACTCACTATTGTGAGGTTCGTAAGGAGGGAAAAGGGTTCGGATCTCTAAGATGGTTGGTCTTCTAATGTCTCTATATGTTCAAGTATCCGATCGTGGTACCGTACTCTGGAAACTCAGATGTCGGTATAAGCGCTCGTGCGCACTTCTCTTGTTTGCTGCTAGGTACCGACAGTGGCTTACGACACTAGTCATCGACCTTTGCTACATGCCACGGCGGAGCATGACTCGAATTCAACAGCAGTCCTAGTGGCAAACAATCCTTGACGTCGGGGGCTATAATAACCAGACAGTCGGCTCTCCAGATTTCCTACTCGACAATATCAACTTCGAGCAACTGGTCAACAACACAACCCACGATAAGCAACCCTACACCAACGAAGCGGAATGAGTAACAACAACAGCAGAAGAGCGGTCAGCTCTTCGACCGTCAATCCGACTCCTTCTTCTTCCAACCTATCTTTGCCAGCCACGAACACCACTGCTACCATCTCTGAAAAACCTGATCGTATCTCTGAGGACACCATCGTGCTCGAGGGGGACTGTGATCTTCGGGATGAGTTTATTTCGAAGGTAGTTGTAGACGGTGCTATGTAGATAGAGCGTCGTATCGGCCAGGATGGGCACTCTGAAACGTATTTCAGTGTAGAAAGAAGTGTCTGTGGTTGCGAGGGATTTCGCTCCCGCGTCAGGGAGTTGGGACGGGTCAGTCTTGGAAGGAGTAGGAACTGAGACTTGCTTCGGTCGTTGACTCCCGGGAACAGGTTCGCCACGAACAGCTCATCGCTCGAGCTCCTGGCGTCAAGCGGTTTCTTATTGTCCTCGACGTGGATCAACATATGCTGTCTGAACCGCAGACCACGCATATCAATGTCTGCATGAATCTGATCTCTCGCCTCGTTAGGCCTGGTTTCCAGTTCAGCTTCAAAGGCGTCTTTAAGGAAGGGCTGGAACTCAAGAATGACTCCCGGGAGGATTTGAGGGACGTGAGCAATTTCCTTCTGATGAGTTTTGCTGATCGAGGGCTGGAGAAGGGTTATAAGATCGCGATGGTCAGCGATCGAGATGCTTCTTGGGGAGATAACGACGCCGGAGAACTTACTATCCTCAGCTTCGAAAGTGCTGCAGAGGTCTCGAGTCTGTGGGGCTCATAAGGCTTGCAATGGGTAGCGCAAAGCCGCTGAAAGGTGAGTCTTCGCGCACAGAGTTGGAGACTTAATTAACACTTCACAAGGTCCTACGTGAATGACTGATCACGATGTGGCGTGCCAGGAACCAGGCTCATTCGAGCTCGAGTGAACGTTCGAGAGCCTTGCTGGACCCTCTTGGTTGGTATGCACTTTATCTTTTGGTCTCTCAATCTCAAGTACTCTGCTATGTCTCGTTCTCACGTAGGAACGATACTCGAGTCTCCACATGTTTGCTCCATGACAGCACTTGCTCATATGTGAACGCACAAGCAGCTCGATTGATGGCAATGTGACACGATCTCGACCATGCTGACAATGTCATGGCTGCCCGTCATGCCGGCAGCAAACATTTGCGCTGGACAGTATATGTGCCCGCCAGATACTCCACTCTCCGGATCTGCTTTTTCAGACACATCTCAACACTAGCAGAATCCCATCAAAGAACCCCATCAACATCCGACCACCTGCCAGCGAACCCAATGGACAACCTTACTATCAGAACCAAGCGCGGCACAAGCTCTTCAAGAGCGAGCCACAGCCAATCTCCTACAACGAGCCCAGCACCACCCTTAGGGAGGCAAGGCACAGGTCCTGGCGATTCCAGTGCTTCCTCTCGAGATAGTAGTACCACCAGGCAATCGCGATCTGTATCGACCATGCCACTTAGTAGCTCAAACAGTGGCCCCGAGCGTGGCCGCCCACAAAACACCGCTCACAACTCTTTGACAGGCTCGAGGCCGGCATCTCAGAGCGTCACACAGGAATCAGCTCGCCTCGGCTCTCCGACTAGCCCCCAATCCAGTGGTTCGCAACCAACAGATCCTCCCTCACTCGTTTCTGGCTCGTCCGACTCCCCGACCGAGGGCTCTCTGACAGGCCCAGCTCGACCGCCTTGTTTCATGGACTACTGCGTTGAGATACCCCTACCTACAGATGGGGTTGCTGCCTTTGATACTACCGTCTACGACCAAGAGTGGAACGGACTTCAACCGCTGATCGTCATGCCACTGGGGGGTAGTCATGTGCCAGCCCTCATGATGTCCCGAGCTCCAAGTGTCAAACGCTTACTGATTAGCTTCGTCCTGCAAGAAGGTACGACGCCTGGGAGCCGACAGCCAGATGTCGAGCAGAGCCTACTTCCACTCGTGCCACTTATAGATGAAGACTTTGAGTTCGGCCTCACCGCCGTCTTTATGAGGGGCTTGAGAGCTCCGATTCCAGAGGACAGTACCGAGGATGTGGAAGCTGTGTGCAGTAGTCTGCTTGGAACGTTTGTGGAGTTAGGGACCGCAACTGGCCGTGAGGCAGAGATCAGGCTCGATTGCGATGATGAATACCACGAGGGCCCGGACTTCAAGCTTGTCAAATTCCATCGAGTGGCTGCCCAGGTGAGTAGTACGGTAGGTTGAATGGATCTCCGAGATATGGTCGCGCACAGCATGGCCCCTTGAAAGGTCTCAAGCTTAACCGAGAGTGGAAGACACATGCTGATTCATCTGACTCGGTGTTGCAATTGAGCGTGTCGGCTTCATGGAGGTTTGAAGTGCTGGCAGCTGGCAAGGTGTGTTTCCTTATATGCACGGTATGTTCATGACTTCTGATTTGTATGTACGTCTTCGCCTCAAGATTAATCATGCTTCCCGGGGCGATGCTGATTACGTTTGCTTGATCGAGTCACTCCTCGACGGCCTATTGTGTCATGGCTACTCATCATCCCAGTAGCAATCATTACCTGGCGCTGGAGGCTATATGTAACCGCCAGCGCTCGTCTAACTGGGCCCTCATGCTAACACACTTTACAATCCTATCACAGTCTGATCAATACTCAAACACACATCAATTGAAAGCGATGAGCCACATTCCCATTCCCGTTAGGACACGACGAGGTGGGAGCTCTTCAACAGGGAATGAGAACTCCTCCTCCACAACGACCCCTCAACCTTCTCGAACGCAAGCCAGTGGCTCCAGTATTCCCCGTGCTTCCCCCGGCGGCCGCGGTACTACCAACCAACAGCAAACGCCATCCGCCTCACGACCTAACGCCAGGAACAACGACTCCGAGCGTAGCCGTCCGCAACCCCCGATCCGAGACTCTCCGGCAAGCTCAAGGCCAGCATCCCAAACTGTCTCCCTGAGAAGAGCTGGATCTGGCTCTCAGAACGGCTCTCAACTTGGCGGCCTGCAGTCGACAGCTCCTCCCTCCCTTACCACTGGCCTGACTCACTCTCCAGGTGAGATACCTGAGCATGTAGTACTCATGAACCCATCCCATCCTCCTTTCATCCATGAGCTGGTCTGCCACCTCCCTTTTGTCGTAGGCCAACCCTCGACCGTCGAATCGAACATCTGCGACGCACGTGGTCATATACTTGGATTAACCATCGATGTACCTCTGGATCATGGTGATCTGGCGACCTACCTCATCTCTCGAGCCCCAAGTGTCAAGCGCTTGCTTGTCGAGTTTGACTTCCAAGAGGAGATGCATGCTGATGATTTATATGGCGAAGTAAAAAGGTGTCTACAACCTCTTTTACCGCTTACATGGAACGGCTTCGAGTTCGGACTTAAGTGTGCATATCCCGAGGATGCTGACCTCTCGGAGTGGGCCATAGATAGTATCAAATCGGTGAGCAATGCCATGCTGATGGTCTTTGTGGACCTAGGACTCCAGACTGGGCGTGAAGCAGTGATGCGGATTGACAACGTGGAAGAATGGTGCGAAGGCCCGGATTTTACGGTTGTCAGATTCCACCGAGACTACATCTTGACACAATGATCAGGTCCTTGTTTGGCAGTGTCGTGCGGTGGGTTGGAGGAGGTATCCGAGATATATTCGATTACAGCAAGGTCCTCTCAGCTCTGGAATGTTTCGAGCTCGATCGACAGCGAGAGACCTGCTGATATAGCTGACACAGTGTTACAGGGGAGCGGGTCTTGCTTTGCGAGTTTGCTGAGCGGTGGCAGCTGGTAGGCGGTCTTTTCCTGACAGGTGCGATATGCTCTTGATTTCTGATTGGTATGTACATCTCTATCTCTCCTCTCTCATAGACGGCCTGCTGGGGACACTTGGTCCGCATAAACAATTGTCTTCATCTCCTCATCGCACTTACATATTCTTGTGTTTGTGTTCAAAACTGATGCTGCTTCCTCGGGCGATGCTGATTTTGTTTGCTTGACCAACCCACTCCCAGTCTACGGCATATAGAGTCACAGTCACCACACGCTGTTTGCTACCTTCACGATGGCTATAAGAGAGCGTTGGTCCAGATGTTGAATTCTCTTCTAGTACACCTTCTCCGCGATCAAGTCAAAGATACTAACCACAATCGGAGGGCCGAGGTGGCTCCTTTATCAATCATCAAGTTCACCCGAGAAGGGACTCTCGAGATCGTGCAGCGCGTTGATGATTAAGCACGGTTTGAAATGTCTTCGACGGAGGTAGGTAGGCTGTTGCAAGCGTCGATGGTGAGTACTGTTCACCTTCTTTCTGGTTACCACTAGCCGTTGACGTGGTTATGTATTGAAAACGGATCTAGGATTCCTGATCTACTGTTTCCCTTCCCCTGTACACATGAGGCAGCATGCTCACATGTCTGACAGGACGTTGTAATCTCCGAAACAGCACGACAATTTTACCGCTTCCTACGACGAACGAAGTTTGCTAAGGCACGAGCCTTATCACCGGTGACTGGCAGTTCGGTCATGGAACTCATGGTCCACTCATCTCAGTCATCATGGACGTTGAAGCTATAAATGATTACCGGCCTACAAGCCTCGAAGAGCATTTAACGTGCCTATCCCCATCACAGCCACGTCAAAGATACTTACCATAATCAAAACAACCTGCCTCACACTCCTTGTAACTACGAAAGCGCTATGACCGAGCCTCGAAACGAAGCAGAACGTAACAGAAGCGCCTCCAACAAATCTGGTAGATCTTCGGTCTCAACACAGTCATCCCGACTAAGTACAAGAACGAACACATCAACCAGCGAGCAGACCGCTCTTCAAACTCAGATCCGAGAAAGCATTGTAGCTGCATCTAGAACCGCACCACAACAACGTCCAGCCGCACCGCAAGAATTCCCAGCCCGAGGCCGTTCACAACCTCCTAAACCGCAGCGGAACGACGCTTCTGGTACTCGGCTAGCTCAGGATAACAGCAATCCACCAAGCTCAGACCTCTCATCATGGCCGTCGACGGCGAGCGATATCACCGAGCCATTTCCCGCCTTCGATGTCAATTACAATCGGGAGGAGGCTCTCCTACCATCACATAGAGTACCGCACATCGTTGACATCTGCTTCTATCCTCTCGCAAATACCAAGATCCGGACTCTCTACACTACCGCCTACGATGCCGAAGGCAAAACAGTCCAGCCGACCATAGCACTATACATCGATGATCCGAACTCGTGTAAGAATCTGAAAGCCAGATGTCGCTAGGTAAGGAAGATCATTGTGGTTTTCCATTTGAGGCAAGATATGGCATCCGAATGGCAACGTGAAGATATCGAAACATGCCTCCGGACACTTGTTCCTTTACTTCATGGGCATGATTTCGGTTTCGATTGCGGTTTCGGTTCCGGACTGGAAGATGGTGACGCTACGTCCACATACGTGTGTAGCGTTCTGCTCGGGATGTCGCTGAACGTCGCTCTAGCGAAGGACTACACAGCAACGGTGAGGTACGAAGAAAGTTTCAGCTGGCGAACAGGCGTTGGTTTCAATGTCGTCAACTTTAGAAGCCGGGGGGCTCTGAGGCCAACTGTGATGTCGGACTCTGACATGGAGTCTTTCGTTCGAAGCTAAGAATCATTCTGCTGTGGTATACCAGTCCCCTCTTCTGGTACTATGTCTTTCATGGTTACGATTTCCTAATGTATGAGTATCGATTGACTTCCTCTCTTGTCCCTTCAGTTGATCAGAGACGATTGGAAACATTCATCAAGGCTGGCTGAACATGCAATAAACGCGGTCGTCTCGATGCGGAGCACAAACATTTGGTGTCCAGACATGACTGCATAGTGACTCTGCCTAGTCAGCTTCGATTCATTCCCCTGGATGCGAAGCTATAAACGACTGGAGAACTTACAGATCTTGGAGGGATACCAACACAACTTCTCCAACACCAGCATCATCAACTGATTTATCAAAGCTCTTTCAAGCATCCTCAAGCATCCTCAACACAATGGAGAGTTCCCGTGATGCCAGCAAGCATGACTCCAGCGCCAATAGAGGTCAAAAGTCTGCAACCTCAAACCGAGAACCACGCTCGGGGCCTAGTACCGAAACTTCCAGCACATCCAGAAGTTCCAGTCGGTCGAACGAAGAATCCTTTGCGCTGGCAGCGTGGAAGAACTCTGAAGGTCCACCGCCAGGCTCTCGACTCGGCTCTCCAGTGTCTCCCCCTCGATCCCGACAAGTGTCACCGGCTGAGTCTCAAGTTCGATCGCTGGACCGTCCGCGGAGCCGGTCAAAGGCTTCTCGCTCCGCTACTCAGTCAGGCTCCGAGGATTGTTCTTCGGGAAGCAACAGTTCTGGGAGCAATGAACGGATACTAGCTATCTTGAGGCAGACCGCTGGGCCTGATGCACACCACTTCGACACGTGCTTTTTGATCCCTTTTGGTGCCAGAGATAACCCAACGATCTGGTCTGCGGCCTACAACTCCAGTGGAGCAGTAGTACTGCCTAACATCGGACATTCTATACGTACTCTCCCACACTTAGAAGCCCGCTTGATGACCCGATATCCAGACGTTAGACGTATTTACGCCGTGTTCGACATAAGAAGCGCCCTAGACTCAAAAGACCTACTCAAGGATGCAGGCGACTGTTTGGAACTTCTACTCCGATTTCCTCGCGACTATGAGTATGCTCTCACATGTACGAACGAGAATGGGGCCAACGATGATGACGATGAGCTACAGATAGCACGTTGCTTTCTGCTCAAGATGTTCCTCGACTTGGCCGAGGAGAAGGGACTAGTGGCCACAGTATACCACGGCGGCGAAGACTGGGGCGAAGAAGATCGATTAGAGATCGTCAGCTTTGCCGATAAAGACGCTACCGTCCAGACGTAGCGGTTGTTTTGGGCACTTCCCAAGAGCCAGCCTTTCTGCTGATTGGTATGCAGTGTCAGGTCTTGGGTTCGACAAGCTGGCGTGCTGTACTATTCATCCGATGATATGTAGTCTAGTATAGTAGCTCGAGTAGCCATCATCTCTCTCTCAAGGGATTAGCATACCAACTCACGAAGCGTTACTGGGTGCGGCATATGCGATTGGATGCGATGTTTGTTGGATGCATGACGCCCAAGCACATGTCACATGGTGTTGAACCTGATCAGCCTCGAGGTCAGCGGGTGTAGATAGCGTGGCACTGGGCAAACCCCGGTAGACTCACGCACTCTTCGTCGGTCCGAGTGATGACGGTCGCAGCAAACTGTAGATTTCCTTGATATCTTGCGTTCTCGGACCGGTGGAAGTTGCATCCTCTCTTCACAACTTGTACTGCTCAATACCATCACGAAGCCTCCCTCAGCATATACCAAAGCACAATGGAGAACCCCAGACAGGGAAAGAAGCGCCCCCTGAGTTCTAATATGAGCGAACGATCCTTGCCATCGAGGCCACCGCCACGTTCCAGGCAAAAGACTAGAGAAGCTACTCCTACCGAAAGTCCAAGTGGAGCTCGCAGTGCAAGCAATGATCAGCGTTCAAGTATCTCGGGCCGGGTCCGCATATCGTCTGCAAGGACCACCCCTAGGCCTGACCAACAAGGATCCGTGTCGAGTTCGCGACATACATCTCCTCATCCATCGCTACAGGACTCGCAAGATCTTTCTCAATCTGATTCTGGATCCGAATCCCAGTCCGGCTCAGATCAAAGTCCTCGATCTCGTATCGACATACACACGATGGACGTCCTGTGGAAATTGCCTTTCAGTTGCGAAGACAATCCGACGGTCTCCACCTCCGTGTACGATACCGAAGGAGAAACTATCGAGACCAGGATCGATTTGCCTCTTAGTCGTTTGCCAACCTTAGCCACATTCTTAGAGAACCGTGGTGGGAATGTAAAGCAGGTGGTGGTTCACTTCTTTCTCACAAGCGACCTAGACTGTGGTAATCAGCGGGAAGATGTGAAGGTTTGTTTCAGGTCGCTTTTACAGTTGCCCCGAGACTGCAAGTTCAATCTCAAGACAGACCTCGCTGGCGAGTACTCGGATGAGAAATGCGAAGCTGCACTCGACATGTTGCGTGCGTTGTTCGTTAGCGTAGCTTCGGAAGAGGGTCTGACGGCGGCGGTGTATACCGACGAAGAAACCCACTGGGACTGGAACGAAGGCGGTTCGATCGAACTGATCAGCTTTGCCAGCCCGACGACTCCTGGCGGCCAAATTGAGTTACAACGACCAGATTGAGGGAGTGTGCCTTACGGTACGTAGTTTTTTCAAGTGTATCTGTTGAATAACCGTTGCCCAATGTGAATCCGCTGATTTTCCCGTGCCTGCCATAGCGCAAAGCATGTGCCGTAGTCCGCGATGATGGTATGGGCCAGTATGATATTCCAGAGAAGAGGACTGTTGCTTGCGAAGTTTGCTTCGGTCGACTGACCCGCAAGCCTGGTGTAAGTGTGAGTGTGTAGAGCACTCACACATCATCTGTCGCAAACACAAGCCCTTCTTATGACGAGTTGAGCAAACTTTAGGTGTGTACAAGTGACGCCCGCTGTCTACCCTGATACCTAATCCACATCTGTACGATCAAGACAAAGTATTTTTATTATCCTCGGACAAAATCAAACCCCATCTCACCGGAACGTAATGGACGACCCGAGTGTCAAGAGGAAGCGTGAGGCCATATCCAGTTCCCGCGGAAGCGAAGCGTCTGGATCTGCGAGACCGCCTCGCTCCAAAGCAAAAACCAGAGTAGATGATTTGATCGAAGACTCTGCTCCACGGCCCAGATCAAAGAGCGGCGAGCGATATCAGCTTCCTCTTCGTGAGCGATCACTAGCCAGGGAATCAGATCGTGGATCTGCAGCGCGAGGCGGCTCGCAATCTGCCTCTGTGCACGATCAAGGCTCTCGACAAACTTCAAAAGAACCGACTGACCGTAAGCCTGAGACAAACTCCCCATCCGTATCAGAGAAAGCGGAAGCGGCCAGCATGCAAGTGTCATATTGTGTGCCCTTCCGTGCGGATCACGACGATCTTGACCCTATCGTGACCTACGTCTATGACACGGACGGTGAGCAACTCGGCAATAGCAAGGCACTACGTATGGATCAGCTGCCTGCACTACACCAACATCTGGTAGCTCAGTGTCCACACGTGAGACGACTGTTCGTCGACTTCCTACTCATGGAAGAAATGGTCCTGGACACCGATTATCCAGATATTGCGGCATGTCTTGGCCCGCTCCTCCCTTTACTCCCGACATACGACTTCGCTGTCACATGCCAATTCAGGGATGACGACGAAGAGGATGCAGTTGACGAAGAGGAAGCTGAGCAAATGAGACACCGCCAAAAGTCCGCAAACAGTCTCATTCTTGCAAAGTTCCTGGAAGTAGCATTAGCGGCAGGCTTCGTAGCAACGCTGCGGGCGGACCTTGAAGAGACATGGCTGAGAGAGGATTCTCTCACAATTATTCGGTTTGCTGGCAAGCGGGACGTCAAGCCGTGGTATGCAGAGACTTCCTTAGAGCTTCATCCTGGATTCGAGGTATATAAGACCTCAGAATAGCCGATCGTATGAATGATTCTCCAACCGATCCAGAGCTTTGTGATCCTCGTATGCTACACCGATATCTGGACCAGGGATAGGGTACACCGTGCTTTACAGGTAGTTTGTGGCTCTCCGTCGACGATGCAGCCCACGAAGAAGACTCATATCCTACTCATGGTTAGCAGTGCTCTTGTGTGCATGGTATAAGTAGGCAGCAAGTCCCCCTCTTTTCCTAAGTACTCATCTCTCACCCACAGTTCCCCATAGCCTAAGTCAGAGATATCGAAAGCTGGACAATAGCGCACGGCCTAGCTCCATCTCACCAAGCTACAATGAACGATCCGATCGTCAAGCAAAAACGTGAGGTCAGCTCCAACGGAAGCGACGCATCCGGGTCTATGAAGCCACCTCGCTCGAGAGGAAGAATTGGAGTAGCTGACCTGATCGAAGAGTCTCCTCCTGCAAGGAGTAGTGAGGAACTTCAGTCTCCTGAGCGTGGACGGTCACTCGTGGCCGCATCGAGTCCTGGGCCGACGCATGGACGCCGAATCGCCTCTGTAGAACGCTCACAAGGCTCGACACACAATTCCCGAGAGACATCTCGACATAGCCCGCGGTCAGCGCATAGTTTCTGTGTTGAAGCCAGTTTCTGTGTCCCCTTTGAAATAGCCCAGATGGTGAGTGGATTGGACCCTATCTCCATCCACGTCTACGACAGCGAAGGTGAAAGAATAGACACGGGAGTGTATCCACCAATGGACCAGTTTCCAACACTGCATACTGAGATTATCGCCAGGAATTCAGATCTGAAGCGCTTGATCATTGATTTCTTCCTGTATGACGAAGTGAGCCTCGATAGCGAACTAGCGGATGTTGTGGCTTGTTTCAACGGACTTCTTCCTCTACTTGGGACCTATGAGTTTGCACTCACCTGTGAGTTCAACGACAACGAAGAAGACGAAGAGACTAGGCTCAAGACTGCAAGGGATGCTATACTCGCAAAGTTCCTGGATGTGACTTCTGCAGCTGGCTTCGATGCGATCACTAGACAGGATCTGCACAACACGTGGTGCGAAGGGACTGATTTGACTATTATCAGGTTCATCGGGAAGTAATCACGGGAGTCGTGATTTGGTTGGGTTTCCAGTATGCTTATGTATCGGATAGCTTTTCAGGAGATCATAGTTTGACGGTCAACATACTTTTCTCCTCAGAATCACTCGGTAAGTACACGGCTCCATCGCCGTATGTATCTTTGCCACAAGATACATTGCCAGAGTTTTCATGACATTGGCAGGACTCTGCAAACCATGCGGAAGACTCATATCCTACTCATAGTCAGCAGTCCTTCTACGCTTGTAGCATAAGTAGGCCGTAGATCTCTAGAATGTCTTATGCCCTTAGCTCCCACAATCACAGCTCTCTATAGTCTAGCCAAAGACGTTGAAAGCTGAACAACAGATACCAATAGCCTGACCCAACCACAATGCAAGAGAACTCGAACCGTGGGAGGAGGAAAGACCAACTTCCAGCCGGAAGTAAGAGACCCAGGTCAAAGTCCGGTAATGTGGCAAAGAACGACAAACGCCCGAAGTTGTCCGAGAATTCGAAATCGAGGTCCTTCTCGCGAACCCACGCACAGCCAGCGGCTGAGCGAGATACTATGCTGTGCTCCGGTAGCATCGAGATCTCCTTTGGCCTGCCATCGAATACCGATGGAACCGCTGCATCGTGGCCGCTTGCGGAGATCCTCGTCTACGACAAAGAAGGCAACAAAACTACCATCGCAGAGGATATAGTACTTACCGGGTCACCAGCTCTCGATCAGATCCTGGCAGAACCCTGTCTCGGGCCGAAACGACTGCTTGTCGATATGTATCTCGAAGGAGGCTTGCCCAGCCAGGTCTTCCATCGCGACATCGAGCTCTGCTTCGATGCATTGAAACCTGCCATCTTGCATTACGAGTTCGGCTTCGTGTCCGAGATCGATCTCGACCCACCAGAGGGCGAGTTCATCGACGCTTCAATGCGTAATGCTCTCCTGCTTCGTATGTTCACGCAATTCGCAGAGCGTGCCGGCTTCGTGGGACATGCGAGACAGGATCTCGAGAATGGCTTTGCGAAAGGTCCTAATTTGCAGATAGCCACCTTCACACCAAGGCAATGACGTTGGCTCTGATGCCGAGGATAGTCAGAGCGACTCAGTGATTGTAGTATTGCGGATAAGTGTGGTAGCCTCAGCCGTCGTATGTGTACATAGCTTGAGCATGGCATACCAAGGATTTGAGGTTCACCTCCTCATATATGTCCGGAGAAGACCGTATTTGAGTCTTGAAATTGCCATCCTGGCTCCGTGAAGATCACAGCTGGACCAACTGCAAAGAGTGACATTGTTGTTCCCATGCCACTTACTGAACGGTTTGTGTTCCGCCACCAAGTCAAAGTCCGAGTCCGATATGACTGGAAGCAGTCACCAAAGAGCAAACATGGTCCATTAAGCCCTAAAAGCAAGACCTCTCAGTCCACGACTGCTTCGATAGGTCACAGAAACTTAGACATACACAACAAGCACCACGAAGATCGTATTCTCCCAACTCGATAGACCCATTCGCGGAAGGTGCCATACACTAACAGCAGTGCTGCAGATAATCCGACGGCGATGTTTCCAGGACCCAAGCAAAGTCCACAGCCAACTGATCAGACCAGGCCGTTCCGATCCACCGCATACAGTGCGCAAGAGACTAGTTCAGCAAACGCTTTGCTACAGCTTGCTGGGTCCAAGCCGCTGACCCGTCCCGAGTCGTCATTCCGACCATCTGTCGTAGGAAGACCTTCCAGTAGTGGCAGTGGCACCAATGTCTCTGGTAGCAGTGAGCTCATTTGATTATGACGAAGGACTAGCCCTGGGCCCGCACTGAGTTTGTGTCTAGGAAATTTAGCGCCGAATGCATACAGGCCTCAGGTTTACACATTGACCTTCCACGCCCCGTGGTACATGGGCCCAGATCAAAGGCCCGCCGCCAACATCACTGCTATCGATACAGACTGAAACTTCCATGATGTGGCCGGTGGAGGAGCGATCGAAGATGACGGGGCTCTATTGCGCGCCAAGCTGAACGTCTTGGTCCAAGCAACGACTCTTTTGAACTCGGAATTCGTTCTGCACCTGCCGATCTCGACAGGTGAGTCCTGGCGGGATGTATGCGCGGCCTTGACCTTCATCAACGCTGTCTTACCGCAGTTTGAACTCGCTGTTACGGTACAGCTTAGTTACCCAGCGACTGCACGCCCTGTGTTGCCTTTCACAGGAAGCATCGAGGCTCGTTTCAGAATCCTCCGTGCATTGCTGGCCATGGAAGAGCACAGAGGATGGACGTTCAGATGTAGGTTCGACCGCGAAAGGCTCTTTTTGCGTCAACCAGACCTGGAGGTGTACACCTTCTCGGAAGAACCCATTATTATCCAGCCATCGATACAGTGGCTAGCCAGACATGGCTGATGGGCGGAACATTGGTCGATAAGCTCAGCAACTCCAGGCTCTGCGATAATGGGAGTTGTAAAGCAGTCTCAAACGTTACAATTCTTCCATCAGGCGACTGTATATCTTGGCATTTTCATCGAGAGGATCTCGATGTCCTGACCTGTGGAACGATGCCATGCTTTCATGTATTATTCAGGTCGTGCATATCCATTGACACATGCTTCATAGTTGTTGCAAAGGCGTATGCGGACCACCCGCTATGCCGTGTGATGTTTGTGGGTTGTTGATCTCGAGACGTGCAGTAGAATGTTTGTCTGATGTCGTCAAATTGAGCTACTGTTCATTGACTCGAAGCAGGAATCTGGCTTTGACACAAAAGAGCCAGCGGCAGTATCCGACTCCGTGGCCTCCAAAATCTCCTTTCAGTCAGGGAACAATTCTCGGAACTGATCTCGAAACTGATCTCGAAACTGATAACATGCCAGCAGTCTCTCAAGAGAGCCAAGAGGACCGTAAGAGCCCGGGAGAGCGGCAGTCAAGACCTGCCAACGGAGATCAGAGCGAGTCTTCACCTGGCAAAAACCGGCACAGCGAGGAGCAATCGAGCCATTCGAGCAGTCGGCAGAAATCCGAAAGTCGTGCAGTTGCCATGCTGCCGAGGGCCGGGTCTTCAGTTTCCCATGAGCGACTAGTGTCGCTCACAACGTTGGATCCAGAGGCGCAACCGTCGTACCAGGCCGCCGCAGGGACTAACAAACCGATTCCAGTACCGCATGTACTGATGATGAGCTGCGGTATCCCGTTTCCAGTAGTCTTCGGACACGTCGATCGCTGCGCCAGGATTGCGCTCCTGTATGACAACCAGGATCGGGTCCCTGCTGGACGTATCACGCTCAAAGAGAGCGCCAACGATTTACTGTCGACCTATGTGCGTAGCCGATATCCTTCGATAAAACGTTTGCTGCTAGAGCTGCACTTTGACGACATGCTTTTGCAGGGTGGGCAGATGCGTGCTGAGCATCTCCGCGCGGATCACCTCCGCACTGCCTTGAGAAGTCTGTTGCCGCTCGTGCATGACTGCGAGCTGCATATTGTGATACACCCCAACCCTTCGATGCTTGATGGATCAGGGACCGCGGAGTCGACCGAACAAGAGCTCTACAATCTAGCTCTCGTTAATCTCACTGAGCTGGCATGGGAGTACAATAGGATGTACGTTCGGCTAAGGACGGACAGGCATGGCACTTGGGGCCGCGGTGAGGACTTCTGGTTCTTGTGGTTCTCGACAGTGAAGCCAGACAGGAGGGACACAGAGTTCAGGCCGGGCATGTAGCGAGTGCGTGTAGACACACGAGAAGCATGCGGAAGTGTCTCATGGTAACCTGATTCTGATGTTAATTCTTCCGTAGCGTGCAGATAGATCTTGACAAGAACATGATCCGGCCAGCAGCTGTCGTCCTGATTCCGTATCGAAGACCTGGTCACGGCCAGCTTGTCTCTGGTGGTATGACATGGTCGTTCACCCGGCTGAGTGAGTCCGGTCCGTCGGTGTAACATTTTTGTCTTCCCGCTCCTGATGTGCCAGAGAGGAATCACCGAATGTTCCATCGAAGCCGCCAGCCTGGGTTTTCAGTATAAAGCGCCAACGTCACAGTAAAGCACATCATACCAGAGCTCCAGAACTAACACAATAGAGACCCACCTATCCCAGAAACATGCCACCACCATTAGAAACTAGTCCGTATAGTCGTGCTCACCCCGAAGAACGACAGTCCCGATCCCTTTACAGAGACGAGCGCGGATCTCGACATAACAGAACCCAGCAAGGAGAGGAGCCTTCGAGACAGTCACCTGAGAGGTCGTACTCCACGAGACGCTTGGCCACAAGGCTAAGTACACCATCCTCATCTCCTGAAGGAGTAGTCGTATCCGCCACACCACCGAATGTAAGATCTCAGAGACCCCACAGTTCGGAGCCGCCTGCCATAGGGAGTTAAGCGCCAGTGCCTGATTTGCTCGTACTTAGTTTTGCTATTCCGTTCTTGCAAGCCTTTCGCCGTTTCGAACGTGTGGTAGAGATAGGGGTCATCCACTCAGACGGCAATCGAGGTCAGACCGTGCGTCTCGGACTCAACGAAACTGTGAGCGAGCTTCTTTCGACCTTCGTTAGGTGTCAACACCCATCCATAAACCGCATAGTGGTGGAGCTGAACTTCCGGGATATCGATATGGTGCCGAGCGAGATATGGAGGGATCACGCAGACTTTGCCCTAAAAAGCCTGTCGCCATTATTCCACGACCATCTATTCGTGATTGTATTGAATCGTGCTTCTTTGCTGCTTGGGTTGCCCGGTGTGACGAACGAAGACGTCGAGAAGCTCCAAGGGAAAATCTTGAAGGGCTTTGCTCGAGCGGCATGGAGCTTGGAAAGACTGCACATTTTGGAGAAGACGGATGAGAAGGACGGATGGGGGCTCTGGTCCGACTTGTTGTATCTCGAATGCGTTCCAGAATTGGCGCTGGGGGAAACAGCTGTCGAGTTGTGATCGGCTTCCGCGACGAGAGCCGATGAGGGCATGGTAATCCGAGAGACAGAGAGTTCAGGCGGCTCCCATGGTAATTGCGTCTCAGCATCTGGCTACATGAGAAGATCACGGAAATCCAGTGCGGGAGCCCTCCAGCTACTCGAGGTGTGCCCAGAGGTCGCGCCACACTCCCTGATGTGAGACCTCATCGGCCCCAAAGTTCGGAGCGGCCTGCCACAGGATGTGAGATTTCAGTACCTCATCCATCGGCTTCGACTCGACTTCCACTTCGCCTGATTAGCTGTAGCTTTATATACTATTTTGAAAGAAGCACGTACGAGCTCGTGTGGTCCAATTGGTTAAGATACCCTTCGTACTCCTCTATCGACGACATCGGGGGGGTGACGGGGGTTCAATCCCCTCCATGAGCATAATTCATTTTTGGTCACATGTTTTTGCGTAACCTTTGCGGGCCAAGGTAACGCTGACCCCATTCCGTTTGTGGTAGTCCTGTTCAACTACAGAGACAACCCGACAAAAGCCACCTCTGCGTACTATACCGACGGAGGGAGTCATATCTACTGTTCCTTTCTTGCAGGTCTCCGGTCATGTTGAAATTGTTGCCGAGATAGCCATCCGCGACTCGGACAGCAGTGTGTTGCGCTGATGCAACATCAAGACCCGCGGCAGTCTCGACGATGAAAAGACCGTCGTGGTGAGCGTGCAGTGCTGCGTCACCTTTCTTGGTTCCCTCATGCAGGCGGACAACAAGGAGTGGATGGGCAAGTGAGATGGAGGAGTGAGAGTCAGAGTCGAAGAGAGGTGAGATGCAAAACGTTAGCGTGAACCTAAGGCATCAATGACATTGCCACGTGACTGCATTCGCTTCTCTGCATCAACAAGTCTTGCTTTTGCCAATCGAACCATGGAGAAATGCTAGATTGTTCAGGAACAACAGTTTCTGATATATGTTCTTGGTCCAAGGTCCTTAAATCTCCTCGGTTCAAAGCTCTACATAACACTCAGCAACCCTCTACTGCGAGGAACATCGATCCTACGAACTGGAGCTCATATCCCCGTACTTCGACCTCGCCTCCTCAATCTCCTTCCCGTCCAGTTTCCTCAGCGATCCAGTGTTGGCAACCTTACCACTCTTGATAGCCTCCTGGATCTCTTTCCCAAATCCCTCCCCATCAGTCGCGTGCTGCCAATAGTTGATATCTTTTTCCAATTGTCAGCACCACATCTTTTCGTCTACCTCACTCGACGTAAGTACTCACACTTCGCCTTGACCTCAATAAGCTTCATCCTCGGATCCTCCGGCCCACCATCATGCTTCCCATCCCCCAAATCCCCAAACCACGCCTTCACACCCTGCGTATACACCTCCTTGATCCTCTTATCGTCATTACTGCTCACCACCGTCTCGCCCGTCACGGAGATCCAGTCTTGCGTCGTGCTGTCGTGGAAGTAGACGTTGGTGACTTTGTTCTGCTCGATGTCGGAGAATTTCTGGGAGTGGGCGTTGGCGAGGAAGAGGAAGTCGGGCCCGCTGCGTTTGGCGACGGCCATGGCGCGGCCGACGGGCTGGGAACAAATTCGAGGTCAGTGGCTGGTCTGAGGGAGGGAGGTTAGGGGGTGGTAAAAGCGTACGCCGACGCCCTCGCGAAGAGAGCCCATGATGCCGATTTTGAGGTGGTCAGCGATGGCGCCGAAGTCCTTCATCTTCTGCTCCAGGGAGACGTTGTCGTCCCATTGTTTTGTGACGGAGGGGTCTTGGCCCTTGTCGATTTCTGATTGCTTCAATGGCTCGGGCATCTTGAAGGGGCTTGTGGTTGTGAAGGTTCGGGTGTAGTTGGGTGTTTTGAGTAAGGAAGCAGGAGAACGTAGACAGAATCGAGAGGCTGAGGAGCGGAACATATGAGCTGTATAAGAAGCCATCGGGAGAGCTCATGTACTTGTCTTCATGTAGGGAATCATCATCCGCCCAGAGGGTTCCGCATAGTGGTGATGCAATAATTGCGGGCATCTTGGACGCGTCCGCGAGCACTATACGCGCATGTGTGCTTGGAATTGCCCGAATACCCGTTGCTCCTTCGTTAATGCACCGAGATGGATGGGATGGGTCGAAGATGGGCGACTTTTGCGTTCGCTGATCGTTGATGGAGTTGCGGGGTGATGAAGACTAAAACGAAACCAAATGTCAATGCATGTGATTGACGATGACGCAACACCGGCTATATGGAATCCCAGTCTACATGTACTCTAACATTAATCTTTCTGAACAACAAACACAAGATACTGCATAGCCATATGTATCATCAACAATAACACCACCCTATCAAAGATGTCCACCCCAACCCAATCCGCCATCTCCTGGCCCCAGAAATTCCTCCCCGGCACCACAGACAACTTCGTCTCCAACGAAACCATCGCCGCCAACCTCTCCGCCTCCCAAATCTGGCCCCTGCTCCAAGACGTCTCCAAGTGGGAGAGCTACTACAACAACGTCTCGGACATCACACCCCCCTCTTCCGGGCCTAAGCTGAAGGAGGGCGACACGTTCAAATTCTCCACCTTCGGCTTCCCGGTAGAAAACTAATAGGTACCTTGTTCAAGACATTGGCTGACCCTTTTGCCGTTTTGTGTGTAGGTCCTCACCTGCCCAGTAGAAGAATGCGTTCCCCCTGAAAACGGGAAGGCGGGAAGGATCGCGTGGAGTTTCGCGTTGGGAGAGGAGGTGAGCGGGTATCATGCGTGGCTTGTTGAGGATCTGGAGGGAGGGAGGGTTAGGGTGCTGACGCAGGAGAGTCAGTTGGGTAAGCCGGCGGAGGAGTTAAGGGAGAAGAAGCCGAATCGGATGTTACTTGGGCATCAGGATTGGTTGGATGGGCTGGTGAAGGCGGCGCCGGGGGAGAGGGTTGGGGAGACGAATTTGGGCGCTACTGAGGGGTGATATGAAGAAGGAGAGGATGTTATCATGCTGTATAGTTCTTACACTGCCCTTACATACTCTTCCGAGTTGATTACGCCTACCGCTTCATCCTCTTAGATCCCAGCATCTTCCGGCTTGACGTCCAAGTTCCAGTCGATTGGTCCTTCCTTCCCATACCGCTCCCCCAACCACTCATTCGCCTTCTTAAAGTGCCCGCACTCGAAGAACCCTCTCGCCGCCGACAGCGGACTCGGGTGCACACTCTTCAACACCAAGTGCTTACTCCCATTAATCTTCACACACCTCTTCTGCGCCGGCGTGCCCCAAGCCAGAAACACTACCCCATTCCTCCGCTTCTCTGCCACAACATCAATCACTCGTTGCGTGAATGCCTCCCAGCCTTTGCCAGCGTGGCTGTTGGCTTCGTGCGCGCGGACGGTGAGGCATGTGTTGAGCATGAGCACGCCTCTGTCGGCCCACGGGGTGAGTAGGCCGCTGTTCTTTGGTGGTTCTTTGAAGTCTGGGTACTCTATCTTGAGGAGTTTGTAGATGTTCTTTAGACTCGGTGGGGCGGGCGTTGGAGGGCGGACGGAGAAGCAGAGGCCGTGGGCTTGGTTGAGGTTGTGGTAGGGGTCTTGGCCGATGATTACAGCTTTGACGGAAGGGAGAGGCGTGTGGCGGGACCAGCTGTAGACATCTTCGCTTGGAGGGAACACCTTCTTGCCGGAGGTGACTTCCTGCTTGAGGAATTTCTTCAAGCTGAGAAAGGAGGGTTTGATGAGCTCGTCCTTGAGGGCGCCGAGCCAGCTTTCGTGTAAAGTCTCTATCTCAAGTTTGAGGAGGTCTTTCTGCTCGGTGGTGAGTTTGGCGATCCAGGCATCTTTGTCGAACTTGATCGGTTCTGTTGCGGGTGCGGAGGGAGATGATGTCGGATGAGATGGGTTGCTCGAGGATGTTGCTGGGTTGGTCTTTGGCTGGCCGAAGAAAGAAGTGATGGATGCATTGGACTTGGGCTTCTTGGCCGTTTCGGCGGCCAAGTCTGCTGCTTTGCGTTTCAGCGACATCTTTGATACAATCTTCGTTGATGTTTGGTAACAGAAATCAGCGGTGGAGCTGAAGGTCGCGACCTCGAACGCGCCTTGCCCAGCTACGTCACGCGTCGCCGATAAGATGAGGTTCGATCGCGCCGCGCCGAAGATTACGGCGGACTAAGTCGACCCAAAAGGACATGGAATTAAAAGTGAATGTAATTGGCTTTATAACGTAAGGATTATATGCTATAAGTTACCGGCGTGATACTAGATCAAAAGGAGTAGTAGAGTGCCTTTCGTTCAGCGATAACTCGTGTCTATTCTATAAGAGGTAGCTATATACGTCGTCGTAATCTATAATCCCTATAATGCGGAACAAGTAAGCTAGGCCCAATCGGGCCTAGCTTATTGAAATCAAGGTTACGGCTAATCGCGGGTGGCGGACGCTTGACAAGCAAACCCTAGTCGCGTTAGCTAATTACGTACAAAGCTACTAGTTAGCTAATCCGCGACTAGGGTCTACTTGTCTAGCGTCCGCTACCCGTCATTAGCCGTGACCGTAATTTAAATTAAGCCTAGCTTACCCGTTCTAGAAGATAAGATGGAATTTGTACGTACGTATTTACCTCTCCTTACTTCGCCTATATTACTATATCTAGACTAGTCAATGACGACTAAGGGAGCGTTATATAGACTATTCGCATTACGTAGTTACAAAAAAAAAGAGCTCTAACTAGCGTCGTCGACGCTACCGTACTAGTCAAGCTATTTTTATTCCATGTCCTTTTGGGTCGACTCAGTCCGCCGTAAAGATCCGTTCGTGTGAGGCGGTGCAGGCGGCGACGTCACCATTAGAGTCAGAGCAAGCTCGACATACAGGTATTGGCAACAACGACCTGCGATCAATATTGCCGCTGCAAACCCTTCTACGCCTGGACTTCTCGACCACGACTGGACGATCTTCCACTTCCTACGAACTCACAGATCACTGGAAGTCGCAATCCCAGCTGGACACAACACAGTATCTCCACGACCTCTCAACATGTCGGGCTCACGCATCCCATCGGAGGCGCCGCCTTCATACGAGCAAGTCACTGGTGGTTCACACCCGCCTGCCGCTTCCTCAAGCACTCCCGCCAGCGCATCGGCAGGTCAGGCCTCAAGGTCGCGTCTAGAAGTCCCTAGCATTCCAGCTTCACACCGCAGAAGTATGGAAGATGAGTTGAGACCATTGCCGAAAGGCGTGAGTTGACATGCCCCTGCGTTGCAGTCGGACTCCTGCTGAACGATTCATTCAGTGGGTCCGCCAGTACGATGACAGAGAGCACCACCAGTTCTTCGTCGACACCACCAAAGAACCCCCCCGCTCCTCCTGGGTCCACCCCTACGACGACGACGAATTCCTCGCCACCCTGCCAACCGACGAACGCGAACGCATCGAGCAAGAGAGCTTGAACCGCGGACACCCTCCGTCCAAGGAAGACGTCATAGCAGCCTACACCGACGACGAAGACGACCATGATCACCACCCCTCCTCATCCACCGCTGGACACGGCGAACTTCCACCCCGAGATGGCAAGGGTAAAGGGAAGGAATCCTTCGGCCGCAGATTCAAGGACAAGCTTACCGGCACTACCCACGACCAACGCGAGGAGGACCGCCGCAAGCGCGCTGAGTACGAGCAGAAATTGTACGAGCGACATTTGCGTGTGCGGAAGGCGATGGTGGAGGCTTCGCGGACTGGGCAGCCGCAGTGGGTCGGTAAGGATGGCGATGGGAAGGACATCTATATCGAACCGCCGCAGTATGGTGGTGGCGGATACGGAGGTGGTGGGTACGGATACAGTCCCTACAACGGCAGAGGCGGAATCTACGACACGCCGAATGCGAGATACGTTCGGCCGGCGAATCCATACGCCAGGCCGATGGGTTATGGGTACGGTGGAGGGTACGGCCTGCCGCTTGCCATGGGTATGGGCGGCGGTTTGATGGGAGGCATGATGTTGGGTGGCATGATGTGAGCCACAGTGTGAGCTCTGGGCAAGGCCCAACATGCTAATACAACTCAGGGGAGGCATGGGTGGCGGATTTGGAGGTGGCGATGGTGGTGGAGGTGGTGGCGAGTAGCCTACATTCGATCCTGCACTGATACTTTAGTGTTATAGCGAGGAGACCCTGAGATATCCTTCAAACGACAGATCATGAGAAGCACGCATCCCGATCTTGTGAATCTCGCACTGCGCGGTACGAGAGGCGATGAATATGTGAAGACACTCATTGAGCTGATGCGATCAGCTTCCAGGCATGCTGTTAACGTTTTCATTCCTGTGCTTTCACTCGCCATGCTGCTGCTGCACGCTAGTTGACATCACATGGGTACGGTAAAGCATACATATACCCCCTCCCCTCCCTCTACATATCAAGCATCTACCTATCTGCCTCCTCGCCTTCCATCCCCAAACCACAGCCCAAAATTACCACCAACAATGGCAGAACAACCCTTCATCACCACTCAAGTCCTGAACACCAGCACCGGGAACCCTGCGTAGCAAATTCAGTGCGGTCTACAGGCCAACAACTATCTTGGCTACAAAGGCCCCTCCTGGCACGCCACAACAGACCGCGACGGCCGTGTCACCGATTGGCACATGGAGAACAACGGCATCGCTCTCAACACCTACGTCAGCAACTGGAAGGCGAAGGCGAGTTTAGACGAGTCGCTGAAGTTCAAGCTACGCTTCAACACTTCGGGCTTGTTCGGCAGCGATGACGGCTTCTATTGGGATGTCACGGTCGCGATTAGAACGATGAGGGACGACGGGCATTATTGTGTGCTGCTCGCGATGGGGCTGTGGGGGTATAGCACGTGTCGTGGAGCTTGAGGGCTTGGATGCGGGTGTCTGGGGTGTGGCACGATAGCGGCTTTCAGAAATTCAGTCTACCGAGAGGTACGTCCTGTTGCTCGTGCCAATGTGCGGGTGATTGCTCCTGCTAACGAGAGGACAAGGAAATACTCACCATCATGAACCAGGAATCAGTGTCATGATGTGCTTTCGGTCATGATCAGGGGCAGGGCCGGCAGACATCTCACAGTCGAACTTTGTGAAGCGGACTGTGGTAGGTCGTGTTCGCCACTGGAGCAGGGGAGACTTATGACTGACACGGGCTCCAGCATCATCAGGCATGTCGCTAGAACACAGCTTCTGTGAAGATGGAGGAGGTGGTGGCGAGTAGTCTATACCCTGCTTCCGTAGGTCTTGCCACTGCAAGGACTCATCTCTACTCTGTTCTTTCTCTTCTTCCTCCACTGCAGTTGCCTTTCCGGAAGGGTGGCTATGGCTACGCTTGCCCGTTTTCCGCCCCTGACGTTACTTCGCTTCGCCTCTTTCCTCGACTTCGGCTCTTACACCTACATCAACACCAACATCAGCTCAATCTCAACACAACGACAGCGGACACGATGTCTGCACCCCCCAACCCGGACTCAACGCCACCAGCAAAGGATGCCCCAGTACCCATCCCGAGGGCAACACCACCAGGGTCATCGACGGCCTCCCATCCCCGCCCGGACCCAGCACCAACAGCAACGACGACTTCAGAGCCTAGCCCGAACCCAACACTAACAGCAACGACGGCCTTAAAAACCAGCCCGCACTCAACATCGCTAACAACGATGGGCTCACATCCCACCCTGAGCTCAATACCACCAACAACGACGACCTTACATCCTAACCTGAACTCATTACCACCAGTACCGATGGCTCCACCACCCAACCTGAACTTAACACCACCAGCAAATACGGCCACTCAATCCAGCCCAAACTCAACGGCACCAGCAACGACGGCCTCAGACTTGCTCATAACGACGCACGTCCTGGACACCACCACCAGCAGACCAGCAGTGAACCTCAAATGCATCCTCAAGGCCATGGGCGGCCCCAGTTGGGAGGCCTCGACAGACGACAACGGCCACATCACCGACTGGATCCCAGCCTCTGGCGGCACGCTCAAGAACTTCGTCGACGATTGGAAAGCTAATGGAGCTGCGGACAGCATCGCAGCGTTTCAGTTGCAATTCTTGACTGCCGACTACTTCGGCCGCGATAACACGCTCTACCTTGGGGTACAAATCACAATTATGGCGAAGAAGGAAGAGGGACACTACCACCTTCCGCTTTTGTTGGGGCCGAACAGCTATAGGACGTATCGTGGGGCATGAGCAAGCTCATGCGATGTATGAGCATTGCTAGGTGGTGGCAAGGCACAGGCTCTCTGTCCAACAACCTCACATGTCATCGCGAGGCAAGTTTTAATGCTCGTTGTAACGTGCGAATGAGGGCTTCCTGGTAACAGAAGTCCCGCAGGTGTTCACCGATTACCTCGAGAATGAGTGCGGAAGCGCGGGCACCCTGGACATGGAATGCCGTTGTGTTCAAGGCAGCGCAGTAAACATTGCATGGCCGAATATCATGAAACAGAATGTGGTACGTTCTACCCGCCGCGAAACAAGAGAGACTTGTGACTGACAGGCTTCCCAGCAGCATCGGGTTTGAAGACAGTATGAGGATGTGCGAAGACATACCGTAGCAACATACCAGTTGCAAGGATACCACAAAGCATGACATGCGATATGCTCGACCAACAGGAATCAAATCAACAACAATCAACTACACATATCGTCTTCCTCTACTTCCATTCCAGACAACAACTTCTCACCCTCCTACCCAGTCAGCTGATCCCACTTCATAGCCAACACCACCTCCGCCTGCACTTTCTTTCCCCCCACCTCCGTCTCCCGCTCATGACTCCTAACCTTGCCCCGCTCAAACCCAGCATACTCAAGCACATCCGTCAACCGTCCAATCTTCCCCTTACTCTGATAAAGCATCTTCTCCTCCAACCCAACATTGAACTGCTCCTCTCCACTCGCCCCCTCCGCCTCCACCCTCCCGGCTTCAACCTTCAAGCTGCAGACAGAAGGGCAAAAGGGTTAGCAAATGTCTGAGACAAGGTAGGGTTTTGCCCATAGGTTTAGTACCTCGTCACAATCGCCACCCCCTTCGGTCTTAGCGCATGCAACATCCACTGCAACCCCTTCAACACCACCTTCGGATCTTCGTGCGAGAGGCCGAAGATTGCGTGGGTGTAGGTGTCCATTTCTAGGCTCTCGAGGGATTTCACGGAGACGTTTTCCATTCCTGAGACATCCGGGGCACTTTCGCCACGCGAGGCGATCACGATTTTGGGGCCGAAGGAGTTTCGGATGGAGGCGGTTTGGTCGTAGATTGTTTTTGCCACGTTGGCGCCGGAGACGAGGATGATGGCGTTGTATTGGATTGAGATTCTGGGGCCGTATTCCTTGAGGACGTCCTGGAGAATGGCGGAGGTTGCTGCGTCTGAGTCTGTCATTTTGGCGGTTCCCTGGGCTGTGGTCTGGTCCTATTTTTCTTGGCCTCGTAGGGTACAATGCGAAAAGATGAGGAAGATATATGGTCGGTAATAATCATGGTGGGAGGTGAGGTGACGTCTCCATTGGGCCGAGCTGGAGCATCACTCCGTGGACCGCAGGTGCCCGCTCGAGCGACATGCTCGCTGGACGACATTCATCTTCGACATAACATGGCACAACTTGTTGCGGCATGTCGATGGCATCTTCTGTCAAGATCTGATGGAAGCAATGGGTGCTCATCACATTCAAGATGGGGGTCGAAACGTGCTGTGTCGCTGCCTCGGCCCGAGAAATTGCTGTTGTTTTAAGCCCTTTTACAGGAGGAGACTTCTAGTTCTACGTCTATCAGCCCTTGACGCACAGATATGATGATCAGCATAGCGGCGGCGTATAAGAACCCCTGATTCTTTCCGGATATTCGGTCTTCATATTGCGGAATACGAAGCTCTAGCAAACAAAGGAACCATGGCAGACTGGCATGAGAATGGACAGTTATCTGTTGACATAACCATCAAAGACCCCAAGGCCAGAGTTGAAGCCTACATTGAGCTCTACAAGGATTGCAGCGAAGAGCTTGTAAGCATATCAAGCGCTGCCAACATTCACTTGCTAATAGTGATCCTCAGTTTGACGCTCAACTGATGCGTACCATCCGAGTAACCACAGCGCGGACCTGCGACATCGCTAAGGAAGGAATGGCAGCACATTGTACTTTCGAGCTCGAAGTGCTGGCAGGTTTCTGCAATCGGATGGGCAACATGCATGGAGGCTGTGTCGCTCTACTAGCGGATATGAGCACCACCATGGCCACGGCACCTATCGCTCAGAAAGATTTCTGGGTGTTTGGAGGTGTTAGTCGGACGTTGAACGTTACTTATCTGCAGCCTGTTCGTCAAGGAACCATGTTAGCGATCGAGTGCAGCTTGCGGAGTATTGGAAAACGGTTGTGTAAGTTTTAGCTTCCGTCAATGTTCAACCACGTCTGATGCTGGTTGACAGCTGCTACTCAGTGTTTGATCAGAGACAAGGAGAGTGGACAACTACTGGCGATGGCCGAGCATGGCAAATCGGCTTTGAGCGACCAGCAGCTTCCTGCGGTGCCATCGAAGCTGTAGACTCGTCTTCATGCCCACAGCTCTCGCGGCAGTTGTCGCATCCCAGGTCGACTCTAGCATTGCTTCTGGAGCGAAGACGGTCAACGATTTCCATCGAGCCTTGTACGGCTACCGAGATAACAGTCCATTATACCCTGCCACAACGTTCGACTGCGGCTATGGCCGAGGATACACAGCGGGCGGTCCTGGCACCTATGCGGACCTACTGACTTTTGGCACTGCTCCTGGCGAGTATGACAACTGCGAGATCGTCTGGGACCAGTACGTGAGGAAGAGTAACATCTCCCAGGATACTTGCGCGCAGTACATTACAGATCTCATTGCCGGCACCGAGCATCTTGATCTGTGGCTCGAGAGTAGCCAGCACAACTTGCCGCATCCCAAAGCGATGTTCTTGTGCGCGGTGGAAAGTATGGGCATGCTTCCTGGCCTGGACTTTGAGGCAGATTGACTTGGAACCGATTGTGCTTGATAGTAGTAAGAATCTCGAATGTACTTGCAATGTAGTGCCGTGAATCCATTTGCGGTTTCGGTTTCGGTCTCGTCGAGAGCTTCTCGACCTCTCTCTTCATCTCCCCTGCAGTGACCAACTTTCTCAGACAAGCTTCATCCACCTGTTTCTCCAGCTCTCGTAAAACAGCATGTCCAGTCCCACCTACACCCCCACCGAGAAGGAGCTCGGCTACCTCCGTCGGTGCGTAGAACTCGCCCGAGAAGCGCTGGAAGCAGGCGATGCGCCCTTCGGCTCGGTGCTTGTCAATGCAAGTGGCGAGATATTGCAAGAGGACCGCAATCGTACTGTAACGAAGTCGAACGTCTCACTACATCCGGAATTCACGCTCGCGATTTGGGCTCAGAAGAACGTGTCTGCACAGGATCGTGCGACGTCTGCGGTTTACACATCCGGGTAAGCAGAGATGGGTTATAAGAAGTCCGCATGTGAACACTGCTGATCCATTTCCGCTGCTGAAGTGAGCACTGCCCGATGTGTTCGACGGTCCACGCGAACGTGGGACTGGGAAGAATCGTGTATGCCAGCTCATCTCAGCAGTTGGTCCAGTGGAAGCAAGAATTGGGTTTGACCCCAGGCCCAGTCACGCCACTTGCGATCAATCAAGTCGCGCCAGGTCTGGAGGTGAAAGGCCCAGTCGACTCTCTCGCTGAGGAGATCCGTGAGCTGCATTATACGAAGCAGGAGCGCGCTGGTTGAAAACTTCCTCATTCCGATGGCAGGTCACCATGGGCATCATGTCTAATCGCACTGGCAGATCGTTCTCCGTGGCACTAGACCGGTCGGCAGCGCGGTGGTTGAGCATTTTGAGGTAAGAAAGCCAACATTGTTGTTCTCAAGCGCCGAAATTGGCGAGGCTCTTGATAAAGTGAGCCGTCTGGCGTAGGAGAAAATCTACTCCGCGTCAGAGCACAGATCCACCACCTTTATTTCCTTCTTCGTGCCTACTATCTGCTGCGGTCTCGACTGCCCGTTCATGAGCTCACCTAAGACGGCCGTGCTCTCCACTCCGTTGCGCTCGCCACTCTTGAACAACGTCCGGTGCGATGTCCCGAACGACGGAATCCATGCCCACCAGAGCACAGTACTGTTCGCCCAACATATCCTTCAGAACACCTTGATCAAAGTCCGCCAACGTCTCGGAAGCGGCACGACGCCTATCCAGCCAGGCGTCAAACTTCTGTTGTCTTCGATCGACCTTGGCTATCACTAAAGTGTTACCCCGAGATTTGTGACTGCAGTCAGCCCTGGAGCAATCTAGTACGTTGTGAAAATGTTGTCGTCCCTTCTTCGTTGCGTTGATGCGGCAAGACTTGTTGTGTGGCACTTGCCAGAAATCGGTTCAGGTTGGAGCAATCACTACACCGGCATGCTACTTGCGGCCGAGCGCAGCCTTCGTTGGCTGGTGGTTGTGTTTGTACGTAGTTCTGGACGTAGATGTCTATGACTGTGTTGAAAATCGACTGCATCGCGGTCTGAGGGTTGTCGGGGACGCCGTCTTGTCTCGCTGTGTCTTGCATATGGCGAATGAACGGTATCAACAAGTATCGAAGGACATCGACAGGTGCTCCAATCGGCTACAGGGTGGTCGCGGCCAAGGTTGCTCGATCTCCGCGAAACAAAGCATCGCTCACAACGCAGAACAGGTCGTGCGCTTCGGAGTCACAGAGACCAACGTCAATTTCTGTCCGCCGGTGGTTTTCGTTGTGCCGCATACCCTGAGACGTAAGGAGATGCATTTGGAGCTACCAAAAAACTGGTAGGACTACATGGTCGAAGATACCCGTCTCGAGTGTTGGATGGGGGTTATTGAACCACGTAGCAAGGAACGCGACCACAAACAGGCTGTGGTGTGTGTTCTGGGCGACGAGCGGAACGAGCCTGGGCGAAACAGTCAGTTATGTATTATAGAGCCGGGACGCAGACTCACCGATCGTTTACGAATTCCTTCTCAACGAGAGTTGCAATCTCCGCCAAGGAGATACCATGGTTCCGACTGTTGGTCACTTTGCCACTGACAAAAGCCTGTGCGAGATGAAGGATACGCTCTTGCTTCCAAACCGCACTCGGCGGTTGTTCACTTGTGTTTGCTATCCTCAGCCGGTCCCCAAACACCGTCTTTAACGCGTGGAATTGCGAGCCCAGATCACCGCAAGTTGCAATGCCGGCGTTGAGCCTGTGAATATGTCAGTAAACCACAGCGTGTAACGCTCAACGCAATTTACTCACGCAGATCGGAGAATGTCAAACTCAACCCTTTCGACCAGCGGTGCAAAGATCTCGAATGTAGAGAGAGGTAATGCACCAGCGACACAATTTATCGCTCGCCGCAGAGAATCCCACTTCCTAAGCACTACCAATGCCTCAACAACTTTACCAATGACCTCGCCACGAAAGCAAGGTCTTGCACACCAACGGCCAGGCTTGTCAGCCGTCTTGGAGCGCTCATTCGTTCCTACGATGAACCAGCAGATGGCCTCTAAGTCCGATCTCACGCACTGGTCGTCCGTGGCACACTGAGCAATCTCGAGGTACCTATTGAGAAAGGGTAGGATGTCTTTGCCGTCATCGTTGCCGCTAAGGTTGTACGACCGCAAAAGGAAAGTCATGACGGACGGTTTGCGCAGAAGAACGAGTACCTAAGGAACGGCTCAGTTCTAGTCCGATAATATGGCATAGAGGCTACCCACCACGTCGCAATAGCGATATATTGCGTCTACACGGCCTCTTCCATGCTCTTCGACTTCGTCCCAGTCAGGCTCGCGGTCACCATCAAGTGTACCAACGTTCAAGACCCGATCCCGTTCGATTGGCAGATCACTGACCAATTCGACGCCAGAAGCGTCCAAGACTCACTTCAATGAAAGAGATTCCGAGCAAATCTCTGTGATGGCCTGATGGCGTTTGTACTTTTGGCAGTAATCTTCCACACTCCCGTACACTTCGTACTCCATGATTGCAAAGTAGACAACTATTGGATATATCTTAGTGAGAGCAATCAATGCGTTTGTGCGTGACAGATCGTTGGTCTTCAGAGCCCATGTACCCATGGCATCGGTATACTTGTGCTCAACCTTATAGATGAGCTCAGTCGTCGCACCACTGTCCTCCGGCACACTGCGCAGCCACTGCTTGACCGATTGGTCCAGTGGGGGGTTGATATAGTCTGGCGAAGCGGATGGCTCCAAGCATAGGCCCGGAAGAGTCAAGTTGTACGTCAGCGCCAGGCGATAGCCTGACCTGACCTCTCGCATCTCCTGCGTAGTATCTAGGTACTGCGCTATGAACATGGGATTTGTGGTAGAGGTGGAGACTTCGTTGGTAACACCATGATAGGAAAGAACAAGGTCGCCACCTTCGTGTTTGCACGGCAGACACACCGTAAGTCTGTCGAAGACTCCAGGAATCTTCTCCGCGGAGGTACTGCTTGTGCGTCAGTGTTGTCTTGTCGCCACGTTGGAGCGCATCGCCTCACTCGATGTGCGGTGCACGGCTTGCGCCTTGCTCGTGCAGAACCAGCTTGTCCAGCTCGGCTGCGAGTGGTTATCCTTCATGGCCTAGACCGCTTGCAACCATTGGGATGACTTCGCCCGATAGCATTTCATGGAAAGGCCGTTCGTTGAGCATGGTGAATTGGTCGGCCCTGAGTTCCCACGAATGGCGTACATTCTTATCGCACTGTAAAGATCCTTGGTGACTTGCACGTACGATCCTAGCTGCGCCGTCTGCTTGTAACGGTAAGAGGATTGGCGTAACGTCAGAGCCGATGCAGATGTAAGGATCAACGAGGTGATGCGGCCGGCCAAAACAGCTGAAAACCCCACGACTCTTGATACCGTCCAGAGCATCGTTGATGGCTATTTCGAGGTCGTTGGTTGTAGGCATGTTGCCGTTTTGATGTCCCAGATCTGTCGTCGCCATGATCACTGTACTGTCACCTTTGCTACTGGACAATTCCCTGTCATCCTCGTTCGGATTCTCCAGGGCGGTCACCAGTTGGCGTCTCACGACCGGTCTCGTTCTAGATCGTCATTCGGTCGCTTCTCGCTGCCATCGATACTCCAGCTATGTAATATGAATAGAAGAGTTCATTTCGAGGCAACATGTGATGAACTGAAAAGGTGGTCGTCCAACCTACTGTATGTACGAATAATGTAATGATGATCACTCATTCAACGCGTCGCGCCCCGGCCATAGAGTAGTGCGCACGGCCCTCATCGCGTTCCTGCGCGATGAGGTGGCCATAGCGGACGACTTATCCAAGTTGGACCCTCAACCAGGGGATGGACGTGTTGCATCGATGAGTTGGAGAGAAAATGGTCCACAAAGTCAGCCTGCAGAGGAGGGAAATTCTCCACCCCTTCTCGAGGCCGACAACGGACACACCGGCTACAAACATGAGCTACGGATAGCTCGACCAAGGCATCATGTCAAGCCCCGCAGATGTCTTGCGGCTGTAGATAATAATAAAAAGCGACGGCGCTCAGGTGTAGATACTGGAGACAAGTCTTAACTCCTTGCAAACGTCTTTAACAAATCCAATAAGGGCTATCACCAAAATCCCACCACGAAAGCCGTCAAGATGATCTACGAACTCCGCATCTATACCACCCTTCCAGGCCGTATGCCCAACCTGCTCTCAAGGTTCGAGAACCATACTCTCAAGATCTGGGAGAAACATGGCATCAAGCAGGTCGGGTTCTGGTATGCCTCCTGCTCCTCTCGCCTAACTGTTTACTGTTCGTTGAACACATGACCAACGGCCCCTGCGGCTGCTTGCTCCGTCTCGTCTTCGTCCCGTTACTGATGAAACGCCAGGAATACACTGGTTGGACCGGACGCCAACGATCTGACGTACATGCTGGCGTGGGAGTCACTGGCTGATCGCGAGAAGAAATGGAACGCATTCTTCTCCGACCCGTGAGTAACTCATACGAGCCGCACTCGTTTTCTTCCGACATGCTCTTCTGACTGCTTTCTAGGGACTGGGTTGAGGCTAGAGCCAACAGCGAGAAGGACGGCCCAATCAACGCTAAAGTATCGAGCTCTTTCTTGACGCCGACCAAGTTCTCGGCCATCCAGTAGCAGATGCGGCAGATGTCTGCATACTCAAATATGCTATAGCATTTTTCACTATGCTCGCCTACTCCTTGCTCAGGTCGATGACCACTCGCCCCTTCAGCTGCATTTTGTCCATCGCCTCAAACGTTGAAGTCAGCTTGCTCATAGGCTCTACAGTGAACTGAGTCTTAACAATGCCCCTAGCAGCCATCTTCATCGTCTCGATAGCATCTTTACGGTTGCCAACGGCACTGCCAACGATACGCAGTTCCTGCACCAACATAGAGGCGGGATCTGCACCCCCGATTGGAACAGGCTCGCCTTCAGGTATGCCGACACACACAAGAGTGCCTCCGAACTTGAGAAAGCCCAGTGCTTGGGCGTAGGCGGCGTTTGATGCGGTGCACATCACGACTCCTGCTGCTCCAAGGCCCTCTGTGATTCCAAGGTCAGCGATTGAGACTTTCCACCAGCGTGAATGTTCATCTGCCGCTGCAACTCACCGGAAGAGGCCGCCTTCACGTCGTCGGCAAGCTTCTTGTTGCCCTCCTTATCTTTGCTGTACTTGGTAATGTCGAAGAATTCTTCGGCACCTAGACCTCTGACGAAGTCTTCCTTGTCACCATTGTCGATTGCCTAGCCAGGATCAGCATTCACCCGAAGCATTCCTCAAAGACATCTTGAAGTGGATACGTACGATGATACGGTATCCCATGCCTTTGCCAATCTGGACCGCAAGATGACCTAGCCCTCCCCCAGCGCCAGGGATGACTATCGTGTCGCCCTAGAGTGCATCAGTATAGCTCATCAGAGTAATCATTGCGGCTCGCTTACTGGCTGTGCCAGGGTCTTCTTCAGGCCTGCGTAGACAGTGACGCCACCGCAGAGTAATGGTGCAGCCATCTCGCTCGACAGTCCGTCTGGAATCGGAGTGACATAGTTGGCCGGACCTAGGGCGTACTCTATTGCAACACGACTCAGCGCACTCCCTCCATCGAAGAGTTGGGTTGTACAGAACTTACGCTGGAACGTTCCTGGCGTATAGAAACCGGAAATCTTGCCAGAAGGACAACAAGCATCTCGTCCGCTCATGCAAGCCAAGCAGTTCAAGCAGGCAGACGCCATCCACTTGATGCCAACACGCTGGCCGAGCTTAAGCCCGGAAGCTTCAGCACCATCTCCGAATGCGACCACGGTTCCCACACCTTCGTGACCACCAACTTGGCCCGCTTGAGTTGGTGCTGGTAGCCACGCCCAGCGGTTGCACATCACCGCTTGGTCACTATGGCAGACTCCCGACTATGGCTAGATTAGTCTATGTCTTAGACACAGCCCACGCGGTGTCTCATCGATGGGTATCATTGCCGGAAAACTTACATGCGTCAGATTAATCAAAACCTCCCCGACACCTGGTTTTGGCGTCTCGATGGTTTCGATCTTGGTGCTGATCTCACCAGGCTTGTCGTAGACAATGGCCTTGTGATGGCTGGGGACCTGGATATCTGCGGTAGCCATGTTTGCGATGTCACTTTGAAGTGTGAAAGTTTTCTAAAAGGGGTTTTGTATTGACTTGATGAAGGAGAATAGTGATATCTGATTGTTGGAATCGAGTGCGACGTGCCGCCCTTGTCACCGAGAGTCGTCCATCACGCACACCCCTCCACCCCTCCATTTACCTCGCCTAGGTAATGAACTGGCTGAGCTCCTGCAAGCGGGGTACTATCGAAAGCTACCATGACCGCGGTATGAGCAGCTATGGATCCGGCGAGTGGACGGGCGGTTGATTTGAGTCCAGATCAAATGGTCATCGGAAGCTCTTACACGGCGTGGCTATATCCCCTTTGAAGGGAACACACCACTGTCGTTGGCCAGTAATAAGACTACTCATCTAGTGGGAAATAGCAGCATTACATGCGAACGTCGACAGGCGAACCACCTCCTTAGTATGAAGTCCATCTTGTCAGCAAGATATGGAAGCCGGTAGGTAAGCAGATTAGTGGGACAACGAATAACAACATTCCAATTGTATACAATCCCAGAATGGTCTACTTGAGACAATTTAGCACAACCTGCATCCAGCCTCTCGAAAGGCATTCACAACATGCTCTTCTCTTCCTTGTAAAGATCCGACCAGTCCGCCTTCACGAGGTCCGCTCCCTTCTCTACAACCGTATACACCACATTCTGGATTCTGCAGTCAGGGATGACAGGGAACACGCTTGCATCAATCACACGCAAGGCTTTGACTCCGTAGACCTTCAGCGTTGGATCAACAATACCCTGCTGTGTGTCTTGGCTGAGTCTGTTGGTGCCACAAGGTTGGAAGCTAGTCTGAAGCCTCTCGAGAATCATCTGGTTCATGGCCTCGTCGCTGGCTCTCGGCATAGGCCACGGATAGTCAGCTCCGATAATGTCCTTCATGCCGTCCCCGGTCATCAAGATGTCGTCAATGTGACGAATACCTTGGCGGAGGGCGATGATGTCGAGGTCGTTTTCCATGGTGTTCAGATTGATACATGGTTGCTCGCGGTAGTCGGCAGACGCGAGCAAGACCCAACCTGGCTTGCTAAGGGGACGCAGGAGATCAACAATGACGGTCAGATGGTCACCTCCGTCAGCCGGTGCCGCGATGTGCCACTGGAAGGCATCGGCAACCACGGGCACGAAGTCGACGTCAAAATGTGGTTGGCCGTCAAAACCAAAAGGATCGAGTCCATTGTTCGTTTTCTTGGCCTCAACGTAGGCTGGTATCTTTTCCAGACGTTTGTCAACGCGAGGGAAGCCGACAAGCTCGAGAAGACCACTGTGGGGAGGTCCGGTACGATCACGAGTATACGCCCGAACAGCGGCCTCTTTCATCGAACCTGCGTGTGAAGGAGATGCCCATCGAGGCCGGTGCCTTTCTTGAGATTAAACACGTGTGGCAAGATTGGGTGGTCGACCAAATTTGGCCAACATGTGGTCAGTCAACTTTGCATTCGATGCCGAAGAATTCGAGATGCTTCTTCGGTCCGATCCCGGAAAGCACAAGGATCTTTGGCGAGTAGGAGACTCCTGCAGAGAGAATGACCTCTTTCGTCGCAGTGATCGTGAACTCCTTGCCGCTTTTATCGATGCACACTGCGCCCACCACAGTGTCACCTCAGAGGACCAGTTTCTTGACTTCTGGCTCCGCGATGATGGTGATGTTGGGCTTGCCGTCGATGAAGACGACACTCGTCGAGCACTGGCCCTGGTAGATGGTGCTCATGCACTTGACAAGGCCATTTTGCTAGCATTCGTAGACATTATCGGTGAGCGGCTCGCCCTTGCTTACCCATGTCTCGGTCAGACTCGTTCGGAATGTCTCGAGCTGGGGCACTATGTCGTTGATTGCGACGTTGAGAGGAGTCAGAGGACCCTTCTCGCCGACCTTGGCGAGCTTTGGGCTGTAGAACTTGCTGTCATTGTGATAGTGTGCGCACTGTACGCTCATGTGCGTATGTGGAGATTGCAATAGTGAGTGAGACGAACCTTGTCGAAGTAGTCCTCACATCCATTCCAGTTCCAGGACTTGCCACCGTATGGGACCCAATCGCCGTATGTGCCATGGCCTACAAATATCAGTAAAGGTTCATGACCGATATCAGCGATGGGTATCTACACTTAGTCCCGCGGACCCACGTATAATAGTTCAAGCAGCTGCATCCTCCCAGAACCTTTCCTCGGCTATGTGGCTTCTCCACCCTCATATAGTCTGGGCGATCGACGAATGCAGCTTTGAAGCCCCAATCGTATTTGCTCACCCGAAGTTCAAACACTCGAGCGGGCGTTGTGTTCATATCGATCTCGCGGGTGTCAGAAGAACCGGCCTCGATCACTGCCACGGACACGTTGGGTTCTCAGCGAGTCGACCAGCTAGGGGAGTTCCAGCGGTCCCTCCCCCCACGACGATGAAGTCAATCTCTTGTGACATGCTGGGTAGCTGGAAACGAGAACTGTATTGAAGATAAGGAATATGGATTCGACCTTGAAGACAACAGGCTTGAACACATGAACAACGCTAGTAACCATCAACCACAAATGCAAACATGAGCTCCACCGTCTAATGAGCTCGAAGCAATGTCCCAGGTGTTGGAGCACCGAACGGCTGCCCTGCACTTCCTCGTGGCTCACTGGCCGCAGAGTCGAGGGCCGTACTGCGGGCGGCTGACTTGGCTCCCCGGCTGATCAGGAACTTGGTGATCGCGTGACGGCAAATGATGCGGCGGTCGACGAATTTGTGGATGACCGTCTGCCAGGTTGCTGCTGCTGTGGCCATGCTCGCTCCAGCACATTCTGAGACCACGGCGTTGTAGCGTGTGCTTTGATAGGCTCTGAAGGCTGAGTCGACAGCGCTGCTTGATAGCGCCGAATCTGAAGTCTTCGAACAGATGGTCTGCAGTTCGGTCACAAGCGCAACAATATCCACCATACCGTTGTTGCAACCAGCCCCAGTGCTAGGCGTAAACTTGTGGGCCGCATCTCCCGCCAAGGTGACACGACCATTCCAGCTCCAGTTCTCGACAACTCCCTCCTCTAGGCTGACTAGCCCGGACTCCAGACGAGAATCGTACACATCTCCGAGCGTGAGGTTTACGCTCCCTGAAGATACCGGCAAGTGTCCCCAGCGCTTGATGAGCGCCTCCTGGTCTTCCTGAGAGTAGCGTATACGGTCGGTCGTTGGCGCTTCCATGCGCTCGTAAGCCCCGATAACCCCGGTTTCCTCCCCATAGAACGATTGAGTGGCAAGCTTAGTACCGTGCGTTTCGGAGACTGTGCCTACGGGTATGGCAGTCGGCCTCGGAAAGCGGACCCAGAGAGCTCTGTACGTGGTCAAGAAGGGGTGCTCGGCGTTCACCTGCTCTGATGATGCCTTCTCGAGGGACAGCTTCCTCATGAGGTCCCGCACCAAGCTGTGAGCACCGTCGGCGCCGATGACGATGGAGCCTTCGTAAGATGAGCCGTCTGCGCAGGTGACAACAACACCATTCGCCGTTGGGGTGATCTCAGAAAGCTTCTTGTTGCCCAGGAGCTTTTGCTGTGCTTCTGCTGGAAGTGTGTCGTATAGCACTCTGGTCAAGTCGTGTCTGCTGATGACTCTCGGTGCGATGCCCAGGATCGCAGCCAGCTGAATGAAAAGATGCACGTCGCCAATATCGCGGCCATTATGGTCAAGACGGTTGATCTCGCCCAACGGAGAGCTGACAGCGTTGAGCGGCTCGGCAAGGTCCAGCTGAGCCAAGGCTCGTATGCCAAGTGGATTCAAGACCAGGTTTGATCCAGCATCAATGACCACGTGTGGCCGTCGCTCGAGGAGGAGAAAGTCGATGCCGGCTCGCTGGAGTGCGTGTGCGGCAGTCAACCCGACTGGGCCGCCTCCGATGACGATTGCGCGGAAGTTGTTTGCAGACATTGTGTTGTGTGTCTTGTGAAGAATGTGGGATGTATGAAGTGGTGGAAAATGTGGGATGTATGAAGCGGTTGAAGATGTGGTTATTGGTTGTTGGTTCGCGTTGCTTTGTAGTATTGAGGATGTTGTTGCAGGGTGGTGATGATGATTGATGCAGAGTGAAATACATACTTACCTTCTCGTGTGTTATATACAAAGACCATGGTATTGCATTCGTACGTGCATGGCGCAATGCAACTCCTGTCGAGCCCTCTCTCCAGATTCTACGACCGTATGTGAAGGCATGAGGTGGTTGAACAGCCAGAAGGGAGAACCGATTGCGAGGCGCTAGCTAATCTTACCAACTTCAGCGAAAACGTGACGTCACGGTTCGGGCGGTTTTGAGCAGGAACGGCCGTAACGTCCAATGTCGACCAGCTACAATACCTTCGAACAACAAGACAGCCTGGAGATACGCCGAGCGGCCATAAGGCCATGACTGTTCCGTTGGCCACTGTCTTCTCAAAAGCATCATTTAGTTAGTTGAACACATCAGTCGATAAGGATTTGGATCCGTTCCCGTCCGAGAAGCTGAATGAATGTTTCCTGCTATAAATTAGGAGGCGAACAGAAGTCTATAACTCCCCGCCCTCGCTGTGTCAACACACCCAACACACCCAACCCAGGCAAATCAAAGTATGCCACCATTGCTACCTTATGCTCCACCTACACCAGGATAAACACCCTCTGGCTTCACCACATACAAATCCTTAACCACCGCTGTACCATCCGCCAAAGCAGCGTATTGCTCGTCCGTACATCTGTCGGCAATATTGTTGCTATTCCAGACGTAGCATTGAACGGGTGGAGGAGGAGGAAGCTTCTCATCGATCATGTAGAAGCTTGAAGAAGGACCCGAGGAGGTGTACTCCGAAGAGCTGTTGATTGCAACAGTGCGGGTGGCGACATCTAGATTGGCGATCACTCGGTTGAAGATCTTGATGACGGTTTCGGGTTGGTAGGAGGCCGCTGTTCGAAATCGTGGTTAGCCACCCGCTCTCAGAGATGATGGAACGGAGATCATAGGGTTAAGCTCACCTCCATGTCCCGCCTGGAACATACGCGTGAACGAGAAGTTCCCGTATTGCCTCACGACACCTCCGTTGTAAGATGCGTTGGTGTGGACGAACTCGTACCCCGCGTTACGGAAGTCGTCCGCACCGCTCCAGTCGAACGCCAAACTGATCTTCTCCGCTGATGTCCATGGTGTGCGATAATCTCGATCACCATACACTAGCGCGACTTTGACACCAGCATCAAGAATCGTCTGCATCGCCTCGAGCCCTGCGAATGGTACGGTGTCCCCAGTGGCAGCGAAGTTCATGGTGATAACTTGACTGACGCCAGTAAAGTTGACGGGTACCCCAAGATCTTCCTGCACCGGGCCACTATTGAAGTATCCTATGGCATTGGACAATGGAGGGCCCGGGTCTGGCTTAAGGTGGGCCATATCAAAGTCGCTGCGGTTTGACAGGATGTCATAGGCTCCGGAGACGTACGTGAAGCAATATCCGTAAGCTTCCACACATGCTTCGTTGGCGTGAGAGTTGGTATTGTGGTTTTCGGGACCCACTCGTTCTCCGAGCGCCCGGCAATGCTTGATAAGGTCTCGGCAGCCGCCAGCTTTGGTGAAGTTGTGGTGTGCGGCTTTGTATACGTCATGCTGTATTACCTCCAGACCGTATGTGTTGTTGTAGCTAAGAAAAAACGAGATCAGCCTGTTTAACCACGAATAATGGTTCGTAGGGAATCTTACGCAAACTCCGGGTACCATTCTGCTTGGTACAACGCATCTATGAAGCCATTGGTGAAACCCACAGTGTCCAAGGGCAGCTCTATACCCTCAATTTGACCCGCTGCCACCTTGTTGTTCTGTGCCACGAAGTGTGCCGCTGTTGCAGTACACCACAGACCGCCGAATGAGTTGCCCCATATGTTGATGCGTTTATCAGGAGATCTTTCGGGAAATTCAGCAAACCAGACTTGCGAGAAATGCCAGATTACACGCGCAGCGGCGACAGTGCTGTTTGTGTTGTCCGCCGTAGGTGAAAGTGACATTCTCTGGTGGGACATGTTCATCGTAGTCCGAGAATGGGGTTGTACTTGTCTTTGTTGGGTCGTTGGGGTCGCCGGGGAACAGCCAGTCGTTCGTACTTTGAATGAGACTGTTGTAGGAGAATCCGGAACCGACGGGCTGATCAATTCAAAGAACGTTGCTGTACTGGTTGTACGACCACGCATTTTCTTCGGTGGTTGCGGAATCGCCAAGAACTGTGCATATACCACCCTCGGATACCACAGCGTAGGTGCTTGACTCTCCCGGGACGCCAGCAAAGTACATGGTCGTGGGGGCGTGTTCAGGGTCGTTGCGAGCTTCGAAATACCAGAAGAACAGCGAAGCGTTGTAGGACTCTCCAGTGTATGAGCTGGGCATGTGTACATAGCCGGCATATGCGTTGACTGTAGTGTCGCAGATGCATGTCTGGAAATGGTAAGCAAATTGCTGACCGCTGACTGAGTTGTACATACCTTCTTGTACGAGATTGAAACCTCGGGATGCTGTTGAGATTGGATTGTAATCACATCCTTAGTAGTCGGTGGGAGCCCAGCAGAAGCAAGAGCGATCACGAAAGAGACAACTGCGACAAGAAACATTTTTCTTGAAGAACCACAAATGTTACTGGTGAAGGAAAGGTTTGGCGTCCACGAAAAGCATGAGACAGATGTGTTGTACAGGTATTGTTGAAGGAGAGCTTTGGATATATACTTGCTATGGTCGTCACGTCCCTCTCCGCGATGGTATTCGGTGTTCCCATTGCTGCTGAACCTCTATCTCTATTTCTTATAGTGGGCTGTAGCGACATAAAAGGACAGAATTCAAATTTGGCTCTCCCTGTATAGTAGCTTCTACCGGCGTTAACTAGCGCTATATATGTCTTTTTTTTATACCCTTTAAGTGTATTAGTGCCGTATAATAGTAGTTCTATTAAAATAATAATATCCAATTATAGGATTCGTTATAAAGTTCGTCTATACGTACTATATATAGTAATAGTAGCTACTATTTATATAAGCTCTATTACTACTTACGTTTACTACGAGTACTATTTAATATTACTATATAACGTAGATATATACTTATAAGTAGGTTATATATAGTATTTACCCTCTCTTACTTATACTACGCCTATCTACTTCTTCCTTATCTTCCTCCTTTAATACTAAACTTTATACTATAGCTTATCTACTATATTATATCCTCTCTTCTATCTATTATTATTTAGATCTCCTATATAAAAGCTTTACTCTTATATCTACTATTATTATACTAGCTAAAATTAATATTAAGAAGTATATCTTTATACTAGATCTAAAGAAACGAACTCTAAGGCGTATCGACGTTAGGAAGAAGAGGGTAAGGTAGCCTTTTAGTAAGGAGAAGATAAGTTTCTTCTAATATTATATAGCTTATAAAGCTTAGTTTTATACTTAGTCGCAATTAGCTTAAGTTCCTTAAGAAGGCTAAAGAGAAAGCTAGTTATAAAGGGGCTAGAATTTAGCTTAATAATATCGATAAAAATAAGACTTTCGCTATTACCGACTACCCTATATATATTAATACGCTATTAATTAGGATATTGTATATATAATACTAAAATATACTTTTAGCTACTTACTAATATATATATAGTAGTATAAAATTACTACTTAGGTATAATAATTATAAGAAGTATATATATAAGTACCTAAGTAGAAGGCTAAGTACCTACTTTAAATTAGGGCCCTTCTACGTACGTTATCTCTATATAATATCTACTTAATAATCTCTACTAATGTATATATAGTACTATATAATATACGGAGACTTTTATAATAGTATTTATAGTAATTACGTTTAGAATAGCGATAGTACTACCTACTTATATAGTAACGAGAACTAAGTAAAGATCGAGAAGTAAATAGAGGAAGTATTATATAGAGAGAGAAAAGAGAAAGAGCGTCTAAAGCGTTATAAGCGATGTAGTATAGTACTACTAGAGATAGGGTAGAATACGGAGAACTTAGAGAAGTAAGAGTAGCTATTAGTAGAGATAATATATTAAGTAGTAGATAATCTAATCTTAAGCGATTATATAGGAGCTAGAGCTCCTTGTAATATCTAGAGGCGTAGATACTAGAGTTATATTATACTAGTTAGTTTTAAGATCTTCTCTCTTCTTACCTTCCTCTTATTCTACTCCTAGTAACTTACCTATATTAACGATATATCTTAGTCTAGTTTCTAGTACGATAGTACTATATAATAGTTATTTAGCTACTTTCTTAATATTATAGTACTGCTCCGTATATATCGTAAGTAGAATATTATATAGTATATTCTCTAGCTAAGCTATTTTTTTTTATTTAATCTTTACCTAATACTAAGATTTCTACCTATATAATAGGCCTCTCTAAAGATAAAGTATAGCTACTATAAGGTTAGAACTAACCTATATAGTACCTATAAGCTCGGTTTCGCTATATATTATATACTATTTCGCGTTTAGTATAGTAGCGCTAGCTTTATATAATCGATTATAGGTAAATTCGTATAAGTAGCGATTTTATAGTATTAGTATTATAGGCTTAGAGAGGGCTTTATAATAGCCTTTACTATACTTTATATAGCTAAAAGCTACGTATATTATTATATATTTAGCTTTATATTTACTTATTAGTTACCTATCTACCCTCCCTTTCTTAATTTCCTCCTTAGCTCTAAAATTCCTTCTATAATATATCTACTATTTTATATACTTCCTTTAGCTTAGTATTAATATAATCTCCTATATAAAGGCTCCTTACTTATATCTACTACTACTAACCTTATTATACCTATTAAATAGAACTACCTTTAGGGGTACGATAAGAATAGCGTCTATAGCTAGGATATAACTAGAGATACTATAAGTTCTAGCTACTATACCTTTATCTTAGGAGAACGAGAGTTTATTCTAATATTATATAGCTTACTAAAGCTAGTTTTAACCTCTTCCCTAAATAGCTTATAGTTATAAACTCGAAGGAAGGAATCGAGATTAAGATCTATAACTAAAAGGACGATATTAAGTTCTATAGCATCTAACCTAGTAGAATTAATATACTATTAATCTAAAGCTAGTATATATAATACTAAAAGATACTTTTAGTTACTCGCTATCGTACGTATACTAACTATTACTTAGTAGTAAGATTAAGAGGAAGAGGGATAGTACTATAGTAGAGTATTTATTAGAGGACGCTCCGCTAGCCTTCTAGTACTACTCCGGTCCCGCTATAGCCGCTTACTACTACTTAAGCGCTTCGCTTCTAGACTAACTCCTCTTCCTTAGATATTCGTAGCTACTTAAACCTACTACTTACTTATATCGATACTACCTATTTACTACTCCCTTATAGTCGAATATCTCTTAACTCTTACGAGGAATAGCTAGTTCGAGTACCGTAATAGTCCCTTTCTACTACCGTTAAAGCCCTAGGTTACTACTATAACTATAACTAGTAGAACTACTCGTTAAGGCGTACTAATTAGTAACGACGCTATTATAAGGCTATCCTTACGCGTCTACGAGGTTAACGACGATAACGAAACTAGCGTAGGAGACTAACTTAGAGACGAGATAGGACTACCCTATATAGCGTACCTACTACCCCTTTAGCTAGAGGCTAAAGTAACTCTAGTACTTATACTAGTATCTACTAATACTCTTAATAGAGTAGAGGTACCTATCCGTACTACTATTCTAACTCTAGAAGAAGTACTTAATACGCTAGAAGCTAAAAATATAAGGATAATATCGATAGAAGAACTTAGGGCGTATATAGAGCGAATTACGCTCTAGACGAGTATCCTAAAGAATAACTATAAGCGGAAATAGGCTAAGTCTACCTAGGTCTATAACAATACTAGGCCCTCTATAGGTATAGACTACGCGGTAGACTAGCTTATTAAGAAGGCTAAGCTTCTCTACTTAAAGAAGCCCTAGTATAGCGTATACCTCGACTAGGTTATAGAAGTCGAACGTATATACGATATATATAGCTACGCCTAGTACGATACTCTAAAACGTACTATATATACTATAACGTTTATTAACTAGAGCTAGTTAATGCTTAAGGAGGTATATAACGTCCTTAGCTAGCGCTATTAGCGTCGCGTAATTAAAGGACTACTCCTCTAGTAAGAAATACGAGAACTTATAGAGTATACCCTATCCTCTCCGCTAGTACGCTAGGTAGAGACCGCTATCGTATATAGGGTAGCTATATAGAGGCTAAACTAAGGGATAATCTCCTTCTTCGAGTTCCTTACGAATAAAGAAGTAGAGCTTTCTAATCCTCTATTAGAAGGACTATTTAAGGTCGATAGCTACTTTATAAAGCTATAGCTATATATCTACGAGAAGATTATTAAAGGAACGCTTCTTAAATAATATAGTACTACTATAGAGCTTTAAGATAAGGCTATTTATATCGAGTACCTCTATAGTCCTAAGAAGACTAATATTACTAGTAGCGCTACTACGACCTCGTTAGGTTCCTATAGTAGTAACTCTAACTAAGGTAATACTAACTAAGGCTATAGCTACGCTTATAGTAGGGGCCGCGGAGATCGTAGAGGATCCCTAGGATCCTACTATAGCGGATATATATCTAGCTCGCGTACGAGTTCTAATAATCGCGCCTTAGGTACTAACGTAACCTAGCCTAGGGGCGGATACTAGTTAGGAAACGATTAGCCCTAGTTATATAGCTATCCTTACTCTAGCTAGGGCTAAAGACCTAAGGACGCGAGAAGAGAATTCTAGCTAAAGTCTAGACTCTCTCTAGAGGTAATCTAGTTAAGCTCTAGGCCCTTATTAATAGCGGAGCTTAGCTTAACCTAATTAGTTAAAGGACGGTTAAGGCGTTCGATATTCTAGAGTACGAGGTATAGGTTAAACCTACTACGCGTTTCCTAAATAATAATAAGATAATACTATATAAGGCGTACCTCCTTAACGTTACTATAAAAGACTATACTAGCGCTAAGCGAACTAGTAAATAACTATTTTAGGCTAGAGTCTTTAAGGGCTACGATATAGTACTTAGCTAGGACTAGCTTAAAGTAGCTAACCCTCTTATTAGCTACCGTCGTAGTACCTTTACCTAGTATAATAATATAGAGTAAAAACCGTACTACTAAAAGATCTCGATACTTATTACTACGATTAAGGATAGAGCCGTTAATTTCTAGGTAGGTACTAACTATTAGGTAGGTAGAAAGAACGCTTACTATACCCCTTCTAGCCTTAACCTAGGAGCGGACCTATACGTCTCTACCCTTACGTAAGAGATTAAACCTTTCTAACCTAGTTCTAAGTATATTATCTTCTATCTAGATACGATAACTTAAGATAAGTAGTATATAGCGTATACGGCTAGTATAGTTATATCTACGCTTAGCTAATAAGGCGGCGGCGATAGAGACCCGACTAATATACCTATATATTACGAGTATAATATAAGATACGCGGGTTTAGAGTAGAATAAGGACTACTCTATCTTGCGGCTTTAGCTAAGGCGATAGAGTAGCCCGTTACTCTATACTCTATACTTACTCTATAGAGTAGAGTAGGAGAGTACTATAGAGTAACTTATAATTACTTAGGTATATAGGAACTAAGGATGTCTTCGATATACTTATATTTAACTTATATTATAATCTTACTAAAAGGTCTATAACTATTTATAGTATATTCGAGTTATCTTACCTAAATACCTACTACTACCTACTC
>JAABUL010000904.1_pt1 | contig 60588 bp, 52 predicted proteins | sample 5559151 | NCBI WGS metagenome assembly JAABUL01 (sample SAMN10711876, study PRJNA513368) | rock metagenome | isolation source: Antarctica rocks | place: Antarctica: Victoria Land, Pudding Butte sud
CCGCTACAACAACTTTCACAAAGACCATATTTTCTTATGAACCAAAATAGAAATTAGGTCTCATCACCACACTGCATGATACACCGCCCTGCGAAGAATAGGAAAACAGCGCATTCTTGAACTACATCCCCATCCTCGCCCACACAGTTTTGACCTTCCGCCGTTATGCGCTCCGCCGCAAAGGGATTCTATCTCGCATGCTTCGCTCTCTTCGGAACGGTCCATGCGAAACCCACGAGCACTGCATCGTCAAAGTCACCTTCCGCCGAAGTCTGCGCAGTAAGTACACAGCATAGTACAGTTCGAGTCTTTACTAACAATGACAAGATTGAACCTACCGCAATCGTCTCCGACGCCTGCGCCTCCTACTTGACCCTCGACACACTCAATGACGCTCTTGCCCCTTCACTGAAAGCGATCACTCAGGAGACGGATTTCTTCGCTTACTATAGACTCAATCTTTACGATCAGCAATGTCCGATCAAAGCCTGGGACGATGAGACAGGCACGTGTGGGAATATAGCTTGTGCAGTAAATACATTGGAAGATGAAAAAGACATACCTGCGATATGGAGAGCGGAGGAGCTCAGCAAATTGGAAGGGCCAAAAGCCGCACACCCGGGACGTCAATTACAGAAAGAAAGGGGGAGCGAAAGGCCGCTCCAGGGGACATTGGGAGAAGACGTAGGGGAAAGTTGTGTCGTTGAATATGACGATGAGTGTGATGAGCGGGATTATTGTGTGCCAGAGGATGAAAGTGCAACAGCCAAAGGAGACTATGTGAGCCTGGTGGACAATCCAGAGCGGTTTACTGGCTACGCAGGGAGCGATGTCTGGGACGGAATATACCAAGAAAACTGCTTCTCGAAAGAGTCCTCAGTAGGACGATCGCTGGGCAAAGTCGACCTATCCAACTTCTACCAAGCAGCCAGCGACCTGCGACATGTCATACAAAAGAATACTCCTTCCATCGAGTTGGAAATGGACGATGAATGCCTAGAAAAGCGTGTCTTTCACCGCATTATAAGCGGCATGCACGCTTCCATATCTACCCACATCTGCTACGATTACCTCAATCAAACTACCGGCACATGGGGCCCGAATTTGCAATGCTACCAAGACCGATTGGCTACCCACCCTGAGCGCATCTCCAATCTCTACTTCGACTACGCCATCCTGCTCCGCGCAGTTACTAAGTTACGAACGTATCTCAAGAATTACACCTTTTGCTCCGGCGACCCGTCGCAAGACGCCGCCACTAAATCAAAAATACTCCATCTCGCCGACACAGCCGCCGCACATCCGCCAATTTTCGATGAGAACACCATGTTTCAAGACCCCGACGTCAGCGGCGGTTTGAAAGAAGACTTTCGCAATCGCTTTCGCAATGTCAGTCGGCTCATGGACTGCGTTGGATGCGATAAATGTAGGCTCTGGGGCAAGCTCCAAACTGTGGGGTATGGCACAGCGCTCAAGGTGCTTTTCGAATACGACGAAAATAAGAACGGGGAAAATCCCCCGTTGCGGAGAACGGAGCTGGTGGCTTTGGTGAATACCCTGGATCGCGTGTCAAGCAGTCTCACAGCCCTGAATAAGATGGATGAAATGGTCGCAGGGCCAACCAAGGAGTCTGCCATACCTTTCGCAAAGGTCACAACTGGTGATAACGCAAAAGACTTTGGGGTTCCCAATGGTAGCGAGCAAAAGTCCCCCTCAAAAATGAAGGACCACCCCGAAGCCAAAGGCGCCATCAATAATGAGGGCTATGTGGATGAAGAAGAGGACATGCTCTACCCAGATGAATCCATTGGGGAGATCTTCTGGAGCGAGTTCTCCCTGGTCTGGCGTACGTTTGGCTACGTCCTTAAGTCTTGGGTCGAAATGCCAGGGAAGGCGTTTAAAATCTTGGTATTTGAACTGAACCGGCTGTGGAGTTACTGGCTTGGCCTTCCTGTCACGCAGAGGAGTTGGGAATTTCAGTGGAGACCGCAGACAGATGAGTTGTGAGGCCTTTTCGCATATTTGATTCAGCGGCATTGCATTGGACTTGGTAGATTTACACCTTGTTCTTGACTTGCATTATTCCTATTTTCCTTGCGAAGATTGAAGTACACGACCGCTGCAAAGACCGTAGGTGCTGAACGTGCCTGCCATTGTCGATACTTTGTTGCCAGCAATGACTACTGAATATGTCAGATTTCCTTTGGAAAGACCAACACGTAAGATACGATTGCACACACGCACATTCGATCTACATTACCAATAGAAGATACACATAATCTATACAAGCCACATCAATCATCCACTACTGGTGTAAGGAGCCCCAGCATGCCTACTTAGTCCGCATACGTTTCTCCGACAAGCTTCCGATGAGAAAAGACCATTCATCCTCCTTTCATCTTCTTTATACGTGGCCAGTCCCAAATCACCCATCTCCCATCTCCCATATCCAAACACACATCTGGAAGCAAGCCCACATCACCCATGATCGCAGCCCTAAACCCGAATCCCTATCATATCCGATCCTAGTCAGTGGAAATTCACCCGCTAATACCCTATACATATACATATTACATATACCCGAACTTAGGAGCAAGAATTACCGTGTGGTTCGGGGAAGAGGACGAGATGCTTTGGAGGGAGCAACGATGGAAGGGGGGGGGAGGGGGGTTGGGTAAGAGGAGAGCATAAGGGAGTAACGGGTATATATACATTATATACACCCCAAACTTAGAATAGGGCATTGCTGTTTTAGGCCAGGAAAGGGAGCATGACCACTTCAGCAGGAGCGCCGAGGGAGCAAGGGGGCGCAGCAAGGGAGCACCGGGGCGCGATAAACGAGCAAAAGCGCGCAGCAAAGGTTCTGGCTCTCAAAAGAGCCTGATTTGGCTACACCTTCCTGGCTACAGCTGCTCTAATTGTTTATCTAATAGTGTTGCCTGGCTCAGCCCTGTTACTGCCTAAGTCCCTACAGCTTCGCTGGCTCTTAGCCTTGTACCAATGAAATACTTGTTAATAAGGGTTAAAGATAGCTTGAAATGTAACCCATGAGGTTATTTTTGATATAAGGATGACATTAGGCCTGCAGCCCCTGCTAAGCCGGTCGGAACAACAATTATCCAGCTCCCTGGCGCTCTATACCCGTAACAAACCTCAAGAGTTTTGCATAGAGGAATAAAGGTGTCTACTCCCGCTAGGAATCTAATCCCTTCCCAATACCAACTCACCACCACTCCGTCATAAAAGTGAGAAGCTCCGCTGAAGAATATTTTCATCCAGTGGTTATTCCTCTTTCCATTTGGCACCTTGGCAACTGTGTAGTTGCTGGCGTCACAAGCCTGACGCCACAGATGATCTCAGGGAGATCAATATTCAGTCGTCCAGCGTCAGAAATTGTTGACATATCGTCGTCTCCGCATCCTGTGAATTTCTTGAGAGGATTCGATCGGCTTCGGCCTTGTCCACTCTCTATTCAGTGAAAGCAGACGTCAAAGCTTCGCCGTAGATGAATCTATGCGCCAATCACCACGTCAAGACAAGCGATTCATCCATTAGGCTACCTAAATGATACGTTACTGTGCGATACTGAAGCGGCAAGCACAACTATGTAGAGCGATTTTTTCATGAATGTGATATACAAGTAGCTTAAAGTAGTTAGAACATACTCTTCATCAGTAGGGGCTTTTCGGCAAGAGACGTGGCAGGTGGTGAAGGGAGTACGCCGCGGGGACACTACTTTTCAATTCCTCTATACATAGGGGAGAAGGTACCCTATAGGAGTATGCGCCGGGTGATTACGCCACGTCCAAGTGCCTTCATGAGGGGAGGATCCTAGGGGAATACACGCCACCGAGGGACCACGCGCTGGGAGAGTATGCCATATGTGGAGGGAATTTGAACATGAGCGTATGTAACTCCAAGCATTGAGAAATATCCATTCATATACGTGGAGATCTCACCACTCAAATCGCAGAGTCCGTATAATTGCCAACAGTACAAATGATGAGATGTGAGTCGTGACAGCAGTAGTCGAGCCCTACCAACCATGGAGAGTGGATGCAATCGTCGGTGAAAATCGAGAAAGCAACTTACTGATGCAGGAGAACGTTGATTTGGGAACGCTGCCAGATTATGCAACAGTATCACCAGACTTCCTCCCCACATCTAGCATGTGCTGCGGCCAAATCAGAAGGCTGCGAACATCGCGGTCCGCATCATAACATATTGCGATGATATCACGTATCCCAGCTCGTCCCATATCATCGATCCACCAGAGATCCTCCACCAGGATCATTAACATAAGCCAATGCGCATACACCGCAAGTGCAGGAGGGGATCCACCCACCAGCATATCAACGAAGCCTTTTGGAATATCGGCTGGCCAGGTGCAGATGGTGCGGAGTAGGCTCTGTAATTGTTGCGAGCAAATTTGCTCAGTGACTTGATGTAGGAGATCGATTGCAGCGCCCAGGTCTTCAGTCTTTTGGTCTCCAAGGGAGCTCCAATCTCTGTGGAGTGTGGATCGTAAAGCGTCAATGAACCCTCGCCGTGACTGTTGGATGTAACGAAAGTAGGGATTTTTGCAGCCCACATCCATCCATGGATTTAGCTGATGATAGCAGAGTTGAGGAGTCATGTCTTTCATAAATATCTCATCGACAGGTCGGCCAGCTTCAACAACTGCAACGTAGCTCGTCCTCACGCCTCGTAGCAGGTGGAGCCAAGTCCAAGCCGCGAGATCGGCAAGCGTTGTGCCGTTCTGACGATGAGTCCGGAAGAACGCAAACCCGAGCACACACAGCAATCTAGAGCAAGCTAGGATGGAGTCTTGATCTTGCGTGTTCAGCCCCTCTTGGAAATCCTGCAATTTCTGCCGGCTCTCCTTAACGAAGATCTTGCCGTGCGCTTCCGCTGCTTCCAGATATTCCAAGCAATGCTCACCCGAGTGATCAGGGGAGGACTCATAATGCAAGCATATTGCCGCAAGGGTAAGCATGCCCTGGCGTACTACTGGACAAGTGAGAGCGACGGCCGGAATAAGTATCCGCCACATATCGGACTGATCCTCGCATATGCCGCCTTCTGCAAATGTCTGCACGGTGTGTGTAAGATAGTGTTTTGCAAGCTCGATATCTCGAACGCTGCCCAGGTTTCGTAAACTGGTCGTACATGGAGAATCCTTACCCACAGGGTTTCGTGAGCTCTCCGAACTGACACACTCTGAGTTTCTATGAGTGTCTAGGGTACATACATCCGGCGGGGAAGAACTTGTCCTCGGTCTATCGAAATAGTTACACTCTATTTTCTTGCGGTGACATCTTGCACAGCGAGGTCGCTTTTCATCACACTTCGGCAATCGTCAAACAATCGTTCTCGTTTAGAGATTTCAAACCACTGACCTTAACCCTAGCCCATTTACAGCTGGCACACCCTGACCTAACCTTTTTATGCGGCCGTTTGATTCGCAAAGTAGGCATTTCGACAATTTCAATCATCAATTCATTCCTCACTGTCTTCATTCAGGGTCTTGTGTGCAGAAGCGGTCTATCTAAGTATTCCAGAGCATATGTATACCCAGCGATGCCCAGGACCCAATATTTGGAATCGCATGAGGTTGCATTGCTGAGTCACACTTCGCATTATGATCCCAGGCTCCATCAATACCTTAGGCTACTTTATCCAGCTTAGCGTCTTGAAGATTACACTGCCAAGACTGCCTAGCTTCTTGGACTCCCTCGGATCTGGCTAAGCGCACAAATCATAAACGAGAGATTTGAAGGTTCAGTAGCGTCAGCCTGAGTAAGCTTGAAGGCTGAACGAGAAGGAGCTTTCTAGGCAAGCCACGTTGAATTTGTGAACATTCCAACCAGGTTATCTTTAATATTGCCAAGCAATAAAGAGCTTTGTCATTGGGGGATGATGATCAAGTCTTCAAATGGCGGTGCGAGGAACTATGCGAGTGCGAGCTGCGACTTTTTCAATAGGCTCCATGAGCGCTAGAAGTTCTAAGAGAAGGCGATGGAGCTCTATAAATGGAGATACGTTCTCCCTGCTTTCCCTAGTCAACAGACTTCGTTAATCGTAACTACAAAACTTGCTTCAAAATGGCTATCGCTACCCTTCTCGCGCTCACCTTGCTCTTCAACCGCTTGGAAGCGGGACCTGTACAGGCCAGCGACAGGCCGTGTGTGAACTTCATACTTCCAGTACCGGCCACAGCGCAAAATGCAGAGTATGATATAGTTCACGTCAACGACAACGTCAATGCGACTGCGTTTGCCGTGGATCTAGACACTTGGTCTTTCAACGCAACAAGTCGCGTCCTTCGAAACATTACAGTATCAGACACGTTCGATATCAGTGTTCAGCTGTGCGTCCCACCAAACGGAATCAAGAAGCAGAATCTCTTTATCGCAACCCATGGTGGCCTCTTTGATAAGCGATACTGGGACCCTGCTATCAATCCATCAGAATATTCATTCGTCGATGCCGCCCTCGCAGGAGGTTATAGTATATTGACATACGATCGCCTAGGTACTGGCTCGTCCGATAAACCAGACGCTTACACCATCGTACAAGCACCCCTCCAGCTCGAAATCTTACGCAGTATCACCAACATGGCACGCAGTGGGGAACTTCTCAAGCATACTACGGGTAACGCAGATTCAGCGGGTACCACAGTCTCAGCCGCATCCACCAACACCTTCAAGGGTTCCGACGTGTCCTGGGACAAAATAATCCATGTCGGCCACAGCTTTGGTAGTGTTCTGACCACCGCTTTTCTCGCCACGTACGGCAATCTATCCGACGCGGCCGTGATCACCGGATATATCCTGAACGAGCATTTCGCCGAGATGCGGAAAGCGACATTCGGTCTCGAATATGCCCCGCAGAACAATATGACTTTGTTCGGCGATCGATCATCTGGTTACATGGTCGACGGGACGCTGGGCAGCTTTCAGACCGTGTTCTTCTCAACCCGAGCCGATGCTACCACGGGGATAGGCGGCTTTGACACAGAAGTGCTAGACTACGCCTTCTCTATACGGCAGACCATCACAACGTCCGAGTTCTTGCCACCCCCGGTGAACCTCGGCGCAGCGCCTCAGTTCGAAGGACCATTGCAGTTCATGCTGGCCGAATTTGACTATCCGGTCTGTCGCGGTGACTGCAATATTCCTTTCGATCCTGCCTTTTTCCAAAAGTTGTATCCGAAGGCTAAGGATATTGATATCTATACACAACAGGGCAATGGGCACGCGCTGACCATGCATCGGAAGGCGAATTTGGGATATAAGGCTACCCTAGATTGGCTAGATAGGAATGGGTTTTGAGTCATCGGCAACGAAGCGAGGGATTCGGCCTTGAGTGAACTTTTTGTCCGGGTCACGAAAGCAATGCAATTACCATCCTTCAAGCCGTCTCCTTTGTATGCTCATGGAGAATGATGTGGTCAAGTGGGACCTTTTGGCGACATTGCACCCATGTCTACTTTCGGTAGGCGATAGCACAATTACCAATTCCCTTCATCTGGGCTTTTCAGCACACAGAGGATTGTGGCTGCTAGCACGGCGTCCTGAATCGTGTAGCGAGCAAGTTTACTATGCTCCCTATAAATATTGCTTATGTCTTTGTCTAAATTATCTTTATTAGTACGTTGTAGTAGGTTCTTAATGATTCCTAAATCGTCAATTTCTAACAATATTAAAAAACAAGTTGTGCTGTCCGGCTACGCGACTACTAATTTAGGCTCCCTTAAACTGCGCCTTCTTGCTCCCCGCGGTGTTCCCTTGATGCTCCCCTATATTTCTTCAATAATATTTTTGGAAGAGCGAGAAATCGCAAAGGCGAAACACGAACAGGCGCTTCAGGAACAGGCTGCCAAAGAAGCTCAGCTCCATTCCTTTGCAAGCCGTAAGTATTCCCGTTCTCCCTTGTCTCGAACGCGGAATCGCTAAGCCCCTCCAAGAAGCTGGCCAAGCGGGACTTGCCCTCAGTTTTGGGATGGTAGGTGCTGTGGTCGGCGTAGGGATCTCATCATATCTTTCTGCGCAGACTGTGTCCAACGCAGAGGCTGCTTTGGAGCAACAGAGGAAGATGGCACGTGACATGGAGGGCAAGCTCCAGAATATAGAAATCGATTTGAAACTATTCGTGGTAGGAAAGAAAGGCATGGTAAGCAGATGCGAATCTTGCTTGAGCTCCCCAACTTTGGGATCCTGTAATGCTGGAGCGTGCGCACTACTAGGAACATTTATTGGAGGCAATCCGACAAGTTCTGGAGATGCTCCAGGGGCTCACAGATGATATTATTGCCCTGATGTCGTACTTCGAAATCATGAGTGTCACCATAAATGACATGGTCAACGAGCACGACACACAGCTGAAGAGTATCGCCGCTGACCAGGCCAACGGTGTGCAATTAATTAAAGCTGATTTTAAGGTAAGAAGCATCTCAACACCGACATATATTGAGACGACCTAACCCACTCTGTAGGACTTCCACAAAAGCGCCCTGTTGTTTAAGAAAGAGGCATTGACAGTCCACTCTCTTTCATCCCTGTACTCAAACGTCATCACAGAAGTCATTAATCCCGGGTTTTCCCTTATCGTGCAGTATTCGCGCCACGCAGAAGGCGAGACTGCGATGGTATTGGCAGGAAAGCAGGATGGGTTGCAGCAATATATGCAAATCGCGGAGAGAACCTGCAAGAGCTCGGCATTGGAGGTACGTTTCGATTTCCCGAGCGAATGTAGGGAGTTGCTGATCTGACCTTTTCAAGGCCAATCGGACGCTCTGCGTTTCGAATGGAAGCGCTGGAACGGGCCCAGTCGAGATAGAAGGTGCCGAAGATGAAGCAAATCGGTGACAGAGAGGCGCCTGAAGATGGAAGACGGGGGCTGCGGAGGTTCAACCCATTCACGTCGTGAGCGATGAAGGGATACCTTGATATCGTTTACATACATCAGAGAAGCGTCCAGTCGAGCAATTTTTCAGGGTCGTTGTTGCTGGATTTCCCACGGCTGCTGCTGCACACAGGTATTCCCCGTCGGATCTCTGCCCAGCAAGTGCCAAAAAGACGTGACTTTCCAAAAGACCGGATTCGGTGAGGCCCGGAATCATAAGCGAGTCGCGCCGATATATATTGCAGTATCGGGCTTCTTTAAGGCCACGCGATTGGGTCTAAAGTCTGTTTTGCCAAATGTGAAATGCAAGATCGTCACTCTACCACCTCTACCAGAGTGATAGGTGAGGGAACATTTCAGTGCAAACCAGCCGTCTTTACAGCCAGTCGAAACTCATTGCCGAGGGCCTACTGGATAAGGCTTCAGAGATCTCCGGTGTGCGCTCTGCCATCTGTCGGGTGGGAATCGTGGCAGGCCCCATAGAGCCAGAATCAGGCATGTGGAATAAATATGAATATATTCCTTCGGTAGGTAGATGTCTTGTGCCTTTAGTGTTATAACGTCGCCATCTCTTCTAACATTTGCAGATTATCGTTTCATCGGCTTACCTTAACGTTTTCCTAAAACATTCCCTTCGCGGGATCACATCGACTGGCTGCCGGTCGACAAGCTTTCCAAGATCCTGGTTGAGATTCTCTCGTCTGCATCTCATCCCTCCAACAGACAGAAACTTCCGGACCAAGAACTCTCTGACCCATTGGGCGGTGCAGGCGCGGTGGGAACAAAGATGTACCACGTTGTGGACCCACAGGCCGCATCGTGGAGCGCTGATCTTGCCGCAGAGGTGCTGAACGCATACCCAGGCAGCACCGTGCAGCCGCTTCCATTTGAAGAATGGGTCGAGAGGCTGAAGGCGAGTGCTGAAGAGGCCGAGAATGATGAGAATATCGGTATTGAGCGCAATCCAGCGATACACTTAGTAGACTTCTATTCAGACGCCATCGGCGCCAAAAAGGGCCAGCGGATTTGACCGGCTAATGCGTCTACGGAGGCAAGCAAAACTCTTCGAGAGCTCGGTCCGTCAAGTCGTGGCTGGTTGGAGAACTGGATGGTTCAATGGAGTCTCAAACCAGCTCAAAGTAGTATCGGCATGATCCCGCTTGCATTAGAATTTATGTTAGTTAGAGAAGTAGATAGACCGATACGTTAGAACTGCGTCGGCGTTCGCAAACGAGTTCGAAGCGCTCTAGATCTTCGTGAACGCCCCAAAAGCTTTTGAGCGGCTCAGGAACTCAATGTTGCGTCTGAAGTGCTTGGAGCGCCGTCGATCACGTTGAAGCTCTTAGAGATAAGCAAAATTATAACGCTGAATCCTAACAAAGCACTCTGCCAAATTGAAGCTACAGAGGTAGGTGATGAAAATGAATTGCTAAGAAGCTACTACTACTGGCACCCTGGTCCCCGTAAATCTGGCGCTTGCTCAAGACTTTGGGTGTCATCCTCTGTAGATTATCGCACATATCCTAGACCAGGTCCTGCACGCTGATCAGCGTCATGGTGTTCGAGTAGAAAATTTGCACGACTACCGAATGGGTGAAGTACTGCGCCATTTCAAAAGGGCGGCCAATATCGTGTATCTACCATATGCTATTTATGTACTTTCAACATAATGCTGAATACCAGAAATGTAAATCGCAATTCCCACACTATCGAGCTCGAATTGAACCCGGATTTCCTCATGGCGCCAGCGTGATGCACATTTCCAATACCCCTGATGCACTGAAAGTTGTGTGATCATCAGAGACAGAAGAAGAACTAGTGTCTGGAAATTCAAGCAGCGAATACTTGGCAATGCGGAACGGGTTCGGACGTGCACTTATCAACAAGATGAAATAGATTTAGACAACATTCGCAGTGTGCAGGAGGCTTTGGCAATATATACAGAATCTACTCCGAACGTTTCTCCAGCCGTCCTACCTACCAAAGGTCTAATCGTTCCAGTGACAATTGGTTACAGGATGTTGATCTGCGTTCTCCCAAGCCAGATCCTAGGTTCGCTTGCTAGCGGCCCAATCTGGGCGATTTAGAAAGATCTTTGTACGAGTGCAGCGCTGATCGATCGTGCATTGTGGGAGCATCCTCAACGGCGTCGAGAGCGATACCTGGGGTAGGAAGTAGAGTTCAAACCAGCGAGACCAGTGGTGGGATCTGCATAGCATGGACGACCGGATGAGTAGATTTATGTCAACGGTCAGACTTTCCACAGGAGAAAGAAGGCCCGAGGCATCCCAATCGGGAAGCTGCTAGTCTTCGCGTTCCCATTAACGCGTGGCGCCACGCTGTCACGCCGTTTCCTTCCAGATCTGGATCTTACCCCTCCTTGTACCGTTCTTTGTTCCTGACCCGATCATGGTAAGAGAGATCGAGAACATTGATCTACCAGGTCGATGATCAAGTCTAGTCGGTCAATGGTCTTTCAAACAGGTGTCAGGGGTGCCACAGATCTCCCTCGGCTATCCCGTAACTCCTCAACGCCACTCAAAGTCCGAATACCCTTCCTCTATTACGTTTTCCTCTCATTTTGTCGTTTTATATCTACCAAATCTCAGCTTCGGAAACGCAATCTTGTTGAATCGTCGCAGCCTGACATGAGTCCTTGTGCCAAGACCACGTTCCATCGCAGCAGCCAACTGCACCATCACAACGTTCACTTAGCGAAGTAGCCTGCGAGCATCGATCCCGGTATCATAGGGATTGGATCGGAGTGGACCCTGGGGCCTGGTGCCTGGGGATCGGTGTATCGTTAGCTCGGAATCCTCGGAATCAAGAATGCTATATACGCTCCAATGGATCAGAAGGGTAACACGCCATCGTGCTTGGCTCTGACACCGCCGAACTCGCGTACCAAAAAGGGCCCATCAATGAGAGCATTGCCTACCGACTGAATATCACCGTCACCATCGTCGGCATCCACGCTGTCGCGTGCATACTCGGCAGCATTGCCATTCCGCACACGTGGTAAAGATAGTATTAGGTGCAGATGACTAGCTCGACATCGCCGCCCTGGTGAGGGCGTACATCTCCTGTTCACCATAACTACATTCGCCGACAGCCGCCTCAGCCCTTTACCATCGGGCTTGCCTTAACAGGTGGCTTGAGTACGCCGTCCCCAACGTGTAAATGTTGACTCCTTGGCTAATAGGGTTCGCAAAACCCAGCCACTCTTTAGGGTGTTCGGAAACACATAATCGCTGCCTCGAAACCCACCTGGCTCCCTCTCCGTCAAGTACGGTTCCGTCCTTGCCCGTAAACACTCTCAGTCGTTTGGTCTAATACCATAAACCCCTTGAGGTTAATGATCCTTAGTCAAGAAGTGCTCGGAATATTGAGCAGAGACACAATTTTGGATTTGCCAGGCTGCGGATGTTGTGCATGAACCGGAGGAGAATACGGACGAGTGGTTAGGCGGCAGGCAAGAGACCTTTAGGGCGCATCCTCGAAGGGGAGCACGCCTGATCGCGTATCTGCTGCTGTTCCTTCCTTTGCACTCAACAATGCTGTGCAGCGGACGACGATCGGTAATGATACGGACATACGAGGGATTCCGCCGACGAAATGTGAGGTACCGAAGAAGTCGTAGCGAGAGACGTGATACGCTGGATTGCACCCTAAGAGAACGTGAGGGGGCGACAAGAGACACGACGGGCTTATACAGGTCATGGAGCCACAGTTAGAGCCAGGTGGTGCTTTGATGTGTTCGACAATTTGATCAAGCAAGAGGCTTTGCATCATTAGCAGGTACAAAGAAAGACCAGAAACCGTGCAGTATAAAGCTCGTCCAATGAAGCATGGTATCCTTCTCATCCTTATCCAATTCTTTTACGGCGCTCTGAAAAACCCTTGCAATGTTGATGAAACCACCAGCGGGCACATTCCTACTCTCCTCGAGAAACGATCGGTAGAAGGCTCCGGTAAAGTTCGCGCCAATTTCGTCGGGGATATTCCAAAGCGTAGAAACTGTCGAAGAGGCTCCAGAGTGTAGCAGAGCTGGGATGAGCCCCATGACTTCGTCGCCTGAGCCCACTCTGGCACGCCCTCCTGAACATGCCACCAGGCTGACGTGGCAGCCCTTCGAAAGAGGGAGCGCAAACACCTCGCGCGTTGTTAGCTTACCACTCTCACCTACCGTATCGCTGTCCGAGAAATTGATGTGATGCGCTCGAGGATCGGCCGCATCCCAAGAGACATGGCTATGCACATGGATAAGTCTCGAGTTGGGCGCATGCTCGACGAATGTAGACTTGTTCGCCTGCTCATTTAGCCAAGCCATGGCGCCCAAATGTGCGGCGAGCATCTTGACCGAGTCGCGACCGTGGCCAAATGCCTCGTTTCCTTCCCTGTCCGGAATCCCGTTCATAACCAAGGGGCTCAGTGGCGCCATCGTCTCAGCAGAGAATTGCGAGTTCCAGTGACATACGCGAAGCAGAGAATGACTATGACTGAAAAGTATGGGATTCCTGTAGATGAAGGGCTCCCAGCCAAGAGATTCATCAGCAATTACTTCAATCGCATGAAGCGGTATACGGTGGAGTAACGCTGTTGGGCAGAAAATCATTATCTCCCCTGGCTGGGTTAAGTTTGTAAGAGGTTGCACCAGGCCAGAGATGTCACTGGTCAGTTTTGTGCGTAGATGGGACGATGGACGGTCAAGGTATAGATCGACCCATTTCGCTGCCTGTTGAGGTGTTGTTCCCAGTGTGGAGACCGTAGCAGCTGATCCCGGTCTTTTGGTCAGCAGGAGAAATGCGCCATCATCAAGGACGCCAGAGATGTGGAACCAGTCCACAAGGACGAACGGCGTATTAGTCATTACAGATATCCTGTCAATGTCAGAAGAGTTCAACGGTTTACCATCTTTAAGGTCAATGAATTCCCTCAGTAGCTCCTCTTTCCTCATGCTCAACTTGTGCAAGTCCAGCTCCTGCCGTAGAGCAAACCTCTCCTGTAATGGGGCCGCTTGTATCTTCTCTTGTAGCGAGATCATGGTTTCGTACAAAGGGCGACATATATCCGACAACATAATTTGACGAAGCAGAGTAGATGGGATGATCCCACCGACACCCGTTGTCATTGCAAGAGATCTGGCTTTCGAGCGCTGTACCCACTTCCAGATCTGTTCCCTGATGTCGTCATTCGGTTGCTCCTTGCCTGAGTTGAGAAGTTGTACAGCTATCTGCGGGAGTCTCCAACTATTCTCAAGAAGAGTCGCTCGCTCACGGTCCTCCAAGCCTTCAAAATTACTGGACCACGTAGATTCTTCACGTCTGAGAGTGAAGAATGTATCCGCTTCTTCCAAGGATCGAAGACCTTCATTTTGTAATGAAGCCAGCCCTGAATCTAGTACATTGCTCTCTGGTCGCCGCAGCATCCAATGAATTTTGAATACGCAGAGCTCGGCCACCATGCGCCGCCTCATTGCTAGACATAACACTTCTCCTTGAGCCTTATATCCGCGAATCGACTGCCGACATTCGTCTAAGCCCCGATCGAGAGCTGATCCAACCTCGACGGAGTCAAATTCCTCAGATTGGATCACGTAGAGCATACATTGGTCGGCAATGCTGCCATGCCACCAGGGTTTCTCTCGCGCGACGCGTTCCTTCATTCGAGGCGGCATTTCATCAACCATCGCAAGGCACCTCTCGATTTCTAGGATTTTTATATTCAAGAGCACATGGGACTTGCACACGCTGTCTTTGCGGATCTCCTGGAGGACCAGCCGTAAGTGTTGTCGTCCGTTAAAGGGTGACTCGGCCGGACGTGAAAGCCATGAATCAAGCGCAATAACCCGTGTCTTCCATATGTCTGCATCGACAGGTACTGATTGAGAATTCCCACATTGCAGATACAGGAGAGCGAAGACATCGTCGGATGACAACGAAACGAGCTTATCTATCACATCCACGTTCTTACCACCTTCAATGTCACCTAGTATGCTCAGCACCTCTTGCTCGCTGACAATTTCTTTTTTGATATCAACTAACATCCATCGGAGGAAAACACGCATCGCTGTTGCTTTTTTCGCATCCGAATTGCCAGCTGCGTCATACCACTCCATGTAAAAATTATCTTCTGCCAGATCCAGCGGAAAGGCCGATTCAGCTTTGGATTCAGACGTCGATGAAGGGTTTGTGCCGGCAGATTTAGGCTGACGTACACCAACCAAACGCCCCATGGTCGTAGGAACAGAGGACTTGACTCTTTCTACTTCCGCATCCGCTTGCGCTTCTCGTTCACGATCACCAAGTTGTTTATAGGCCAACCCACGCCAACGATTCATCTCACTTACCCCAATAGGCAAATTGAAGTCTTCGTACTTTTCTGCGAACCCGTCCAACCATTCCAGTGCCTTTCGAATGTCGGCCACATTGTTGATCGAATCGTGGAATTTCGTTCCATGATCAGACAACAATGTGCGAATATCTTCCAGGACAAATTCCTGAAAATGTTCGCGTTCTAGGTGCAGTCTAAAAAAAATAGATCTGTAGGGATCGGAGATTCCAGACATGTCGAGGGCATTCGCTGCTGCTATCGCATGACCATAGCATACAGACGTGGAGGTATGGTGACAAGCTTTCATGACCTCAAGAACTTTCACACTCTCGTCGAAGTAAGTAACAAGATCCTCCGGAATATCGTATTGTAATCGCAGGAGCCGAATATCAAGGTATAAGGACAGGCGGTCCTTGCTTGGATGTCCAGTAAGGGTGACCCAGACGTCCAACAGCTCCTCTGCCTTTCGAAATTCAGCTTCTCCCTTTCCTGCCGCTCGTTTCTCAAAATAACCTTGCGCTAAATAGATGGTTAACTCAGCTTGAACCCAAGTGGCTCTGTCCTCTGGTAATGAGGTACATGTCTTGACATGTTCCAAAAACGAGAGGGCAGCGTCAGCTCGCTCAATTGGCGGGAGACGGCTGCGCTCGACTTTAAACAACGCGAGAGCTTCGTTGAGCATTCCTCGCTCTGGCAGAGAGACACGTAAGTCTGTCAGACCTTGCCATTCAACCTGCTCGTTTGTCGGCTTCGGGATCATGGCAGCCTCGTCTCCAACGTAATTCGACGCCAGAGCGACGTACAGCACCAACAGAACATATCTTCTCACGAAGTTCACCTTCACTATAAGTAAGTAGTAGAACCGAACTCTTTATGATTTGCACACCAACCTGTATGTCTGTATACTGGCTCACTGGGAGCTCCTGAAGCCAACCTTGAGCTCGATGTATTTCATCCAATGCAGGGCCTATGATTCCTTTGTGAAGAAATGCGCCGAAGGCACGCAACAGGGCCATCAACCGGTACTCGGCCAAGTCAAGGGCCCCATCCTTCAGACTCTCCGATGCTCTTACCAAGGCCTCGTCAAGTAGCCTGAAGAGGAGGCCTACTTTCAATTGCTTGAGGGCCAAATCTGCTCTCGCAAGGACAACAACAGGTGTGAGTCTCTGTGAGGCGAGAGCATCGTCGAAGATGCATTGTGCCTCTGTATAGGCGCCTTGTTCCGTCAGCACAATAGCCTGCTCGAGGTGCCGGATCGCGATGGTATCAACAGAGTGGTATAGCGAAGTGTTGAGGCCGTAGTAATGCTGCATCATGCCTTATGCTCACGGTATCACCATGCTCCTCCGAGCCACGTCAAGCATGATGATCGGCATACAGACATGTTTGTTTTGACATTGTGTGCTGTGAAGATACTGATGAAATATGAAATGTAGAACGGTAGAATTAGTGGGCGACGCATGCTGATGGTGGGGTAAATGACTCAGCGCTGGAAACCAGTATTTAGGAGGCCTCTGGCCCCAGTCTGCTGCAACCCCATCAATAGCATGACAATACCAGACGAATGGGACGACGATCAAGTCTTTCCACCCCTTTTCTCATGCTATGTAGATTGCCACGTCGCTGACAGGAAAATCCAGACACTAGGCCAGATAGAGAACCCACTAAGGTTCATTTCTCATGTCCCATTGGGATGATGAGAAGAATACGGAGAACCTGCTAGCAGAGGGGTAGCAATAGCACGTATAAGAGCAGCTTATCAACGAGAGGTCTCGCTTAGTAGATGTAGTTAGCCTAGAAGGCGTTGGGCAACTCATAGGATTTTGAAGGAGAATGCCTTTGGTGGGGTTCTCCATCTGGCCTGGTGTCCGGATGGTTGCATACATGAAGAACAGAAAGGGGTGAGAAAATGAAGCGTGATTTTCTCCACCGTAAGCCACAAATATGCACTAAGCCCAGTTAGGTATAGTTCCATGCCAAGACCCCAATATCCAGCTGAAAGTCCTGGCTGGACTCGCGTTTCCCACCTTCAACGAAAACATTTTATATGAAACTTTCGCGGACAAATGTACTCACCTAAGTGTACTCTCAACACTGTTCATCTTGAAAGAGCTTTGTAGCTTGATTTATTGAGGACGGTGTATCGTGGTTATGTCTATAACCTTGGTATACCCGGGTTCTTACCCGAATCATCATCTAGAGTCCGAAAAAGTAGTATACAAGATACACCAAAGGCTAGCTAATCGTGATTGCCTAGGGGCCCTGAAAGCTTTCACTTTTGGCCAAGCGGTATAGTGCCTATCGAATGTCGCTAACAATTTCTGAGTCCTGAGTCGAGCTGCAGTGGGCCTGTAACGTGATAACGCTAGCAGCCCTTTGAACCCCTTTGAACCCCCTGCGGGACTCGTCGAACTCGTGTCGGTTGAAGCTGAAGTGTCTTAGATCTGCTACAAGTCAGACTGTTCCTTGCCTAGCTGCTTGAAAGAAGCATGTCAACATCCCAAGACAGCTCGACCAACACCACCACTCACGACCTCTCCTGGTGCCTTCCCTTCGAGATCGATTCCTCTGCCGATGCCTCGACCGATTCCTTCCTGAGCTCGCGCACCACAAACACAGCCGAAGAAGAGTCTATACCTCGCGAGATCATCGCCGAAGAAGTTCGCAGCACCCGCTTTCAGGCCGAGCTCGAGCGTCCTATCCGCATCGGTACCTTCAACGGTCAGCTCGCGTTCCTGCTCTGCTTCAAATTCTCCTTCCAGAGACTGTCTCATGGCTTTCTCAAGCGGATACAAATGGCGACTATCGGGATCACCTTTGACGACGCTCCAAGCGATCTCACTGCGCCCAGCAAACCCAACCCCAGCGTCGTCCGACATCATCCCATAGAACACCAAGGCGCTGTATCTACTGGTACCGTTTCCTACCATAACGAGGTCAATGCCCAAGTGTCTTCCATTCCCAATGGCCCCACAATCGGCACCAACTTCTCAATGGATGTTAGCAGGCCTCGAGAAGGGCGACTGGTCGTACACGGAGTAACTTCGGGTCGACGAGCACGGAACAGGATTACCTGGACCGTCGAGGAAGACGATATCTTGAAATCGGGCATGCCGAGAGAGACGAAGATGGCTCTCGTCGTCAATATGAAGGAAGAGCGACGCTTCTCCGCCCATGTCATCGTCACAGCACATTATGCATTCAATCGGGGGGTGATTGCGAAGATGATTCCAGTAATTGGAAAGAGTCACGATCCGTTGTATTTCGACCCCGCCGTGCTTCGAGATATAGCCCAGAAGCAGACGCAGACTGGGTTGGACGGACGACCTATCGCAGAGAACGTTGGCCCAATCGAGGGCATTGCCTTGAGCGAATACACTTCCTTTCCAGATCAGTAAGAGAATCGAAGGGAGTCGGGACACAGGAAATAAGGGCTACTTGGTCTATCGACGCTGTGTATATCAGGTGTCGTTGAACCGTTCAGCATTCCGAGTCTTGCATACCCCCAAGGATGTCGGGCCCTGCCAGGCCGAAGGCTCGCCCGTCGAGGTCGCAGTTACTTACTTCGCTTCATGAGGCCACTATCCATACTAAAACTCGATTTCAGTTCTCAATCTATCTACTTTGTGTTCAAGACTAGCGATGAAGAGATGGTCCCGGCGTTGCGCGGCATACCATGCACGGACACGTCAACACGAAACCCCGTCATGCCCTCCGTCAACCATCCACCTCATGAATGAACGCGACATAAGCCCAGCAATATTCCCTTCATGGCCTCCCCAAACTGCGACCTCGAGCATTTCCTTGATCGCGACCCACACACCGTACCAATATAGTGCCACCTCGCTCTCCAAACGGCACTGCGCAAGCCACACATCAGTCATGATAGCGCCTCAAATGGCCCCTGTTAACATCCCATGGGCTCACTTTATGGCCGTGATACTGTAAAGAGCGAGGGTGCGCTGGTCAAAAAACATTGAGTACGGCGCCTTTGGGCCCGCAGATGCACCATCTAGCGAGCTCGCTTTGAAACACCTTAAGCACCCTCATCTCCTTCTCCGTGTCTTGATCGCCGCAAAGTGACGCACAAGGATGTGACGTTTTCCCATCATTGGATGCCCAAAACGCTTGTTTGCGGTTATACAGCCGCCACGACCCCCAGTGGCCATCGATGGCTCTGCAGATATAGGTCTATTAATTCCCCTCCTTTTGCATGCTGCATCCATTCCCCCTCCAGCACTCACCCGCTCAGCTACCTGGCAAATCCCTCATCAATCACCGAGTATCGGTTTTACGCCTCCCATCTTATCTCATCTCAACTAATCTCTGCTCCCCCCGCGATGATTTGGTGATTCATCGTGAGCTTCACTCACCGGCGCGTTCGATGTCTTGGTGAAGAGAGTATGGGGGAGCAAGGATTCGAGGAGGACAGATGCGGAGATGGGGGCTTTTGCGAAACATGCGTTAGGAGTTTGTCGGGGTTGATGGAGATGTCGCGGCGCAAAGATCTCCGAGAAATGGGGCAGGCGGAGAGGTGAACCTGTTTCGAACAGTAACCTCCGGCGGAAAATGTCACATCTCCATCCGCTGGGGTAGCCTTTGGTAGTCGGACCTGACAGATACTAATAATGAACGAGGCCATCTTTGAAACATCAAGTTGAATGAAAAGTCTTTCAACTCATTCGACGCTCCTCATGCTTCCCAACCAATCATGCTGGTCTGATCTTCGAAAATTCCGCTCAAAATCGCAACATCAAACGAGAAAGATTGGAATGTGGTATACTGCTAGAATGCTTAGGCGAAAATCAATATTCAGCAGGCTTTAAATCCCAGACGGCAGATTCCGATACCAATTTTCTTCTCTTGGAGTCACTACTGAAGATCTCAATCTCATATAAAAAAAAAATTAGCTCTCAGATGATAGTCCCAGCTCTCAATATAGGACTCGCAACGCCCACACACCCTAGTCCAACAATCGTCTGAAAAGTACCTCCTTCCTCTTCTCCAAGAAAGCTAGACAAGACGGAATCACAATATGGCACCTCATGTTATTGATGAAAGCGTTTGGGTGAAGGCATTAGATCACAAATTGGTGCAATCCTCGTGGCTGCTTTCATTGCGAGTGCGTAGGGCTAGCAAATTCCCACCCGGTGCTGTCTACGTTGGATTTGATACGTAGTCAAGTCCCCATAGATTCCAAGCTCTCAAACCTCTACGGCTGAGAGCGAGTTACCGTTTCGAGCCGTTCGCCGTAGCGCACGTGATGTGCTAGAACAGAGATGACACAGGCTGCCTCTGGCGGCGGCGTCAGCGCTGCGTACTGCCAGACATCCTGGCCTTGATATTGGGTTTTGGGAACGGTGAGGTCGTTTGTAACGCTCGGGGAGGGGTTTCAAGGCGTTCTATGCTTGCTTCAATTATCTCTTACACGCTCTCACAATACTGAGTTAGGCCGAGGGTAGACATCAATTTCTGGATCTTGCTCTTGGGATACGCAATAAGGCGGTCGGCATCAGACATATTGAATCAAGCCTCAAAGCCACAATTCTCGGTGAGCTGAGTCTCACGTTGTGCACAAGATTCAAGGAGACAGCGAAACTTAGTGATACTCGGGAGGCCGTAGACCATGCCATCCGCAAAAACAGGCGGCATCGCTGACCCAGGTGCGAATACACAGCTCGCAAGGGCGTTGATACTGAAATATAGTATTAGCCGAGAGTCAAAAGATGTGCATGTCAGCAGCTTGACATTATAATTGGCCTCCCGCCCCAAAGAGATCCTCTTCTACCGTCCAAATAAACGACAAAGCTGCTGCGCTCCAAAGTCGTTACCCCTACTAAAGGTCTTAACGAGGCTTGGTCAATGAAGAACAATGCCCACAGAGTCAGACTCAGAAACTTATCCGATACTTCCATGTATGTCCTGTCAATTACCATATTTGGTATACAATACTCCCTTATAACACCCCAAGTCACAGACTACGAGGCAAGATATTTGTATCTAGCTTCTGAGCTCCGGAAATCGGTTTGGTGTTCGGCGGATACTGCCCATATCTTGTATCCATGATAGCGGAGCGGTCGCTGATGTGGGCTCCGCTATTGTCGACACCTTCCCGTCATCAATTGTAACGCAAGGGGACACTGCTATAGAGGAGTCGTACTACCCCCACATCTCGACCTTTTGTGTCTGATGTAAAGCGTGCTTTTACGTTCGGTCTAAGTCTAGGCAGTAGGAGGCTGAGCCAGGCAACAGAGTTGTTGTAAGAATTGATTGGTAATTGCCATTTACAATCAGGGAGTAGCGAGGGAGCAAGGGCGAGCCAAGGCCCGCATTATCAGATGGGGTGCAGCACATAGGAGCCTAAACCGGCTGTGTCAGCCCGGCTTCAATTTGCTATCTGCGCCAATTCTATTCTCGTCCCATATGTCTACATGCCCTTGTTCTCCAATCTCTCGACCTCTGATCAACATGCATAGATCCCAAGAGAATTTATCTGTTGCTCGGCACGTTGTCGTAACCCAGCGAGTGGAGGCATATTTCCCTCCCGGGTTTGTGAGGCGGAAGTTTGGAAAATGGCAACAATGGCAACTTGTCTTTGCCCAAAAAGATCTACAAAGACAATGTAATCGTCTGATGGCGACGCCTGATCTTGATAGGTTTGATATTGATGGTGAAATCAGTGGATCTGTATCGAAACTCTGAGTGGACTTCCGATCACCAAATTGAAGACATCATCACGGGGGTGACAAGCAGTGCGGCCGCTCCTTTCGGAAGTAGACTATCGAATGGAAGACTCGGCGCCTATTCCTGGTTTTTCTAGGGATGGAGGTGCGGACGGAGATCCTTTCCATCTTTTGCTTAGTTCCGTCTCAACTTCGTCGAGCACCCTCTTGTTTGGACGCATAGGTAGTTTAGGCTGTTCAATTAACAAGTCTCGCGCGACACGTTGCCAGGAATCTTGCCATGGGTTCTCTGGAATAAAAGGTGCGTCTCTGACTATTGCGGACAGAGATTCATAGCTAATAAGATTCTTGTCGAAGAGGAGGCTGGGATCTGCCCCGTGACGAAGAAGCGATTCCAGGATCTCTATCTCTAACTTCCAAGGCCCAGAGGCCGATGGCACTTTGAAATGAATGAGGTAGGATCCCCAAACAGTTCTGTTCTCTTTCTTTCTTTCGTTCGGATCTGCTCCGTGTCGTAATAGATTGTTTATTGTAGCAAGTCGATTATCAGAGCGCATGTGTATCAAGGCCACTTCGAGGGGGAGCATTTGCGCTGTCTCATTCTTGGGCACGGATTGTGTGGTCTTGCCGATTTGGAGAGACAAAATCTCTGAGACACCTTCATTGACCGCCTTATCTGCAAACCAGCCTTTATGGTAGTCCCCTGCAGACATGCTCTTCCATAGAGATAAGCAGGAGCAGCAATGCTTGGAGAGCGCGTAAAGAGAACACGATGCTTCGTCAAGTGCTGCAAGTAAGCCAAATGGCAGCTGACCAATTTGCGCAAGCTCCCGAGTGTGACGCCAAAAGCAGCGCATGAGATGCGCCGTTGGATACAAACTTTGAGCAAAGTTTTCCGTATTTAATGCCCGTGGTCCTCGATGTCGAAGGATGGCTTTGATTTGAACTAGCATGGAGTTACAGATGAAAAGATGGGGGTTGAACTCTTCACCTGCTCTTTTCGTCAATTGGTCGAAAATGCTATTTGTTTCTAAAAAGTCCTTCACGGTACGATGCAAGAACTGGAGCACGCCTCCACCACTGAATTCTAGAAGGTCCTGGCAACGTGCCAGAACACGCGTTCGCGTGATTCCCTCAAGGTTTTCCACGATCGTAGCGTGCCGTGAAGAAACATCATCTCTTAGGGCGTAAAATTGGTCCTCCTCTGCGAAGTGAGCGACGTCGAGAGCAGATAGGTCACTGTCTATCGCGTTAAGCTGTAGCATATAGAGGCGTGCCGCTTGTTTGCCGTATACCCTGTCTCCTCGACCCAGAATGCGATTGAAAAATTCCTCCAATTCTGTAGGTAACTCTCGTAATCGAGTCCGTAGCTCTTCCACAGTATCGAGGTTTGTCATACCTCGAAGCAACGATCTCACCACTAGGAAGACCCAGAGAAAAACACCGGACGATCGCTCGACAATTTCCTCGACAAGAGTCAAATACTCGGCCTCAGTTGCCAGGCTCCAGCGATATTGCATAGCTTCAGTAAGAGTCTCGTGAGTGAACAGCCAGATGTCGGTCCGGTTGAGATCTTGGAGAATGATTCTTTTTCCCCCATTGGCTCCATAAAAATGCTCGAAGACGTTCCAGGGCCGACTACTAACACATACCTTGATGGAACCGGAAGTCGTCAGATCCTTGATCAGACGCAAGATGTCCAAATATTCACCCTCATACTCGTCCATTCCATCAATGAAGATGCAGAACCTTGCAGAATCGAATGACTCCGTTTTTAATCTTGTCAGAGCCTCAAGGAGCTCGGTTTTCGTCCATGATTCTCCCTCATCCAATCTCAGCCCTGCATTCCAGCGATCTGGACAAAGATGAGGAATAAGAGCTGGACGTTGTTTCAAAATACACATCAAGAGTGATTGCAATAGCCCTTCTTGACACTTTTGGATGCTTGTGCCTGCGCTCCAGAAGAAGAAGCCGGCAACAACTAAGTCCTTCCCTGTAGCCCATTCCCTCAAAGCTGCACGGGTCTTTGAATGATTGTAGAGATACTTCATCAAAGTAGACTTGCCGGATCCTGCTTTACCGCTGACCCAGAATACATCCCTGCCAGTATGGAGCCAGTCAAAAACATTTGAAGAGCTTCGCATTTTGCTTACGTCCTCAGAACCTTCGAACAGCCATTCATAAGTCCTGGGATGAGGATCTTTAATGTTTCTTTCCCTCTCCGAAATCTTAGGGTAGTGCAGACTTGAGATGATGTCGACCTGTTTCTGCAAGCAATAGCTCTCCTTGTGTAATCTCGACAGCCAGTCAGGCAATTCCCGTGGAAACACTGCGCCTAGGCTGCCACTTTCAGAGAATTCATAGCCCCTAATAGTCCGAGCAAGTGATATGTGGATGTCACGTCTGAGTGCGGAAATGTCCTCACGCACGTTGATTCCTAGGTGATGACGATTTTTCCAACACTTCATCAAGAGCTGTGCCCAGCTTGACTTGCGCTTGAGAAATATCTGACTGACTTGCCGTGATAGACTTCTGCCGATCGCTGAATCAAGCAGTCACAAGAGCGTTAGCGAGGTATGATTTCTAGGAGGCTGCTGACCTACCACAAGAGCGAAAGAAGTCGACTTGCCAGCTGTGACCTGTATAGATCCAGCTGCTCCTTGTAATTCTTGATTTCATTTGCCCTCCAGGCACATTTCAAAGCCTGTCGGGCACTCTTCCATGCCCCCCGCCGACCTTGGACTTTTATGCCTTCTAAGACAGTCAAGAGCTCATGACCCAATTTTCGGCAAGATTCCAGTAAGGGCAGCAAGATAATTTCAGTATCCGAAGGGCCGCTCTCGAGGATGTTAGACCTAGTAGGAATGAGGCCGTCACAGAGTTTCTCAAGATCTTTCGTAACATCTTCCAAGACTTTATGGGATGCACTTGCTCCATCCGCAGAATTATAGAGCTCTAGACTGCCACTGATCAATTTACCGGTGAAATCGATGAAAGTCACTACATTGCTTGCCAGTCCAAGGGCTAAAAAAGGATCCATCGAAAGACCCGTTTCCCAGCCCTCGCGGCGGCCTCGAGAAGCTGTTTATAGGTCCCAAGAGTTATGATGATCTGAGAGCGCTTGCGCTCATGTAAATAAAGGGGGACGCCAGGACAGCGACGAAGTCGTCAGGCATCCCATGGTGGCTGTGTACACAGCCTCATCAAGAGTTGGAATCCAATCATTGCCTCAGTACCTCAATTGGCCAGCTAGCTGGTCGCTAAGCCCCTTCAGGTTAGCGGTACAAACTCGGCAGCCGAATGGTAATACGCCTAAGCGTGAATTCTTATTCCGTTACTTATAAACTTCTTAAAAATACTATACAAGATATCTAAAAATAATCTAAAATATCCTTACTCCTTTAACTTAATAATAATAAAAATCTTTATATTAAAAATTAAGAAAACTAATTAATACAAGTAAGATTAAACTTAAATATTAACTTTAATATTTTTAATTAAATAAAAAGGGCTAATAATATTTAATAAGTAAAAGAAGGTTATCTTAATAATAATTATATTATAATAAAGTTATAAAAAAAAGAAAGATAATACAATTAATAAATTATAAGTCCTATTTAATCTTAAGAATAATATTAATATTTTTTAATAGTAAAGAATACTAGCTAGAAAGATATAGGATAGTATAGGATATTAGCCTTCCTAGCTATCTTATAAGAGGGGATAGGTTTAAGGGTTTTAGTCTTATCCTATTATAGGATAGTATAGGTTTTCGTAGAATAATCCTATAGGATAGGATATTCGTAAGACTACTTTATAAAATAGGATATTTTAGGGACATCCTATAATTACTAAGTATATAATGTAATTTTCTAAAAAAAAAAATTCAACAAATCTTTACTATAAGAAAAGTAATAACTAGAAAGATAATTAGAAAGGTAAAAATTAAGGTACGCTGCGGAACGGGTCCGGGTACCCGCCCCGGAGCTGGGCGGGGCGGGTTGTAAAGGTCTCTACCCGCCCTAACTTTTAGCGTACCCGCCCCGCCCCGCCCCGTTAAAAAACAGGTACCCGCTGCTTACTAATAGGGGTTCATCCGCTTACTAATAGGGGTAAATCTACCCCTAATACCCTCAAATTACCCCTAGGAAGTCCCCTAGAAATTGTCCTAATCTTTGTCCTAAACCTTTTTTAGTAGGGGATAAAAGAGATATATAGGTTTCTACTAGCTAATTAGCGAATATAACTAAAGATAACTAAAAATACTATTTTTAGAAAACCTTATAAAATATTATTTTTAATTTATCTTTATTTATTTTAGCTAATTTTATAGTAGGACTTAAGTTATAAGCTAGATATCTCTTTTATCCCCTACTAAAAAGGGGTTAGGACAAAGATTAAGACAATTATTAGGGCCCTTCTTAGGGGTATTCCTTAGGGTTTTAGGTAAGGCCTTACCTATTAGTAAGCGGGCGGGTACCCGCTATTACCTGGAGCGGGTACCTGTAGCGTAAATTCAGGTAGTTCTTAAGATATCTTACTAGTCTATAAAGGTACTAGGCTAAAATAAATATATATTATTAAAAGTTATATAAATTATACTATTTTATAGAAATTTAGTATCTAGGAATATATTTAAGACCAAAGGAATAGTAATTAGAAAGATAACTAGAAAGATAAGTAATATCTTTTTAATTATAACTTTTTATATAATAAAATTTTCTGGAATATTTTTTTATAAAAAATTATATTATATATAGACTAGCTATTAAGTTAGGATTTAATTCTAACTTATAATATTAACTCGCCTAGCCTTTTAGGGTATTACTATTAATAGTATATTTCATAATACTTAATTCTAACTTTTAGAATTAAATCGCTAAGAATTATTAGCTTAGCGTTAAATTTAATATTAGGATTCTTTTAATCCTTAGACTTCTTAGAGATCTAGCTCTTAGTTAACCTAGTTAAGTCTTATAAAGAGGAGTATTAAGGATAGAGTAGAAGTAGGCTTTATTAAATTAAATTAATATTAAATAATGTTTAATACTTAAATATTAATATTTATATACTTAAGAGATAATATAAGTTAAATATAAAGTTCTTATATATTATAAAAGTAATATTATTATATAAATAAAGGAATTTATATTAAGATTAATTAATTTAATTAGCTTAAGAGGCTTGATCCTTAAGCTCTTTAAACTTTCTAATTAATAATTTAATTATTTAACTTTACTTAGTACTTAAGCTTACTTACTTAATTTAATATATTTATTAAATTATTATTTATAATATTAGGTCCCCTCTTTAAGTCTTTATTTTAAAAAGGTAACTTAACTTCCTAATATATTAATATATTATATTTATATTTTAATACTTATTATTATAACTTAATAGCTAATTATAAATTCTATTAATCTTATATAATAGTGTATCCCTATAAATCTTATTACTTATAAGGCCTCCCTTATTATATAACTTATTAATAATTTAAGTATAAAGAGTATTTCTATTATAATTATTAATATAATTTAATCCCTAACTTTAAGGGTATAAATAAGGTAATTTAAGAATTTAAGAAGTTAAATAATAAGATCTTTAAGACTTACTTAAAGCTTATTTATTTAAAGAAATAAAAGAAATTCTAATTAAAAAGATTAAAGGATTTAAGTAATAAAGAATCTATTAATATTTTAAAAACTAAGGAGAATAAATAAAATAATAATCTTATAAAGATTCCTATTTCTTTATTATTACTTAATAATCTTCTTAATAAACTTAATACTTTTAATATAATTAATTAATTAGCTCTTAGATCTAATAAAACTATCTTAAAAGATTTTAATAATTTATCAAATTCTTAGCTAACTCCTAAGTATTCCTAAAGTTATTATAATTCTGTTATCTAATAAGGTATTATTAATTTTATTAATTTAAGATTTTCTTAATTTTATATCTATTTCTTTTTTCATAATATAATAAAAGGTTTTTTATAAAAGTATATCTAGATCTATTAATTTTAATTTAAAGATATACAATACTAGAAATACTTTAATATTTAATAAAAGGTTTAATTTATAATTTATTAATCCCTTTATCCTTTAAATAGAAAATAATTTAATTTTAATAAATTTAAACTTTTTACTTTATTTTTAATTTTATCTCTTTAACTTAAAATCTTGTATAAAGAGATAGACTTTATTCCCCTCTTTTAATTAAAGATATATTTTTCTTTTCTTATTAATATATTATTAAGTTCTTAAATTTATTTCTTTAATTTTATCTTATATATCTTTATATAGTACTTTTATATTAAATAATAGAATTAATACTTTATTAGCTTCTAACTTAGGCTTAGAATTTAAGAAGAGATTTATATATTAATTATAATTTATAAAGAATAGTAATAGCCTAGTTATTTATAACTACTTATTATTATATATTAATTATATTATTAGAAGTAATAAAACTTAATTATTTTACTTTAAATTTATATAATATCTTAAGTATACTTTTATAATCTAGTTTATATACTCTATTTATCTATCTATTTATAAGTAATATATTATTAATATTTAGAATTTTACCTTAATTATTAATATTAATATTTATTAATAGTTAGATATAAATAGTTTATTCCTACTAGATATTATTAACTCTAATATATTATAATTCCTAACTAATTTATTAATAAGAATAAAACTTAATTATTTTATATTATAAGTCTCTTTAAAGGATATTATAATAATATACTTTAATAATTTATTAATAATAATTATAATTAAGTTATAAACCTCTTTTATAATAGGATCTCCTAACTTTAATAATTTATTTATAAAGTCTATTATAATATCTTTTTATAATAATTCTAATATTAAGGTAAATTATATTTACTTATACTTTATATAATATATTACCTTATTTTATTAATATATTATATATCTCTTAATATATTTCTTAATATATATTTATAATCTTAATATAATATATATTCCTCTTAGGAATTTTATTATTTTTATAAATCTAGGATACCTTTATAATAAATTATTATAATAATCCTTTATAACTTCTTTAATATATAGTCTTAATAAGTAAACTCTATCTTTATACTTTAAGAGTTTTATACTTAGCTATTAACTTCTTAATATCTTTATTAAATTATTAATCTTATAATCCTTTTAAATATTATTTAAAATCTTAAGGGCTTAGATATATATAATTATTATTAAAGTTATTATTAATATAAATAATTTATCTTCCTTTTATTTTAAGATTAATCTTTTTATAATATCTTTATCTTTTATATAATCTTTTTATTTATTTAGGATATCTACTTAACTATTATCTTTTTTAAGTATATATATAATTTTAAATTTATATTATCTTAGTAGTTCTATTTAATAAATTTATTATTAGTTTAACTCCTTTATTATTATAAAGTTAATAAGATTCTTATAGTTTATAAAAAATAATTCTTAATATATACTTTCTAATATTAAAGTATATATACTATTATAAGTAATTCTTTATTATATATATTATAATTCTATCTAACTCCTATTTTCTTTTTAGAAAAGTAAGTAATTAAGTATTACTTTCTATTTATTATCTAATATAAATAGGCTTTAAGTATAAGATTTAAGGTATCTATCTTTATTTAAATTAATTAATTAGCTTAGAAGGTATAAAGTATTAATAAATTTATATAAAATTATTTAAATTATTTAAATACTTTCTTTTAATTAAAATCTTATTTAAATTTAATATCCTTTTTAATAATATTTATAAATAGAATTACTTTCTTTAAATAATTTTTTATAAATTTATAAATATAATTTATAAATTTTAAGAAACTTTAAATACCTTTAATATTATATAGTATAAATTATTTAAGTATTACCTTAACCTTTTTAAGGTTTATTTAAATACCTTTTATATTAATTATAAATCCTAAGAATTTTATTAATTCCTGATAAAACTTATATTTTTCTAGGCTAAGATATAATTTAATATAAGTAAGGTATAATAAAACCTCTTATATATATTAAATATAAGTATCTCTATCTTTAAAGTAAATTAATATATTATTAAGATATATAATAATTATTTTATTTAAATATACTTATAAGATATTATTAATTAATACTTAATAAGTTATTAATATATTAATAAGTTTAAATAATATTATTAAATACTTATAATAATTATAATATATCTAGAATATTATCTTTTATTCTTTATTATCTTTTATTTAAATTAAATTATAAGCTTCCTAAAGGTTTAGCTTAATAAATACCTTTACTTTCTTAAGTCTATCTTATAACTTATTAATATTTAATAAAGGATACTTATTCTTAATTATAATATTATTTAACTTTTAATAATTAATATATAGCCTTAATTTTCTATCTTTCTTTAATATAAAGAGGATTAAATATCTTATTAATAATTTAAATTCTTAAATAAATCCCTTTTTTGAATTCTTTTTAATATACTTATAAAGTATTAAAAGTTCTTTTTTTTAAAATATATAAATTAATTTAAATATTAGCTCTTTACTTAATTTAAGTAGGATCTTATAATCTTAAGGTTAATATTTAAATAAAGCTTTTATTATTATCTCTTCCTTAAATAATTACGTTTATTTTTAATATTATTAAGGGATAATAAAAGGTTTATTAATTCCTTCTTTAACTTTAATCTATTAACTTAATTAATCTTTATTAATATTTATTAAGTTAGATCTTTTACTTTAAAGGTTATCCTTAATTAAGATTAAAGCTATTTATACTTTAATTAATCTTTAATTTTATCTCTTATCTACTATTATCTATTATTAATATAAGGGGTAGATATTAATAATATTAATAAATTATTTAAATTTAAGTACTCCTTTCTTTTAATTTATTATTAGGTTTTACTTCTTTAATTAAGGTATATTTAAAATAATATAATAAATAGCTATCTTAATTATATTAAGGATAATCTTCTTATAATATTATTAAATTATAAAAGATAATAAGTATATTTCTTTAATTATTCTTCTTATTAATAGTATTAACTTATTAACTATTTATAAACTATAAGGGTTATATTTCCTTTAAATAAGTAAGCCTATTAATTATACTTAACTCTAAGAAATAAAATTCCTATTAACTCTAAAATTTATTATTATAATAATTTATTAATTATTAACCTTTATTAAGATATTTATATATAATTTATAACTTATAATATATAGATATTATATTATAAGGATTAAAATATTAATCTCTTTATACTTCCCCCTAATATAAAGGATTACTCTTTTCATTATTTAAAAAGGAATTTAATAATTTTCTTTTAATATATATACTTCTAATAATTATTATATAAGTATATATATTATTCTATTAAATAATATTCTTTTATATTAATATTTTATTTAAGATAAATATAAAGATTCTTATATTATTCTTTATCTTAATTAGGGAATTACTTCTACTTTTATTTTATTATAAGGTATTAGGTATAATTTATTTTATTATAATTCCTCTAGTTAAGATTTTAATATATAAGTATTATTAATATTTATCCTTTACAAGTCTAAATTACCTAATATATCTTATAATAATTATTTATATAAGCGCTTTAATATATAACTTTATACTTTAAATAATATAAGTTATTATAATATTTTATAATTAATATTTTATTTAAAGTTTTTTCTTAATAAGAATTTAACTTTGTCCTTTTTTTTAAGTTATTATTAATTTAATCTTAAGATATAAAGGTATAAAGTTTAAAATTATTTAAAGATCCTATTAATTAATTATTAATTTTAAGATCTTTTTAACTTAAATTTCTTTTATTTCTTTTTTATCTTTATTTAAATAATTCCTTCTAAACTTTATTATTATTATTTAATTTAAATTCGCGTAATTATTTTTAAATCTTAAGAAGCCTTTTTTTAATTTTATAAATATTCTTTTCTTTAATAAGAATTTTTAACTTTAAGTTTAAGTATTATTATTAAATCCTTTAAAGACTTTCTTTTAATAAGTTAAATTTATTAAATAAATCTTTTATAATTTTATTTAATTCTTTATTATTATACTTTATATTAAATAAATCCTCTAAAGGTCTATTACTCTTAATTAATACTCTTTATAATATATTTAATTATATTTATTATATTATCTTTTTTAACTTATAATTCTTAATAATATAATATAATTTATTATAATTATAATAAATTATTACTTTCTTACCCCCTTTTTATTACTTATTACCCCTAAATTTACCTTTATATTATATTATATTAAGTTTTATAAGTATTAATTTATAAAGATTTTTTAAGACTTTAAAATTATTATTAAAGCCTTTTATAATAAATCCTAATTATCTTAATCCTATAATTCTATTATTATAATATTTCTCTATTATTTATTTATAAAGCTTATCATTAATCTTAATTATTATTAATATAATTATTAGAATTTTTAAATTATTAATCTATATTCTAATATATATTAATTTATCTTTAATATTATCTTTTAATCCTTATTAATATATTATTATAAGTATATTATTATTTTATTTCATTTTAATAAAATACTAGTAAAATTATATTAAGTATTTTATAACTAATTTTTATTAATTTAATTACTAAATAATTTATATTATTATATTACTTTTATTAGAAGGTCTAAATACTTATTAAATTTTAATATAAAAGTATATATAACTTTTTATTTATTATTTAATATCTTTATTTTCTTCTTTATTAAGTTCTTCTAAAAATTATTTAAGGAAAGGTATAACCTACTTCTAAGCTTATCCTTTTATATGTATTATAATAAATATTAATTACTATTTAATTTATATAATATATTTATTAAATTTAAAATATAATTAAAGTTATATAAGTTAATCCTTAAGCTTATCTTTATTATTATAATATAAATTAGATTTAATAACTTTAATATTATCTTTATTATTATTAAGTAAAGGATATTAAGCCCCTTATTTACTTAAGGTAAAATTCTATCTTAAGGTATTTATCTTAAGGATATTTAAAGTATTAAGGTTCTCTTAATCCTTAGACCTCTTAAGGATTTAACTTTTAATTAACCTAATTAGGTCTTATAAAGAGGAGTATTAAAGATAAACTAAAAATAGGCTTTATTAAGTTAAATTAATATTAAATAATATTAAATATTTAAATATTAATATTTATATACTTAAGGAATAATATAAGTTAAATATAAAGTTCTTATATATTATAAAAGTAATATTATTATATAAATAAAGGAATTCATATTAATATTAATTAGCTTAATTAACTTAAGAGACTTAATCCTTAAGCTCTTTAAACTTCTTAATTAATAGTTTAACTATCTAGCTTTACTTAGCGCTTAAGCCTACTTACTTAGTTTAGTATACCTACTAAACTACTACTTATAATATTTAATTCCTCGCGGTTAGTCTAATTATATACTTACTAATTATAAGATATCTTATAAAGTAGTCTTATAGATATCTTATACTATTATAAAGATATAGGATTAGGCCTTTATTTACCTATATTATATAATAGTCCTATACTATCTTACGTAGGATATCCTATAGGATATCCTATATCTTTCTAGCTAGTAGTTAAGAAGTTAAATTTATTATTAAGAGGAATTTATTATTAATAATATAAAGATAAAAGAGATAGGTATAGAATTAATTATTAATTATTATTATTAAAGTAAGATTATTTAATAAGATTAATTTATTATTACTCTTTATAATAAATTTAAAGAAAAATAGAATAAATAAGTAATAATTATATATAATAATAAGACTTTAGAATATACTAGCTTTATAAAATTTATAGTAAAAGTTCTTATATTATAATAATATAGAGAATTAAATATTACTCTTTATTTATAGGTAAATTCTAGAAAAAGTTTATATTTATTATAAAAAGTAAGTCTTTATAAAGGCTTTATCATTTAATTTATAATGAAATTAATAAGATATCTTATAAATATCCTATTTACTAAAGAGGTCTTATAAATATCCTATTTTATTGAAACATCTTATACTATCTTAAAGATATAGAATTAGGACCCTATCTACTTATAGTATTCCCCGTGGGATATCCTATATCTTTCCGGCCAATAGTATAGACCTTTGCAGCCCTGTTATACCCTCTCACCCCCACCATTCTCGACCAGACTCAATCCCTTAGATTCCGCTCGAGTCTACCGAAACGAAAAGCCCTGCGCCCTCGCCATAAGAAACAGCAGCATCTCAAGGAGCTCCATATTATTCACCACAAAATACCGCCCGGGCAATGGCCTATGACGCCACAAAGTCCTATATAGCGTCAAGCTTTGCGCAGACTGGTCTCGAGTATGTTGATCTCTACCTCATCTACAGCCCCTACGGCGGCGCTGCTGCTCGCAAGGATACTTGACGCGCTCTTGTCCAAACTCAACGTGCGGGCTGGATCCAGTCAATTGGCGTTTCGGACTATGGCGTGCACACATCTGAACGATCTTGAGAGCTATATATAGGAAATTGAAGCGGCAGAGGGGCTAGTTAGGGGCGGCGTTATAAGAATTGGGCCATATCAGCTTTATCTCTGGATGATGCGGCCGCATATAGTGGAATGGTGCAAGGAGAGGGGTGTGGTGTTCGAGGCGTATTGTCTGCTTGTGAGAGGCCAGAGGTTCGAGAAACCAAGTTTGAGAAGGTTGGCCGAGAAGCCTAGGCGAACGTCTGCCTCAGGTGCTGTTGCGGTGGAGTCCGCAGAAGGGGTTTGTGCCGGTGCCGAAAAGTGTGACTTTGAGTAGGATCGAGGAAAACGCCGACGTCTTTGGATTTGAATTGAGTGAGGAGGAGATGGCTGCACTGGAGACGAAGGAGTACTTTCCTTGTACATGGGATCGTACCGTTAGTAGTGATTAAGTATCGTTGACTATCGGCTGGGCATAGTGAAAAAGATTCGAAAAGTCATTCCGCTTGTGCGCATTGGGACGTTCTCGCTCTTGCTGCCGCTAATGCAATGCTGAGTCCCTTGAAACCCCTACTCGCATATCATGCAGCTGAGAATAGCCTTGAAGGGGCGCATGCCTTTCAAGGCTATCACTTGGTTCTTCACATTGAGGAATTGCCCGCGCTAGCTTTCAGCTTCAGCTCGAATGTATAAAGGCTGGCGAGTACCGTGCTTTTGGAACATAGGCTTTTCAATTACTCACACACGGGGTTCCTGCGCATTATATGATAATCAATCGTCTGAGCATGGAGCTTCAAGATGGAACAGAACAGGACAACCATATGGCCTTGCCGAATGACGAGCATTCTCACAGGTCGCTTGAGGAAGCTGAAACCCCTGATGCTAGACCTTCCGAGGCATCTGGCCAAAATGACACTTCAGCAGACTGTACTTCTATCCGTGGTACTCAATTCCTTATCCATAGGAAGCCTGTTGCCATCGGTAGCCCTGTGATGAGAAAACAGCCACATGTCAACGTGCAATCTTTAGGCACCGGCACGAGCCGAGGGTTAGCAAAAACTCAGCGCACGCCGCGCAACTTGCGCCGCTTTACGGGTAAGATACGCCCGTTCAAGTCCCCAATCTTCAAACATTGGAGGCTCGAACTAGGCGCATGCTCCCTCTTCCTCATCATCCTCGTGGCCATCATCGCAACCCTCTATCCACACCAGGGAAAACCCTTACCAAAATGGCCGTATCACCTATCCGTGAACACCGTGCTATCCATCTATGTGGTGATACTCAAATCGACGATCTTGCTGGTAGCTGCAGAAGGCCTAGGGCAGCTCAAGTGGAAATGGTTCGAGAGAAGTCGACCCTTGCAAGATCTCGTACAGTACGATGATGCCACTCGAGGGCCGTTAGGCGCATTCGGTCTTTTACGGCGGTTGCGCCTTCGACATCCTTTATCCTCAGCCGGGGCTTTGATCATCCTGCTTATGCTTGTCATTGATCCATTTACACAACAAGTTATTGACTACTACGACTGTGGGGTACCTGTAGGCGGCGTGAATGGTACCATTCCCCGGACGAATGTCTATCTACAACGGGACACAAATAAGAGCCAATCGATGAGTGGGTGGATAGAACCTGGGATGCAAGCTGCTATCGTTGACGGTATCATATCACCAGGTAGAGGTGTGCAAGCCGAATGTCCATCGGGTAACTGCACATTCGGTGACTACAGCACGGTCGCTTACTGTAGTGCTTGCGAGGATGTTACAAAGGACTTGTCCATACAGACTGCCTTCGTCAAAAGCAACTATTCAGACATGCAGATATTCCCCTCGACTCTTTTTCCAAATGGGACCGAAGGAAACATATCGATGGTTGCACCCGGCTTCCTATCGAATGCTAACATCTCCGTCTTGACTTCCTTGCCATCAGGTCTTTCTGTCTTTAATGGTCCCGGAACAGCCTTGAATCTCACAACGATGCAGGTCTTCGTACAGGGAAAAGGAAGCCCAAATCCAATGTATCGGATGGAGATCATAGTTGGCAAACAGTTCAAAACTTTTGATCCGGCGACAGGGAACCCACCTTTAGGATGCAAGAATGCTTCGGCGAACGATACTTGGTTTTGCAACGGGTATGGTGCCGCAAGCTGTACTTTGTCCCCGTGTGTACGCACTTATTCGTCGGTGGTAAATGCCGGCGTGCTTCAAGAAAACCGGGTACCCGCTGCTGATGGCACAGGGTACATCTGGGGACACACAGTCCCGCCATTGTCGCCCACACCTGTGAATATACTTCCGGGCACACCCCTATCGATAATATCTTCCCTTGCCATACCTTCTGTCAGCCCCGCCGAATTTCCCGTTATGTATGTCCCATATATTGGTATGATCGACACAACATGCCTGTCCGGCTATGAACGTCAAAGTCTTCTGAACAGTGGCTACAGTCTGCCACAAAGGACTAGATGGCTTCCATATAATTTGACTTTCGATCCACTATATCAAAACTTCACTGGCCAACAAGCTCAAAATTTGACTGCCAATGCTTCTTTTCCAGAGTCTATGCTTGTACACAAATGTATCTACGGGTTTGACAATCTATTCATATACGATCTCTGGGATAGTTACATGAGCGATGTATTCACTGACACCGTCCGAGGAGACTCTGGCAATAACGCTACGCTGTCGACGGGGATTATCACGCGCTTGAATGGATCAGAGGCTCTAAAATCCATCTACAACTACGGCAACGTGGGCTTCGATCGCGTCAATCAGGTTTTCGAAAACGTCTCAGACTCCATGACAGACTTTTTTCGTCTACAGACACTCCCGAAATACAATGACCCGGCTCAAGGCCTTGTCTTCCAGAATCAGACATGTCTTGGTGTCCGTTGGCCTTGGCTGGCGTTTCCAACCGCTCTGGTGTTGCTGACTGTTACCTTTTTCATTGCTATGCTCGTTGAGTCAAGACCCAGAGCATGCAAGAACGCGTCAATCTGGAAGTCCACCCCGTTGGCACTTTTGTTTCACGGTCTTGAGAGGCTGGACGGACGGCACGGAGATGGGGATGATGTGATTGGTATGGAGACGATGGCAAGGGAGATAACAGTCAGGCTCGAGACCACTAATGATGGCTTGAAGCTTGTGGAGTCGGCATGTGATGACCAGCCTAAGCGCGAAGAAGGTGTCTGAGCAAATGCCGGGACGTAGATATATTTCAATGTATGTTGTAGAGTCATGGGACAGGATAAGCGCTTTATAAGGGCTGAAATGATCTAAATTGGTGTATGCCGCGGACTTGATGCTTGTCGATCCCTCGAAACAATTCTGTATAGCTATCACTAATAGGATATATACGGCCCAATGGTAATCTTGCCGCAACGAGAACAGTATCACATTTCCCCAGGATAACTTCACGGTCGTCCAAAGGGCACTGGCGAAAAGTACTGTTAGGGATTATTAGGGCCATCTTTTAACTAACAACACCGCACCCGACCTATTCAAGCTAGTATAGCTAGGGGTTAATGTAAGCGGGAGGCTGTTAATTAGAGGGAACTTAAGTAGTATTAATACTATTAGCTTCCTAGAATCTACTCTTTAATCTTTTATCCTTATAAACTTTAAATAATATATATTTAATTACTTATCTTTAAAGATAAAGAGTATTAAGATTATTAGATATTTACTATTTAACTTACTATTAATATAATACTTATCCTCTTTATTAATTAAGTTTAATAAAATAACTTATAATAATACTACTACTATAATAAAGACTACTTACTACTAGTAAAGAGAGAGCTATTAAATTAATTTATATATACTTATATTAAAAAGTCTACTAGAAGGTTTACTACTAGTTAGTCTACTATTTTTTAAAAGGATATAGTAGCTTAGATCTCTTATAAGATAATAAATAAGTATTAATCTTAATTTAGAAGTAATTAAGAACCTACTATATTTATTATAAGGTTAAAGGTATTTATTAGACTCTTTCTAATTTCTTAATTTAAAGGATCTTACTCATCTAATAAACTTAATCTAGTTCTAGATAACTATTAAGTATTAAGCTCTCTTAATATATAATTCTTTTTCTAGAGGATAATTTAGTTCTTACTAAATAAGTAATAGACTAAGTAAATAATATTAGTTAGAAATAACTTTGTTAATTACTTATAAAGAAAGATTAATTTACTTAGATTATTAAGTTTACTATATATTCTAGTAAGTATAAGATTATAGAATAATAGATAACTAATTAAGTTAAGATATATAATTAACCTTAGCTTAAAGAGACTTCTCCTTAGTATCTAATAAAAGTTAAGAGATTATCTAAGTAAATCTTATCTTTAAGTTAAAGATTCATTTATAAGATAAATAGAACTTTATAAAAACTAAATATTAGTAAAATATAATATTTAATAGTTTATTTAATAGTATATATCTATTATAACTTAGTATCTTTGTAAACTAGTAGAATTTTTAAGAGATAACTTATCTACCTTTCTAGTTATCCTTTTATAAAATACTTACTCTTATTCTAAGTATATTAAAGCTACTAGATTATCCTTGAAAATTAGCTTTTATTATCTTTAATCCTTAATTATATATATTCATTTAATAGACTCTCTATTATTATTATAATAGCTTAATTTAAGGATTTAGCTACTAGTATACTATTATCTTCTACTAGCTAGACTCTATTATATAAAGTATTATACTAGGTATATATTTACTATTAATACGTAGATAGAATTAGAATAAGCTTAGGTATCTTATTAGTATTATAGTTACTCCTCTTTAGTTATATTTATAATATTAATATTAGTACCTCTTACTATTCTTAGTATATAGCTACTTAGTAGTCCTCTCTTAGCCTTAATTATATAGTACTTATCTAGAGATATTTACCTAGAAGAGGTATATACCTAGAATAGGCGTAGTATATATAAAGTTTATAAGGCTACTATAATAAAACTTAAATATAGTTAATTATAACTACTATCTTTAATAGTACTAATAATCTATTAGCTTACTCTAAGAGTAACTTCTTAGGGCTTATTTAATTAATAGAGTTTTATAGTAGGATATATATACTAGCGCTAACTACTACTACTAGCCCTACACGGCTGCGCCTCTTTCGCCCCTTCCAGGTGAACCCTTCAAGCGCCTGTCTGGCTCACCCTGGCGTCCAACAAGATGCTTGTGACACCTTCCGTTTCACATATCTTTTCAAAACAATGTGGTAGTACATCGCGCGCGAGGATGGCTCTTGAAAAAACATCCATTACGATAGCCTTTCGACAAAGAGAACTCGAAGACATCGGACTATGGAAGCAATCCCCAAGGCCACTAAGGGCTTTCTTAGCAAAACATTTCTTGCGGATCGATTCGACGAAGTCCTTGGAAAGCTAGACCGAACCATCAATGAGGCAATCACAGCGCTCGAAAAGCATACCCTACATGTGCAAGATGATACGGGGCGCCAGGACCTCGAGGATTCCGTCCGACGGCTCGATAACTCCATCTTTCAGCTACGCATATGGGCGAGCGATTTGACCTGCCAAGATCCCACGTCGACGTTGGGATCATTGGCAATGCGGGATCTCGAAGCTCATGACGTGCTACGAGTCATTGAAGGACACTAAATGCCCGTCGGAGATAGCTTGCATGGAACTTTCACTAGAATAGAGGCGGCCGCTTCCCAAATATCAGACTCCTTGAGTTTGTCGAACTTTTGGGACTTAGACAAAGCTATCATTGATATCGAGCAATCTCTGCTGGAGCTGGATTCTCAGAAGACAAACACTCAGAAACGAATTATTGGCATGACGATAGAAGACGTGGAACGTGCGCTGTTAAGCGCGACCAGCACCTTTGCCCAAGGGTCTGTTTTAAGTATCGGTACGTTGAAATCATCGTCAACAGGTCAGCACTCTAATCACACGTGTTGACGGAGTACAGATGGAGGCGGGGTGAGAAGCTACTCGAGTATCCTCATAATACGAGCGTTGATGGACGAGGTCCGTTCGATGATGGACTCAGAAAAAGTCGGTAAGTTTGTGGCAAGGCATGTTCCTTATTTCGTTGCGATCAAATCTAACAAACGACAAGCCAGTGAACCATCCGCAATTCGACCAGGTACCGCCTTCGAATACATCTTTGGATCTAGCAGTGGCGGGTGAGTCACCAAGTAATTCAGATCATATCATAACACTTCAATCGCTAACAAATAAGTCTGGTTGCTATCATGCTCGGTCGTCTAGGAATGTCGGAGGATGAATGCCTCGAATCATTTCGGAATTACGGAGATGCCATATTCCACCATCCCAATCGGCTATACAGCGCTTCTGGGGGTCTATGCGGTCCCAAGTACAGCGCTGAAAAGCTCGCCATGGCAACGCGATCGGTCATTAGAACATTTGACCCCAGTCCAGAAGATATGAAATGGAAGCGAGATTTGTTCGCATCACCTGCAAGCAAGTGTAAAACGTACGAGCCACGAGCCTTGTAAAAGTAGTATCTTGCTAACGCATCGAGAAAAGGGCGGTCATCGCGCACAGGGCCGGTTCTGAAGACGCTCGCCCTCACGTCTTTCGCTCGTATGATATCAATGGCGGTAGCCAGCGAAGCTCGAAGCCTTCAGTGGCCGCAGTCCTTCCCTTATGGCAGGTCGCACGGGCAACATGCGCAGCCCCAACTTATTTTTCGCCAATTACCATCGAAGACATATCCTACGTAGATGGTGGCTTCGGGACCTACAATCCCGCTTTCGAGGCCTTCTGTGAGGTAAGAACTGCCCAAGAAGGTTCCATCCATCAGTATTCGCTCCATAGACCATTGGTCATCAGCATTGGGTCAGGTCCTACCCAGACCCAGAACGTTCACAACAAATTGCTAGACGCGGCGCAGAGATCAGAACTCGACTACTTTCGATTCACTGTGGACCCTGGGCTCAAGGGCATTTTTCTAGATACCTGGAAGGTGAAGAAACGAGGAGGCAAAATCATCTACAAGACTCTGGAACAAATTGAGGAGGAGTGTATGAGATACTTGAACGAGGAAGATGTGCATGCTGAGCTCCGCCGGTGTGCTCACATGATTGTGGAACGGTGTAGCTCTGGATCCGGTGTGATGCTGTCAAAGCGGGCTGTTCCTACGGTCAACTCTGGACCCAATGTGCCGCAGTCGAAGCCGTCTATCTCTCCCATCCCTTTGGGTCAAGATCATGACTTCGTGGACGTGAAGGCGTTCTGAATAAGCTGCACGAATTATTCGGGTATCAGAATCGACTTGCCTTGGTAGGAATGGGTGGAGTGGGGTGAGTCGACTATTCATCAATCAGGATGTCGCCAGTGAGCCACGTCCTCTGTCTGAGGCTCTACTGACTGAATCGAACAATCCAGGAAACCACAGATTGCAGTCGAGTTCGGTCACCATTTCGGCAAACGCTACCCTCAACGACCAGTATTTTGGGTAAACGCGAGTACTGAGTCAAGACTCGTGCAGAGTCACAGCAACAAGCCAATGTGCTGCAAATCCCAAATCAGGGCACATCTGGAACCAACGTCTTTTGGCTGGTCTGCAATTGGCTACGATATGAGGCCAATAATGGCTGGCTGATGTTTCTTGACAATGCTGACGATAAGCTCGTGTTCGAAAACCAACCCAGGGGCGAATGTACAGACGCAACAGGTGTCTGGAGCGGAAGTCCTTCACCGCTGTCCGTGTATCTTCCTCAGACTTCGAACGGATTGGTCTTGGTCACCTCTCGGAACAGGAGCCCTACCTTCAGACTGGTTGGAAATCACAAGAACATAATGGCTGTTTGGCTGATGTCTGTGTATGAGAGTTCAATATTGTCTTTGGCGAGATTTAGTGGGATATGTACTCAGGACGACGTGAAAAACTCGTTCAGCAGCTTGAGTACTTACCACTTGCAGTCAGCCAAGTTGTAGTATACCTGAGCTAGGGTACACTGGCGGTAGGGGGATATATGAGTGCATTTTCGAAATTTCGTGAGCCGTGGCTCAATACCGATCTTCCCGGTCTTCGAAGGGACGCCACTGCCCTCATCCATTTACGAGGACCTTACAAGCCTCGATGTGTCATCTCTACAAAAAAGCACCGTTTGCTGTAACGCTTTTGTCGCTGATGAGCCTCAATCAAGATTGTATACCATTGACTGGTTCGGGACTATGTCGTGGAGGAATACTTCGAGTGAAAGCGTCAAATCAAATGACGAGCTTGATCAGACTTTCAGGGACGACATAAGAACCTTAACAAACTATAGCTTTGGCACGAGGAGCAACAGCGATTCTTTTCGTATACATGAATCAGTCCAACTATCCACGCAGCGATGGTTGGACTTGCGCAGCGAAATGAATATTTGGAAGCTCAAATATCTTGAAATGCTGTCAGCAGCCGTTCCTATGAATCCATACTTCGACTGGAAAAAGTATCTGATACTACTCCCACATGCAGAGGCTGCATTTGAATACATACCTATTATTGAGCATGACTGGCAATCCTGGGCCGCAATTATCTTGCCTGTGGCGCGGTTGGCTGGAGCAATAGGCAGATATGATCGGGCGTAAGGATTCACTCAAATCGCCCTAGGCCGGCTCGAAAAAGGCCTAGGACCAGACCACCTAGTAACACGTACCGCACTCTTTGATCTGGGATTGGTATTTCAGCTTTAAGGTAAATATAATGAGGCGGAAGAGATAGACCGACGAGCGCTAGAAGGCAGAGAAAAGATGCTGGGCATGGAGCATCCAGATACGCTAAGCATCCTCAGCAGTTTGGGCTTGCTCCTTCTTTACCAAGGGAAAAACCTGGCCGCAGAGGAGATAAGTCGACGCGACCGGCAGGAATGGAAACGGTGCACGGTCCAGATCATCTAGACACATTGAACGTCCTAACGAAGCTGGCAATACTACTTCAGCTGTAAGGGAACAATGAAGCTGCGGCAGAGATGGGCGAACGTACAGCGGCACGAACTGAAGAAATACTGGGTGTACAACACCCGAGGACTTCCATTTCTCTGAACACTTTGGCGCAAATCCATCAACGATAGGGTAGATACGAGATGGCCGAAGAGATGCACGTGAGAGCGCTTAGTGGTCTGGAGAGGCTTCTAGGGACGGAGCACCCAGTCGTGCTGACCAGCTCACACGATCTTTGGTCGTGGTATTGAACGCAGGGCAAATACGGACAGGGTGAGGAATGCAGCATGCGAGCACTTACCGGAAGAAAGGCAACCTTGGGAGATGAGCATCCGGAGACACATCTAAGTTTCTGGACTATTGCGAGTTTCTCATACGCTCAGAAGCGATACGAAGTTGTTTCTGAGCACCCCCTTAAAGCCTCAGAAGGGCTCTCGATGTTTCTAGACCCTGAACAAGAGGAGTCTCGGCGGTGCAGGCGGGAGTATCAGGAGATGGTTGCTGAAATGGAGGATCCTTAGTAATGACAACTGAAGAGACATTTTCAGGTCCAGTCTCTTGTTTCGAGTGATAGACGCGTGCAAGTGTATGGAGCTGGGAACCTGGAATTCTGCGCTGACGGCGGAGCTTATCCGAGTAAGGTACCGTCAGCCTATGCCCCAGCCCAGGTGTTTGACTTGCTAGCTAGCTATGTAGGCGGTTGAATGACATCTTGCGTGAGAAAAGAACGAAGGAAGCAAAGGGTCGACGAAGATAGCCAAGTCGTGTAGCCGATACCTAGGCTGGTTACTAAACATTATTCAAGAAGAATAAGGTACGTCTCCATGAGTTGACTTAGAATATCAGAATGTACTTATCATGGCAGAAAATTTGTTGTACTCTACCCAGAGGTGCCTACGATAACATCATGATGAAATTTGTCAAGGCAATCTGTACCATCTTTTGGCAATGTTCTCTTCATAGTAGCAGATCAAAGGTCGCACTTTTGTCCTCCTTTGCCAACACAGCTCTTGGTGAAATGATGGGGTTGAGGACGGGCAGATGAGGTATTGTGGATTTCACCAATTGTGATATGCGTCTGATAGGAGATGGGATTTTACAGTACCTGAAAAGCGATGTTCTTTATTGCTTTTGACACAAGTTGGCTGTTCTCATATGAAACGTGGCAGGTCTTCCTCCCATTTCCATGTGCGGGGTTTTTAAGGATCGAAGTGTCAACAGGCAATGCTGTTGGCGAACTGAATATCTGCAATCAAGTTCAAGTGACTTTACAATGAAGTAATACTCCTCCGCAAAAGATGCATCAGCTGCTCATCTCCTGCATACTTCTTCAGCGCTTCCTCCTTCCAACTCTGATAAGAACCAGGCTCCTTATCATCCCCAGCCCACGCAGCTCGCAGACCCTGGAACATGGCTTCGAACTCCTCTCGGCTGCGAGATACCCCTCCTCCATTAAAATACAGATACCTCTGCATCTTCCTCCCATCGCGAACCAAACGCGCAATATCATTCCGCCCACGGCGCTCGAATATAGCCGCCAACTCCATCTCTTCCGGGCTTAGACTATTACTGCCGGCGTAGAAAGCGCCCACCGGCCAAAGCATGCAAGGGCTGCTAAAGGCCAGCGCTTTGGGCTCCAGGGACGCAAACTCCCAGTCGATTATGCGGTGATGGTGAAGTCTTCGTCGATCAGGATATGGTCGCCTTTGTCGTCGAAATGTTTTAGGAAGAAGCCGGCTTGGTTGTGGAGGGAGAGCACTTCTGGGATCATATCTACACGCCAGCGGTGGGAGAGATAGTGGTCCACTGCGAGGGTTGACAGTTCGCCATTGGCTATGAGCTTCATCTGCTGTGCGAGCATCGCTCTCATGGAGGATTCTAAGTCATCGAACGGCCCGAGAGGAGTGTTTGGGGATTCGAAGAGTTGTGGTTGCGCGAAACCGCATATTTTGCTAGATCCGTCTAAGGCAAGTATAGATCCTGTAGAACTAGAGGGATATTTCTCCAAGGTAAGGAGGATATCTGTTAGTTGCTCTAAGATTTTGGTCCTTTGACTGGGTGTTGTCGTATTCCACATCAGGGGCCCGCCTTTCATCTTCTCCATGAGCAAGAAAGGCACCCCTACGAGATTCTCGCTGGACTCGCTCGCGAAGTAAAATACTTTTGGAACAGGGACGCCAGTACTCTCCAGATGTTCGAGCGTGGAGACCTCACTGAGGCTGATGTACGCTTGTGTGGGTTTCGGTGGAAGGAGGGGGTCGTCAAGTCGGATCCGGGCTAGCCAGACAACCCCATCCTGAAATGGGATGTCGATATTGCAGTTTTGTCCACCTGTCTGGCTCAAAATGGCTTCGACATTGAGGTTTCCTTGGCCATCCGGCACTAGCGCGGGAATGGAACACGAAATGCCATTGCGAAGACGGCGGGCCAACGAGACTAGGGCAGTGGTATTGACTTGATATAGGCGGTTGAGAATGTGTATCGTTCTTGCGGAATCATATGCAGTATAGTAAGCATCTGGCTCCGTGTCCTGTTTGAGTTCAGTAAAGTTGGCGACAATCGAGAGGTGTTCATTAAACCATAACAGACCTCGGATGGACAACGATGGAATGGGATCCGAGAATGCTCGGTGCAGAAATGCGAGGAACAAATCAGACAGCTTCCAACATCGCGTTCGGCTGGTTGAGGGCATGATCCATATTCGCATTCACGGAGGGTCATGTTTTCTTTTTGGGACCAGTGTGGCGGGAATAGAATGCAGGGAGAAGCGCGAGCAAAATCCGGAAGCGGAAGTGGCAATGAATGCACCCACAGAACACAGGCGAAAGGCTGAGTGTTATCGTAGGCTTTTACAGTATGTAAGCGCCAGGATGTGTCGTGGGATACTTCTCGCATAGAACGTGCGTGAGTAGCGTTTGCGGTCGAAGAGGAATGATTGCTACTTTGCTCTGCGAAGTTTGGATCGCGGTAATCGAGTCATTCTTACCCGGGAGTTGGCGAGGGAGGAGATGGGATGCAGTAGGTAGTTAGTTACTAGTGTCTCTGGAGATGGTCGAGCGGGTAAGGTATATCATTAAGATTCACATTATCTGAGGATATCTATCCAGCCATCCATCCTCTCTCACTTACGCCACGACACATTACTCCTCTTTCAGACCACCAATGACACCTACACCTCCCCTATGCTCCTGCTCAATGCATACGCCGCACCTAATTCTTTCTCATCCCCCCATGCCCACCCGTCCAAGCAGCCGCAGCATCCCAAGCCTTCTGCACACTCTCTGCAGTTCTTTGGGTCAGTCTCCATAATCATCTTTATCATCGCGTCGCAAGGACCAGATCCACTTACGCTCCACAAACGATTGAGCGCGAGGGCTGGCACTGTGCTTGTCATTTGCGATGGGCGATCCAGCACGCGTGTGGCAGGGCGTGGCGCAGGGTGAGTTGTAGTGCGCTGAGAGCTCGGCGGGGTCGAGACCTGGGAATGAGTCTGGCATTTTTGGAGTGCGGTTGGGTTTGCGGTTTTGTTGTGGCGCTGGGGTTTTCGTGGCAGGCAAGAGTAGATTTCGGTGTGTGATTGGGTATGGAGTCGCTGTTGTTGATGTTGTTAGCTGTCTCTGTAATTATTGTGGCCGGTATAAGGTGATCTTGGGCGTCTTTGCTACTGAGTGTTGGGAGTGAGATAGCAAGTCCGAAGCCGGACACAAATGAGGAGCGAATTTGAATCATTCGCTATCGTTACCTGCCTTAACTTGGTATGATGGAAATACTTGCAGCGTGTTCTGGTGCAAGCCAGGGATCCGATAACGACAGTGGAGGTGCGCTCGACCGCAGTATAGAGATTTGAGAACCGGAGTTGTATGGTGTTGATTTCGGACCCTCGAAGGTGAAATTTTGTACTACCTTCTTCTAGCGCGATTTGCTCCGATTGCCGGACCACGAAGGTTCTGCCCATCTGATGGAAGAGTATCGTAGAGTCCCCCAGGTATGCGTCTCAAGATCGCTATCGCTGCGGTAGTGATGCCTCAACGATGCCTACTCCAAACACCTCACCGAGCCAAAACTTCTCGCAATCTCATATTAGCCTGTTGGAAAGCTCTGCTTGTCCGGTTCATGCCGGTTCATGCCAAAATAATCTGCATATCGATTGTGACCTTGGAAAGCAAGGACCGACGTTAAGCCGATCCATGCGTGCAGATAGGGTTTGAGGTAAAACAGCGTGATAGCTGAGGCGATGTTTACACTTTTCATTATCCAAACACGGCGGCCGTAGTGCTCGGAATGAAGTCGTGCGCTTATAGTGACATTGTTATTGCAAAGCCAGTAGCAAAATGCAACCAATTTTGAATAAGCTGTGCCATGCAAAATATTATAGGCCAGTTTCCGCGTTACATTAACAACATGCGGCTGATATTGCGGCATCATTCTTTCTGGTCATTTTGGAAGTTTCTTGCAAAAGGCCATAAAGTCATGCCTTCTGCCACTGCCAAAGTCAACCATGAGCCGCAGCATAAGCATCGTCTTTCTCTCCCTCACCCGCTCTTGCATGGGGTACTAGTTTACCCACTTGCTCAGTCGCTTCTGCTGCCCTGCATAGCAGTGTTGAACTTGTCTACTATAGCTCGGAGTTGCCGCGTGTACTCAAGATACGAAGCTTGTGTGTCGAGAGTAGAACATCCAGAAGAAGAGAAAGCAAGAACATTGAAGGTAAGTCAGAACCTTACGCACCCGTGGGTCGATGTTGATAAATAGCTTTCTGCGGCGACTCGGACTTTTCAGCCAACTCTCATGTGATTCGCCCAGATTCCCCAACTCATTGACCCATGACTTCAGCTTCCCAATGAGAGATTGAACGTACGAAAAGACAAAAGCGGAAGACATCCTATCCTCTGTTCATGCCTTCTTCGTTGGAGTCGCCGTTTCGGATTCTGAACGCTTAGTTGAGATGTAGAAGTGGACATGGTAGACAGTAAGAATGCTTAATGAAATGAACCGGCTCGTATAGCAGGATGTTTGTAAACGTGGCTAGGCCGTACTGCACTAAAGTCATGATGCGTCCTTGTCTAAATTACTGGTATGACGTGAAGACTGTCCATTTGCCCTCTCGGAGCAAACAGTAGCAATTCCTCACGGCAATGGAACTCGTCAGATGTCTCTGACTCGTCGGGATTGGCCAATCCTGAAAGCATGACTGCATGTACGAGACTGTCTCCGTAAAAGTCGAACCCATGGTGATGTTTCGAGGCCTGTCCGGCCACCAGAAGGATAGTCTGGACTCCGTAGAATGCTTTAGGAAAGCCATTGGGAAAAAGTCGAGCAAGAGAGGTTTGAGGAAAAGGTTGGAGAAGCCAGTATTGGCGGACATGTCAATATATTCACCTCGCCAAGGCGCTAAAGCACAATATCCTTCGGTCCATGTGCATCAAATAAGCACCGACCCGAAAACGTGAGAGCTGGCGTACCTACACAGCAAGATGTACTCTGTAACCTGTAATTCAACAACAGCCACCAGAAGCAGGAGTCCAATCTCTGCGCCAAACGCGTCTGGAGCTCGAGCTGGATATAGAAGCCGTAGTCGAGGTAGGTTGCACCGCAGCTGATGCATGGCTGGTGCATTTGAGACGATGGACTTTTATATTGGCGATTCGACTTGAGAGAGGGCATGCCCTTGTGTGGATCCTGCTTTCCTCATCTGGTGACGAGGCGAGGAAGGCATCTCACAGAAGCAGGCAGGGAGGAAGATACTGTTCCAGGCACCACTTCAGAGATTCCATGATTCAGTAGGGAAAAGTTGAATGTTCTTGCCTTTGATAGCTTTTCTCTATGACATAGAAGGCCGTAGAAGGTGAACAACCCACCCAGACCAACACCCATGACCGAAATCGTACCCTCCATCTACCGCTGCCGAGCCTGAAGCACAAGCCTATGACCCCTTCGCTATGCATGGTATATCATTTTCGAACGCAAGAAAACATCACTGCCCGCTCAAACGCTTTCAAAATCAGGATCATGGACCACCCCTAGGCCGCTGGTGCCTAGGACGGAAATTTCGAATGCCGCATGCAACGTTCGTATATCTTGACTCTCGCGGGTGATAGGAGGCCGCGATATCAAGAACGCAGATTCCCTTTGGCCCTTCTATTTGGACAAGTCCTGACACTAAGAAGGTACCTCGCTCTCCGAAATCGGTAGCAGGCTGCCAGTTCCGTGCGAGTGTCTGCTTGAATGCTGTAACAGCAGCGCCGTTCTCACCTGCCATATTTGATATAGATGGTAGTAGGGAGGAAAATCTAGAGCGCTCGGAAGTTGGGGGATCTGAGGTCGGCTTGCTCTTAGTCTCTTCTGTGGATTTTGGGTCAGCCATCTTGTCCATCCGAGCCGGCGATCGCGCCTCTTGTTTGGCAGTGCTTTCTTGAAGTTGATCCAGGCTGGCCATTCCGGGAGGGAATGCTGAGCTGGCGTCCTCCGACTCTGAGTCAAGTTTGAGATACTGCCTGACCTTCGCCACCTGTAGAGACCAAGACGTGCTAAAGCTGGCCCAAAATGACTTAGCCACTGGTTGAGGCCAGATGGCGGCCAAGAAGCGATTCCTGTGCAATGTCGAGACAGGTCGGGTGGTCCAGGCAATGTAATCGTCGGCGATTTCCAAGCTGTACGTATGTTAGTAAAGGGCAGCCACATGAGATGTATAGAATCGCTTACCCTGACCGCTCATACTCTGGTGGTGGACCTTCCGGGAAGATGACATCTATCCAAAACTGCTTGACCTTCACGGGCGTACCCAGCCCGTTCTGCATTGATTTCATGCCGGAAAAGTGGCTACCAACTAGGAGCGCCAATTCCTCTGGAGCAAGATTAGTGTCTATCACCGTTTTGGCAAATAGCCGGGAGAGAACATACTGCGAACAGCCTTTTCTCTGTCTCGATCTTTTCGGAACTCAACAAAGCTCTGCCACTCCGGATCGCTAGCCTTGTAAAATTCTTGTGGCCTTTGACGGGTAAGTCCTAGAGGGATGAATACGGCGTCTTCCGGCGCAGTCTCTGGTATCTCGACTTCATCTTCCTCGTCCTTCTCTTGGCCCTCTTTAGCTGGCGTGGCAGCCTTGGCTCCTACTTTCTCGTCTTCGTCGTCCTTTAGCAAATCAAAGTACCAGATCACGGCTAAGGTATAACAAGTCGCTTCGAAAGCGCGCTTGGCCATCCGCCTGCTGCTTTCTTGTCAGCGTAAATCGTTCAAAAACGCCACAGGCCTGCAACGGACGTACGTTAGACTCGGCTTTGCGAATCGCACAGGCTGTAGTCTGACATTGCCGTTATGTTGTAGTAAAGAGTGCTTGGAACGGGAAAGAACGCGAGGGCGTATGTCGCGAGGTTTAATGAGGGGCCGGCTGAGGGGCGTGAACGACCGCAAAGATTTAGACATGGACGGGGCGACGTATATGGCGGAGGTGTTGTGCACAGTTGTTGACCATGTGAGCTCCAGCGGATGATTAGGGGCTTGGGATCATAAGTATGGATAAGATGCGGAGTGTAAATGTTGTGCGAATGAACTGACACTTTGCGGTAAACTTTCTCATCAGAATGCCAAGACTGATATCATTAGCCAGTCTACAGTATAAACGTCTCTATCACCACCTCATCAAGCAAGAAACCATCAGCAGCACTTCCATACCACATTACAATATGAAACTGCTAGCGGCTTTGTTATGTGCGAGCACTGCGCTTGAGGCGTGCACTGTTTCGGCCCAAGCCCTCTTGTATACTTCTGAGCCGGGGCCACCTCCATCAAAGCAAGGCCCGCCCCCAATATCCCCGATTACAGCGAGACTCTTGCTGGCTCAGCGATTAGGCCTCTCTCCATACCACAGCCTTGAGGATGCCAATGAAGCAACGCTGGAGATACTGAATACATACGGTGGAGAGCAACCGCGCATATTTGACGATGAGGACCAGACTTGGGGGGACGATAAGTTCTTGCTCATTATCGAAGGGGTTTCAGAACCTGAGGGTAGACATGACTCTGGGAGTTTGTGATGGAATACCGATGCTAAGCTATCCCTAGATATACTAGACCCTTCAAGAAGCCCTGCGGTATCCATCCAACATCAGCCTACGAGTTCTCAAAATCTGGAACTCGCTTTGGACATGCTGGAGCAAGACTGGCAAAGCAAGAGCGCCGAACGCGATTCTCGCTTGATGCAAATCCCTTCGTCTTCCTCACTTCGTGGTGGACTCTCTGCATCACGCACCACACCCTGGCATGCCCCTGACGACGCCAGACTGTTCAACCTGGTCTTCCAATATGAGAAGCCTGGAATAGCTGATTACACTCGTCTACTCAAAAACATCGGCTCAGAAGGCCGTGGACATACGACTATCCTTCATGATTCTTCGCTGCAGGTAGGTTGCGTATGCGCTCCATGGAGGTTTAGAGATCAGTTGACATCTAATGACAATCAGGGTCTCACCCCAAAAGATGGCAATCGTTACACTGCTGCCCTCTCTGACCTCAAAGCCGCCATAGAATACTTCCTCAGACCCAACGGCCCAATCGGTACCTTACTTATCATGCCCGCAACCCCCAAAACAGCCAAACGTAGTACCCCCTCCCTTTACGGCACCTACACCAAGCCTTTATCCTCCCGCCAACAACAACAACCTCAACCAGAAGAGCCCCTCAGTTCTCCCTCCACTCCATCAATGCATCGACCTTCCGCCCCCGAAATCCTGCAAGCATCAACATCCCCCCTCCCCCACGGCGTCCTTCCCATCTGCCACCCATCCCTCGAATCCGCCAACGCAGCCACGAATAATTGCAGTGGCCATGGTACAGCTTACAGGAAATCCGGCCGCGAAGGCGAAATCGAGTGCTATGCGTGCAAGTGCTCCAAGACTGTGTTAACGGCTGACAATGGGGGAGTAAGGACGGTATACTGGGGCGGGCCGGCATGCCAGAAGAAAGATATCAGTGTCCCCTTCTTTCTGCTGGCGGGGCTGAGTATTGCGCTTGTGGGTGCCGTGGCTTGGGGGATCGGGCTGATGGCGAGTATTGGGCAGGAGGAGCTGCCGAGCGTAATTGGCGCTGGAGTGACCGGACCGAGGGCGCAGAAGTAGGACTTGAGGATCTTGATGTATCAGAAGTATGTACTAGAACCTTACCCATGTGCTTGAGTCTTTGGCGTTGGGAGTTTACATATATATATATATATGTTGTGTCGATACAAGCCAATCACAGCGTAACTAATCCGAATTCCTGCCAGTTTCGATCATTCCTCAGCACCCAACCCACCCCTTTTCAACCCCCTCCAAAGAATTCCCATACCAAATCCCCGCTCCCCTTACTCCATTCCATGCACTTCACCCTTATACCCCGCCTCCCCAAAACCCTACCTCACCATACTCCCCTTCCCCAACAGCAACAAAGAACCGCCTCCATGGTAAGACCCGTCCTTATCCCCACTACCATCTATCTCTTCCCCTATAGTTTCAATTATACCTAAGCACCCACCCACGCCTTCCTCAGCTCAACCGAAAAAATTCCTACCAAATCCCCCCTCCCCTCACTAATCCACACCCACTTCACCCTCATATACCTCCTCATATCCTCGCAACCCCACTCATCCCTCCCCCAAAATACCCACGTCACAACCCTCAGGACCAGTCGGCGCCGAAGTAGGATATGGAGGTCTGGGTGTATTCTCAATCCCTCATAGGCACACCGTCATCAGAGCTGTCATCAGGCTGTTTGGCATCATAATTATCGCTATCTTCGTGTGACACCACTCTCCCTATCGATCGAGAGTCTGACTTGCACCGATGTTGCTCCGTTATGGTATTGAACAGCTCTTGCATCTCTGTGCCCACAAGCTGGAGGAAGTCGCGAGTAACTTGAGCGGGACCGGCCGGTAGCGACCAACCCTCCGTTTTCTTGCCATGAGTGGCTCGGGAGACTATGTGCGGCCCATTTTGCTTCGAGGAATGGTGGTTGAGAAATGCTAAGTAATGGTGACACCAGTAGCATTTCGCTTTTGAAAGCCCGATTTCGATTGTCCGGCGAGAAGCATTGGATTTGGGTGACTTGAGCATGTGGAGAGCTAATGTGAGTTCGCAGTGTGCGCTTGTGATGACCTCCCGCTGGTTAAGACTGCCTGTTGGTTTGCCAGGGCCTCCCGGACCTGGTTTCGCAAACGGAAAATACCTTTCGATGTGCTCGAATTGCCTTAGTGCTTCGTTCCCTGGATGAAGATCCACCCATGTGTTCAAGGCATCCAGAGTCAACCTGGGGATTTTGAACGATTCGGAAACTGGAGGCCGGATCTGCGATTAGTGAGTAGTTGGTAGAAAGTCATAATCCCACAGTAAGAGAAGATGTAAGACGAACCTGTTGCTCGTTGAACGTCTCTCGCAACTTGGTAGGAATCTTAGAGCAGATCTCACGCATCGTGTAGCAGATTTGACGATAGTCTGCTAGTTTGCGGATTCTGTGGCGTTGATACGGGGTGGTCACCTTGGTAATTGATTGTGTCCCTTCCGTGATCCGGTAAGCAAATACCAAGGCCCAATGCACCTTGTCCGGCTTTGCCTTGTTTGCAGCGATGGCCTTTAGAAATTTCATGAAGAGGTTGAGACCCTGTTGGAGTGTTTGGTCTGGTTTTATTATCTTTAGTGCTCGTAGCTTTTCTTGTAATGGTTGGTATATCTCTGAGGTCTGTGGGATACTGAAGACGTTGTGCGGGGATTCATCAGCTTGCTTTTCGAATTCTTTTAAGATTTTTTTGCATGGTTGGGCTATTTTCGGACGGCACGCGTCGATTACCAGACGCAGAGTTTGATCTGGGGTATCGAGACGCTTGAAGCTTGCGATGAGATTGTTGAGATAGTTTTGCTGTGTGACTGTCACTGGTGCAGAATCATTCTTCGCCCACAGAATCTTGATGAAACTGTCCTCAGGCTTCGGACCGCTCTTCTGTACGAGTGCTGTGGCGGCACACTCGGACTTTTCCTTGAATATCAATAGCAATGCCAGACCATCAAGCATCGCTACATGCTTTTTGACGTTGCTGGTCGCTTGAACAAAGGCATCTTCTGGGATGCCTTGTTTGGCGTGGAATTCGATGAGGGAGAGCGCACTCATCACTGTTGTTAGTGTCTTGCGGTCGGTCAGTGTCTTGGTGTAATCCCGGGGTGTCATGATTGCGAGCAAGGTATCCAGCAGTATATATCTAAGGCTTAGCTCATAGTAGTAAACTTGGTATATATATAGTCAAAGCGGGAAGTCGTTTGAGGCCTACTTGCCAACGATAGTAGTAGGAGAGAAGCAGTTGCTTTAGGATTTTGGCCGACGAGGGATGAATTTTGATAACAGCATGCAGAAGTAGGCAACAAGTGATTAAAGTAATAGTCGACGCCTGTAGATAACACCATGCAAGAGTGCAATGGTAGAGACCTTTTGTAGTTCTCTTGTGTCGCATAAGAAGCTAAAAAGGGAAGGATAATGAGTGAAGGTCGAACGCTTGTGAAGATGAATGAGTCAAGTGGAGAGGCTGGGCGGCTGCGCCTTGGCAACGTTGGCTCGAAGTGAAATTCTTAGAGTTCAGAGAAGAGCAGGATTGAGCTTGCCAGGCTCCCCTCCGGTCTATACACAGGACTGCCGCTGTAAACAGGCCGACGCCTTTTTCCGTAATGTCGCAATGGAATGGTAACGACATGAAGTCTGCATTGTTGCAATGTCAATTACTTACTACCCGAGCTCTTACGCTCATTGACCTTCAGACTTCCGAACCTCTTGCTCAATTTCCCCGTCCCTGAAATCGGCCTCTTCACCTCACCCTCCCAATCTGCGTACTTCTGCCCATCAGCACTGCTCGGCCTTGCCTCGCTACTCGTACTCATAGGCCTCCGCCGCTGCGCGGGCGTTGTCATCTCAATGCCATCGTCCCTATCCGAGTTACGGCGGTTGTGTGATTTATGGTCCTTGAGCGCCTTTTCGAGCGAGTAGGATGGTTCACCTTTGCCCTTGAGATCTTCCGGTAGGTACTTCACGCCAGGCCAGCGCTTGTAGGCTCCACCTTCGGCACTTGCTTCAGTCATCATGTCGGTACCTTCTTGGTAATTGTATGAGTGTCCGTATCGGTCCACCATACCCGGTGGCACCATTGCTACGCCGTCTAGCGGCCGGTGCTTTTCGAGACTGTCTTTGATCATCTCTCGTGGGGTAGCTTTCAGAGCTTCTTCATTGGTGGCGCTGACGGCTTCGATGGGGCTGTTGGTATGGGTCGTGTTTCGAGCAAGGAGCGTAGCGTCATATGGCCCTTCGTGATGGTAGGGGCTGCTTAGGTCGTCTAGACGGTCGATGCTGTCGGCGCCGACTTGATGCTTTTTGCGTAGGTGAGGGGCGCGATCTGCGAGTTTGGCATCTTTTTTGATCATGTCGAGAGGCCGGTGCGATTGATCGCCTGGGTAGCGCTTATTTAGGGAGCTGGTGCGGCGGCGGTGGCCGTTGGAAGGGGTTGTGGACGATTGCTGGCCTCCTGTTGAGGTGGCGATCTGGGTGGATGCTTGATCGATACTTTGACGGCTGGTTGGGGAGTAGGAGGCGTCAAATTCAGGAAAGGTCTCGGAGCGGTGGGAGAAGCGATCTTTGCGAGGACTGGCGGAGTCTGGGGGTGATGGATATCCCGAGGAGCCATTGGTGGCGTTGCGATAGGGATTGTTGCTGGAACGAGAAGTGGATCCAGTCGGGGTCTGATTTTGCTCGGGTGCTGGATTGACTCGACTTGTCGATACTGATGATGTTTTCTTGTGACCTGTGGTTGAGCTCGTCGAACTGGCTTGTGGAGCGAAGGAAGTTCCAGGGCCGGTTTCGTCGGCTGGCTGGGGAGCATTCAGAGGGTCGAGGAGATATCTGGTCGCCTGTCAGACCGTTAGCCCATCGTTTGATGCTTATCGTGAGATTAGCGTTACCCATTGCTTATCCTCTGAACTCTCCATGGTCAATTGCTGGGTGGGGAAAAGACTCGACGGGTCGGCTCCGATGTAGTAGACAGATATAGGAATAAGTAAATTGTAAGGATGAGAGAAGAAAGGTATTTCGATGTTGGCAAGCTGTCGAGGCCAGCCACGCGGTTGACACGGCACTAAGAGCTGTCTGACAGCAGGGGGGTACGTCACTCGCTTTAGTCTAGCACCACTGAGGGCTTGGCAACGGGCAGCCTGGATCCAACGCTCCACCAAGAATTTGTCGAGCATTACACCATGCCTCTCGTGGAATACTCTGATAGCGAAAGCTCGGAGTCTTTTGGTCCGGACGAATCTCAAATCCGTGGCACCAAAAGGAAGCGCACTTCCGAGAATGAGCCAGCCCTGCCGCCGCTTCCAGATAGCTTCCACGACCTTTATGTTTCAACAGCCAGAGTTAGCAACCAAGATGACCCTAGCCTACACGATGGACGACAGAGGGTGACGCCTCATGTTGACGGCAATTGGCCAACCCATGTATACATAGAGTGTACGCCTTTCCTATCACCTTTGCCTGTCGCTTTTGCTGAGCAATTGCTTACCAAGAGGAGTGCATCCTTCCACAGAACACTCAAGTCGCTTAAATGAAATCTTAGCCACTGTATCTCGAGTGCAGGTGCCGAAAAGCGATCGTGTGCATAGCCTTTCAACAAGCGATCTTGGCGTAGCGCTTCCACTTCACATCAGTCTGTCCAGGCCGATCGTTTTACTCGGAGACCAACGCCAGCCTTTTATTGACGATCTGACTAAAGGCATACAGAGATGCTACCTCCAGCCGTGAGCCTCCGTCAAGTGAGTCTCATTCGAGCTAGCATGCTAATCAGGGGTTTCAGCTTCGAGATCTCTGTAACAGGCCTAGATTGGGTTGCTAATTGCGAGAAGACACGCTGGTTCCTGGTCATGCAACTTGACCGAGCTCCACAAGATGGTCTCAATCAGCTTCTGAACATCTCCAACAGAGTCGCGAAATCCTTCGGGCAATTACCACTCTATGCAGAATCTCAGCCATCTTTCGGCCTTGAAAGCGCGAAGCGTAGGAAAGGACCCATCGACTCGGCTTCTTCGAATAGCAATACCGATATGTCTTCCAGCTTCCACATCAGCATCGGCTGGACAAGGACTCAGCCCTCGCCAGATCTGGTAGACGCCTTGAACCAGGCCACGGGATTCAAAGAAATCAAGGTCGATATCCGGACCGTGAAGGCGAAGGTCGGAAATAGCATCACTTCAATACCCTTAGCATCCAAGGTAGATGCCTCCAATACTATTATCGAAAAGTATTAAGTCTCAGCCAAACCAATCACCAAATCCATTGTTTCCCGCGCAGGTTTGAAGCAGCAAATGCCGCATTTCCTTGGTGCTGCGAATGTTTTTTCAAATATCCTGAGATTGGGGATTTCCATGACTTGTCTTGCTCGAAACGACAAAGACCTCAACAACCCTATTATTATTCTGAACTCACGCGGATGCCTCGAGACACAACAATCCATCTCCAACAAATGCCCACATGTTCACAAATCTAGACAGGTGAAGAAAAGCCGACGTGCATATCCCATGCTTATTAAGCAAACAATCAAGCACGAGATTCGATCAAGTCAGCGTCTCCGTAATCAGGCAGGCCTACTTGACACAAATGACCAGAAGCACTAGATAAAGCGCGTAACCTTTTTATTCATTCATGCTAAGAGGTTTGACAAACACTGCTCAGTTTAAAATTTGAAATACTGTTGTATAGATAGAGACCAACAACGGCGTGATGCTGGTGGTGGGGGTGATTTCCTTGATATTGGGTGAATGCATAGATAGTTGAAGCGTATTGGGAATGATGAAGTGCTTATACTTCATTCTCTGGTGGGGAGGGTTCGAGGGGTTGAGAGGTTGGGGACGAATGATGGGGTAAGGAAATGATGGGAAGAGCTCTTTAGGTTGATTGATCAAATCATTAGTTAGTGAGCTTGGGGTGATAAGCCCAAATTGAAGCGGATGCGTGGCTTAGATCGTTAAACTTCATAACGCTATTCATAACGCTCTACTCATAATATAAACGCCTAGAAATATCGTGTATCCCTACATCCCACTCATCCAACTACTCTAACGTGCCCCCTGCAAATTCTCAACCACCAACGCACTCGCCCCCCCACCACCATTACAAATCCCAACACACCCAATCTTACCCTTCGTCTCCCTAAGCACACCCAACAGCGTCGTCACAATACGAGCACCACTGCAGCCAAGCGGATGACCCAACGCCACCGCACCACCATGAAGATTAACCTTTTCCTCGCTCAACCCGAGCAGCTTCAGGTTCGCTAGCGCGACTACACTAAAAGCTTCGTTGATTTCGAAAGCGTCCACGTCGGCCTTGTCCACGCCTGCATGCTTCAGCGCCTTGGGTATGGCTAGGGATGGCGCAGTGGTGAATTTCGAGGGCGCTTGTGCCGCGTCGCCCCAGCCTAGGATTTTGGCCAAGGGGGTTATGTTGTGGGCTTTCATGAAATCCTCCGAGACGAGGAGGACGGCGGAGGCGCCGTCGGAGAGGGGGGAGGCGTTGGGAGCGGTGACGGTGCCGGAGCCGTCGTGGATCATTACTGGTTTCATTGATTTCAGTTTGTCGGCGTTTAGAGGCATTTCTGCTTTCTCGTCTTTTGAGACTGTGGTTGCTGGTTTTCCTCGAGGGCCAGGGATAGATATTGGTGCGATTTCGGGGGCGAAGAGGCCTTCTTTGGTTGCGTGTTGGGCTTTTTGGATGGAGCGGATGGCGTAGTCGTCTTGTGCTGCGCGGTCGATGCTATGATCTCTTGAGCACTCTTCTGCTTGTAGTATCATGTGCTCTTTTGAGTAAGCGTCCGTCAGGCCATCTTTCAATAATCCATCGACTAGTGTAGCATCGCCGAATTTGCTTCCTTGACGTAGAGTGGGGAGGTAGTGAGGGCAATTAGACATTGATTCTGTACCCCCTGCGATTATGGCTGAGGCGTTGCCGGTCATGATCGATTGGGCGCCGAGGATGATGGCTTTGAGAGACGAAGCGCAGACTTTGTTTACTGTGGTGCAAACCGTGGAGTGGGGCATGCCAGCCCCTAGGGCACATTGCCGAGCTGGGTTTTGTCCGAGACTATAGAGGGCATGAGACTTGAAGCATGGAGATATTGGAGAGGCGGGCGTACTTTGCTGAAAGGACATTGCCGAAGAAGACTTCATCAACTTCTTCTACTTTCACCTCTGGTACCCTTTCCAAGGCAGCTTTTGGATGTCAGTATGGCTGATTCGGGCAAAAACATTGGGTACAGGCCAATTAAATGGGCCTTTGGAAACTTACATTTTATGGCATGAGAGCCCAATTGGACGGCAGTCTGACTTGCAAGCGCTCTGTGGCATTTTGTTAGGACGTAGCAAGTTGTTGAGGAGATCCAGGTACGAACCCCTGAAATTGCCCGATGGGCGTTCTCACCGCTGAGACTATGTACACTGATGGGAGAGGTGGTGGAGCCATGGTTCAAAGCTTGCGGAATAGCGACAAAATCTTCTCGGCTTTCAACAATCTTAAATTCAAGGCTTCTCCCGCCGCTAGAGTGTGCGGGGAGGCGGGCTCATGAGGCTAAAGTAAAATTACCCTGCTTGGATTAGCGCCGACCGAGCCGCATATCAATCCTTGGCGTGCATTGATCAAAACTCTGCCGCCTCTTGCCTTCGAAATGTTTTCGACATGTCTTGAGAGAAGACGCCGCACGCAGCATGGATGACCTCTATGATGAGTACGTATATATCCGATATGATGACATGACTAGCCTATTGACACTGCACAGGTTTGGCAACTTCATTGGCGAGGCAGAGGAGTCGGAGGAAGAGTCGCAGCATGGCGCGACTGGTGATGCCTATGTCTTCGGGGACGAGGCGGAGGAGGATGGTGTGCCCAATGATCAGGCCTTGATGGAGATTGATGAGGATGGCCCTTCAAATGCGGTGGTCCTGCACGAGGACAAGCAATATTATCCTACCGCACAGCAAGTCTACGGATCAGGCGTGGAGACCATGGTTCAGGAGGAGGATACCCAACCGCTCTCGCAGCCTATTATCGCGCCCGTTGTGCAAAAGAAGTTCGTCGTGCAAGAAGCCGACCTACCACCTGTCCATTTCGCGCGAGATTTCATGACCGACATGATGAACTTCCCAGAGCAGATCAGGAATATTGCTTTTGCTGGCCACTTACA
>JAABUL010000906.1_pt1 | contig 60535 bp, 109 predicted proteins | sample 5559151 | NCBI WGS metagenome assembly JAABUL01 (sample SAMN10711876, study PRJNA513368) | rock metagenome | isolation source: Antarctica rocks | place: Antarctica: Victoria Land, Pudding Butte sud
AGTGCACGTTTAGCGTCCCATCAGCCCCAGAACAGATTCTCAGGCCGGTAACCGCAGTTAACCGCTGCTCGCCTCCGGTTAAGGTTGGGTAACCGCGGTTACTTCGGTTAGGGTAACCGAGGTTACCGGTTACCTGCCAATGGTCCATGTCGCAAGCCCTGGAGGGCTAAAAGGGTGCCAGCTACGGGGTTGGAACCCCTCACTGCTAAGCTAATCAGTCTGAATGTAGCTGTCGAAACAGACAACGATGAAGTCCATCACAGCAGCCTGATCTGTCTGGTTGACGAGGTCGCGCATGGACAGGCCGTCCCCAGAACATAGCCCAGGGCCAGAGCGGTCCGGGGCGTTTGGCTGTCTGGCGATGTGCTGTGTTCTGGCTATGAGCGATGGCCGATGGCGTCAAGGCCAGGCAATGCACACAGAGAATCATCTAGGTGCTCATAGAGAGCGCAAATGCACGCGCGATGCCCTGCCACAGCCGCGTCTACTGTCGGGAACGAACTATTCACCCAGCACTGGGCTGCAGCCCTGCCGACCGAAGCTGCTGCCGCCGTCGTGCTGAGCCGCTGATGCACCGTGGTGTCTCTAGAGGTCGAATGCTACGCTAGCAGTCTCCGGGCTTCGCCTCCCCCAGGTGGGTGGCTGTGACCAGCCAGAACACAGCCACCCATCGAAGGACCCGGAGGGAGTCAACTCCGGCGGCTCCGGCCGTCACGGGCACGGTCGCAGCCGGCTGCTGCAGCTGATGACGATGCCCAGCCGCCAGGCGCTGCCGCTGCCGCCTGCTGAGTCGGGCGCACAGACTGGTTGGTGATTGGGTGCACTGGTGGCGGCTGCTGGCGCCCGTGTGGCGCCGCCCACGCCAGGCAGCTGGACCCGTTGTATGATCGTTGCCACAGCCCTCCGGGCGGCTGCTGGAGCCGGGCGGAGGCGGCAGTGTCGCCGTGGCAAGCGGTATGCAGCACTGCACGGCGGCTGCCACAACCCCGGGCGCTGCGGCCCGAAGGGGGACACTCTCGAAGGCCGCACGGTCTGCTGGAGCAGCCGTCGGCCCCACCCTGGCCGGCCGAGGCCCGCCCCTCGGCCTGGCGCGCGTGCAAACGAGAAGTGCCACCACAACGGCACCCATGGAGAAACTCACCCAGTCGCCATCTCAATGCCGCTGCACACGCCGCCGGCTTGCCTGTCGTCACAGGCTGCGGACAACGAAACACTCCTGCTGCTCAGCGAGAAACTCGCCACAAACACAGCACACAACCGCGTCGACCTGCTTGACTGCTCCGACTGCATCATGGCGCTGAACCGCAACCAGCGATCTGTCTTATCAGACTCTCCAATACAGGCCTGCCCAGAGGAAATCCTAGCCAGCATCATCTCTCGAGTCGACGCAGATAGCAGGTGAGGATGACAATCTCTCACACATACGTATTCTCTGTGCATCTACGGCGCATGATGCAGCACGGCATGCATCATTGTATCACATTCCACGCCGCCGCTCATGAGCGGCGGCGTGGAATGCGATACAGTTGATCAATGTGAAGTGCTCTGATGTTTCTGTCGCCGGTCTGCTGCAGGCGCTGCGTGCTGCCTTTGGTTTCAAAGGCCTGGCGCGCCATCTGTGACCGGCAGACGAGCATAGTGTGGCGAGATGTTGAGCTGCTCGTGACGCGGCGCGGAGAGAGCATCTATGCATACATGATTGAGAATATCGGCATTGAGCTTGACAACGCTGCCCTTCTCTTCTGGCTCGGGAAGAGGGCTCCCGGCTTGAAACACTTCAGGCTCGGTGGTGTGTTTGACTCCATCAAGTGCCTCAAGGTGCGGTGCGCGTCTCTTGCGATTCTTGTGCGAGCATGTTGCATCACCCAGCTTCAGCATGCGACGGCAATGTCAGAAACGCAATCTCAAAAACGCCGATGTGATGCAGGGGACACCGGAGGTCAATGCGTGGCTGCAGTCTGTGCACAGCATCCTCCTGGCGGCGCCGCAGCTGACATCGCTGCAGTGGGGCAACACCGCCCGGTGCTGGGGCCCTTCTCTGTTCATGTTCAAGAGCTTGCGGTGCGCCATCCTGGAGTCTCGCCGCTGTGTCGTTGTATCAAGAGACACCCCTGGTTTCGTGACGAAGTTGCCTGCGTCTGCATAGACATGGTACATAAACATGCTGCCGTGCGGACTCACTCGCGAACAAGAGCAACGTCACAAACTTGCCCATGTGCAGGTCAATGACGTCGCTTTGGCGTCTCAACATCGAGCGGCTGGACAATACTATAGGGCTGGCGGCTGCGCTCGATGCCGCCCTGGCGAGGCTGACGAATCTGACTGCGGTCTCGCTGGACAGCGGCGTGCTGGCTAGCGGCGTGCTGGTTGGCGGCGCGCTGCTCGGCAGCATGGAAGAATACCTGCCGAGCCTGCTCGCACTGCCGAGGCTGGCGGGATTGCGGCTGCGGTACGCCGGTGTCAGCAGCGCCGCCGCCGGCGCGTTCGCCGCTTCGCTGACGGAGCTGCAGCTCCTCAGCGACTACAGCTACGGCGGCAGCAGCCTGCATTGGCTGGGCACCACGGCGCTGTGCGCGCTGACGGCGCTGCGGCGGCTGTGCGTCGCCGGGCGCCACACGGACAGCCTCGAGCCGCTGCTTGAGATCCTGGGCAGGCTGGCGACGCCGCCGCCGACGGCGCTGCCGCCCCAGCTGCAGCGGCTGTGCGAGGTGCTGGCGGATCTGACCCTGGAGGGCGTCACAGAGGCAGACAGCGGTGCGCTCCGAGGGCTCAGCCGGCTGCAGGCTCTGACCGGGCTGGAGTTCATCGCCGCAGCCTTGACATTCAAGACGCTGCCGCCGGTGGTAATGGGCCTGCGGCTGCGGAGCCTGAGCATTCTGGCCTGCCGCGGCATGCGCGACCTGCCGGACGGGCCATACCTCAGCCACCTCACGCACCTGCAGTGGTGGACTGTCCTTGAGGACCCGGTGCCGACATGCCTCGGGCGGGCGTCAGCGCTGCGGGTGCTGTCCCTGAGGCTGACCAACGGCATCCTTGCCGGCAGACACACGGGCGTCATAGCCAGACTGCCGCAGCTGCGGCGGCTGCTGTTGAACAACTGCAAACACGACAGCATTCAGCAAGTTACGGTCGGCCACTGCACCCTGGCTGTGCAGCTCTACCAGCAGCTCAATGCCGACCCCAAGAGCAAAGTAGCGCTCGAGTTCGTAGAGGATGAGGTCCGCACCCCAGTCTTTGAAGGCTTTGAGTAGTGTGGAGGGCTGCCACAAGGTGTCAAATCTGTCACAGTTGATGAACCCGTGTTGTGACCTGAACAGCAGATTGCAGCGTGACTTTGCACTTTGCATTTGCATCCTGCAAGTTATTCAGCGTCATCCAACTTACAAAGCGGTGCAGTGAGCATGCATTGAGCAGGGGTGGTAGCCCGAACGACCCGAATCGGCTCTTTGCTCGATTGCACGAACCCTATACCCAGTTGTGTAAACATGCAGTGCAAGAGAGCAACACTTCTGAAAAAATGGCGGTCCGCCATACAAATATCACGAGATTTCAAATGAAGTACCATTCACTCTCCTTCGGATACCGCAGTGGTCTCCATCGAGGCTGCAAACTCGGTGGCGCTACAGCAGCTGACCCGCAGGCGCGGCCTGCTGCGCATCAATTGTCGCTGCAGGCCGGCAAACAGCCGCAACTGCTCCAGGTCGATCGCCAGCGGCAAGCCGTCCCCAAGAGTTTGATCATTATACACGAGCTGCAGGGGCGCCAGGTTCGGCAGCGCTAGCAGCCAGGCGCAGAACCATCGCTTCAATAGGCCTCCAGTGTAGTCGAGCGTCAGAACCGTAAGTTGATCGCCGCCTCCAGGCACGCCGGCGGCGCCTTGAGGGCATTGTCCACCCACTGCAGCCGCCGCGGCATGTCGCCGACCGCCGTGAACCAGGAGTTGATGGTCAGGTCCTGCAGCCCAAGCTCCGCCGCCACCGCCGGATATGTCTCCGCCACTGAGTCCTAGAACCCCAGGCTCGACAGATTCGGCAGCAGCTTCAGCGCCGGCAGCCACCAGAGAGCATCGTCCTCCCCGGCTTCGCCACCCTCGTTGTCCGCCGCTTTCCACTATATCCAACTGCACGAGCGCGTCCGCCAGCCGCCGCAGGTGCGCCGCCAGCTGCCGCCCCTGCTGCGCCTGATCCCGCTGTTGCTGGTCATGCTGGTGCAGGCGATCCTCATGCTGCTGCAGCTCCGACATGACCGCCTCGAAGGTTTCGCTACCAGCCTCCGCCTCGCTCAAGCTCACAGCAAGCCGCAGCCGCTGCAGCCGGCTGAGCGCGCTAAGCGCCGCGCTGAAGGCGAGCGCCGCGGCGTGCCGGTCAAGCCGCAACTCCGTGAGCTGTGGCAGGCCGCCGATGGCATTGTGGGGCAGCCTGCCAGGCGCGACAGCTGCAGCGACCGCAGCGACGTCAAGCTTAACAGCGTGGGCAGTACTGCCAGGTCTATGCCATCGCAGTACGCGCTGTGAGCGGCGCTAGCAAAGCACAGGCGCGTCAAGTGGAGCCCCGCTGCGAGTGCGGCTGCACCGGTGCCATTTGCTGTGGGGCGTCCAGCACGGTGAGCTCCAGGCGGCGCAGCCGCCGCAGGAATTGGCGCAACCGCGGCAGTCGGCCAGATTTAGGTTTTCCAACCGGGGTGCCGCCATCAGCAGCGCCGCCACCGACCAGAGGCCCTGCCTGAGCAGGTTCGGGTCCTGTGGAAGGATGCGCGGAGCTTCAGACTATTGTACATCATATGCCTGTGCAGAAATCGGGCGCTGTTGCATTGCATGCATCGCAAGCGGCATGATGATACTGAACACGCACCTGGTCATTGTGTGCATCGTGGAGCTCCCGCAGCCGGAACTTGACGAGGCAGCCTATGCGCTTAAGAAAGCCGTGACAGAATTGCAGCGTCATCCAGCGGCAGGCGCAGCGAGGCCAGCTGACCGTCGGACACGAAGCGTCGAGACAGGACAAACTACACGCATGCGCTGTGGCACTGCATGGCTCCACGCAGTGCCACAGCGCATGCGTGTACGTGCTGCAGATGTCCCGCCAGGACTTGCACACGAAGGGCAGCTCCCGTTTGGAGTCTTAGTCAAGCTGAGCAAAGCACCGCGCCAGTAACTCCGGTTGCAGGCTCGCGTCCCCATGTTCGAATTTATAACTGGTCCGGTTGCAGGCTTGCATCCCCATGTTCGAATTCAAACTGGAGTGCAACCTGCCGGGGTGCCCGCGCTTGTTGCGGCAACGTAACGCAGTCACATGTGTGACATACAGCTGTGATCAGCCAGGCTCATGCCCCAGGATGGTTTCGGTGTTGCTGCTTCTGTCCCTAGAAGCTGCTCATGCATGCATGCATTCTGCAGCGTTCACATCATTCACAACTTTCAAACACTTCATCATGACCTCAACCGATCTGAACCACTCCGGAATGACGATCGCAAGGCTTCAGCCCGAGTTGTTGGCGCGCTGCTTCATGCATCTTGATCAAGACTCGAAGCGGGCCTTGCCCCTGGTGTGCAAGTCGTGGCAGGACGTCTGCATTGTTCACAGTGATCAGCTGTGGGCGAGCGTGGAGATCGAGCTGACGCGGCGCGGCGTGCGGGACGAGGAGCTGGCCACGCTGTGCCTGCCGCTGGAGAGCCCTGCCATCGTGCACTGGCTCTCCCAGCGCATCGGCGGGCTAGCTGCCTTTAGCATGTGCAAGCTGAAGGATGCATGCAACGCACGGGTAGGTACTCACGTCCGTTTGCGCTGTGCTGCTGGATCTTGCTGTTGATGCATGTCGTGCGGCAGCGTCTGACAGCGCCGGGGCATGTGCATGGCCTGAGGCCCATTGTATTGCTTTGCAGGATCCAGACCTGCTCAGGCAGGGCCTCTCGGCGGTGGCGGCCCTGCTGATGGTGGCGCCCAAGCTGGAGACCCTGTGCCTGTCCGACGCAATGGAGCCGCTGCTCGGCGGCCTGCCGTTTCTCCGGCGGCTGCGCCGCCTGAAGCTCAGCGGCCTGGACAATTCGCAAAAGCTGGCGGCAGTACAGCGCGCGGCGGCCGCAGGACTGGCGCTCACGAGCCTGATCCTCGATCGCTGCTTGCGGCAAAACTCCGCAGGCCGCCTGAGCATGCTACCGGCGCTGTTTGGCATGAGCAGCCTGCGGTCACTGCAGCTGACGGGGCTGAGCCTCGGCGGGCTGCCGCCCAACGCTATTGGCGGCCTGCCGCAGCTCACCGAGCTGCGGGTGGATCATCATGCGGCGGCGCTCGCCCTCAGCACGGCGCTGGGCAGGCTCAGCCAGCTGCGGAGGCTGCACCTCGCCGTGAACGTGGCCTACGATGACGCAGAGCGGGATCTGGCCAACTTTCGGCGGGCCATGCGGCAGCTGCACGAGCACCATCAGCAGCAGCCGCCGCAGCCACAGCTGCAGCTGCCGGTGCACGTGCAGCGTCTAGCGGACACGCTTGTACAACTCGACATAACGTGGGAATGTGATGAGGATGACGTGAACGAGCTCGATTGGTTCCCTGCGCTCAAGCGGCTGCTGCGCCTGACGGGCTTGGGGTTGTGGTGGACATCAAAATACGCGGCGTATCCAGATGCGGTGGCTGAGTTGCGCCTGCGGGACCTCACCATCAGCTCCTGGCGGGGCGTGGCCAGCGAGCTGCCGGCCACAGGGCGCTGCTGGCAGCACCTGAGACGGCTGCGGTGGGTCGACAACAGCATGAGCGACCCGCCGGCAATGCTGTCTGCCGCCACCAATCTGCAGACCCTTCGTGCTGGACTGCTCCGTGCGCCTGCTGCTGGGGGAGTTTGACGGCAGGCTGCTCGCGTCGCCGCGCCTGGCGGACTTGGTGCTGGTGCGGCGCAACACTGAGCATGGCGGCACAGAGCCGATTGAGATGGAGCAGGTGCAGCTGCTGTCCAGCCTGCAGCGGCGGCTGACGCGGGACACGCCCGGTTTGCGGGTGATGTGCATCAGTTTTGACGACTATCTGCAGGACTGCGGCGCGCCGTGACGAGACGACTGTAACGGTTGCTTGGGCATTGATGATGCGTTTGGCTTGTTGCACATGGGATGTAGGTATGAGCACGTGCTAGGTGTACAAGCGTACCTAGCATAGGCGTTGAAAACATCCACCAACGAATGCAGCACACTCAACTAGAATGCATCCACCAAAAGCCTATAGCAAGCAGTCAGCATGCGGACCTCCCGTGCTTTAAACTGCGAATCGTGCAGCTTTCATCTGCCCCATCAATTGCACTCGAACTAATAGCCGCTGCGCTGGTGCGCGTCCCAGTGCTGCTCGCCGCCGTGGTGCCCAGATCCCGCATGCCCAAAACCCTGCTCCTCCAACGGCGTGGTGGCCACCAGCCAGATGAGGCGCGCCAGCGGCCACAGCAGCCAGCGCAGCGCCAGCCACACCGCCGCAAAGAACAGCAGCGACCGCCACTCGGCGACCGGCCGCAGGTTGACGCGCCAGCCCCGCCGACGCGCATGCAGCGCTGCTTTCTGCAGATCGGCAGGCACAGTGGGACGTCACGGATGTCAAGTGACGAGGGTGTGGACCTGGAAAACAGTCACGAAACCGCGGCAGACATATCTGCCATGGGCTCCCAGAAGCTGGAGGCGCGCATTGGCGGCCTCGCAACCGTTTTGTTGAATTTGGGATGCTGATGACAAAAGCCACAAACCTGCAGCAGCCCCTCAGGCAGCGCTCCGTTTCAATTTGTCCTGAGATCAGCAATGCTCAAACAAGCACCTGCAGCAGGGCTTCGGCCGGCGACTCGTCGTCGGCAATGGGCTCTACCAGGGCGCAGGCGCGACTGTTTAGCAAATTAATTTCGAGGATTGCGACAAGAGCAGCAGAGCTTCAAGAAGCACCTGCAGCAGCCCCTCAGGCGGCGCCTCGTCGTCTGCAACAGGCTCCCCCAGCCGCAGGCGCGTGTTGGCGGCGTCGCTGGCGCGCACCGCCAACCGCGCCAGCGGCGCCACCTCGTACGAGGCAATGGGCCGCCGCAGCGGGTCCCCCCTGTAGCGCACCTGGCTCCAGTGCCCCCGCCGCACCCCCTGGAAGCACAATGTGCACGGATTTCAGGTTGCATAGGGTAAATGACTGGCGTCCATGCTGCTGCCGCTACAACGCAGTCCAGGGATGGCATGGAAAAGCTCACGGTTGGACACTCCAGTTCGCCAAGATAGACCGCGCACCTGCCCTGGCGTGCCCTGCGACGGCACGACGGGCGGCGGCGGCTGCTCCTCCGCTGCCACCACGCGGTCGAGCGGCAGCACCGCCTCCGCGGCGGCACGCAGCGCCTGCAGCAGCGGCGTGACATAATTTTGGCGTTCACTTCTGCCGCCTTTCTGCAGCGCGAACTTTCTTCCCTCAGCAAGGACGAAACACAAAAGTGATGCAGCTGCGCATGGTCTGACTTCCTGTTTTGAGTCTGCGAGGTTGAGAAGCCTGTGTATATTTTCGCCACTGATAGTTCTAAACCCGGCACCTGCAGCAGCGGCGGCGGCGCGGCGCCCTCGCTGGTGCGAAGGACAGCGGAAACCCATGGCGCGGCGCCACGAGCGTCCGTCGCAAACATGCTGAGCTCCGGCGGCACGTCCTGTCCGGGCGTGAGATGAGCCTCAGCCCCAGGTTCAAACAGAGAAGATAATTGTGCTGTGGGTATTGTGACACACATGACAGCTGCCACCAGAACTACATACCGCAAAAGCTCCACCTGGCCAGCAGCCTGCTGGGGGTGCAAGGGTTAGGGCTGCGCGAGACTCACGTCTGGCAGCGACGCGCCGGCGGAGGCGGCCGCCTCCCAGTCCGCCACCTGCTCCGCCGCCCAGGGCAGCAGCTCGGCAAAGGGGCCATCGGGCCTGCACAGCGCGCAATGATATGCCATCACCAGCTGCGTCCACCGCCCTTCTGGGCAAACAAGCCAGTACTTTTTGAACTGAAACTATTGTGATGCTCATGGCAGCTCCGAAACTGCATCAGGTGCAGCATGCAGCTCACCGCCGGCGCGGCGTCGCGCCGCCGCTGCCGGAGCCGCCGAGGCGCACCGCCTCCTCCTCCACCAGCGACAGCATGTCCGTCAGCTGCGGCGCCGCCTGGAACACCTCCAGCACCTGCAACTCATATGAAATCGTTTGATGCCTTCAGATTAAGTTCTGAAGGCTTGCCTCTTGGAGCAGCAACTCCACCGCCAACACGTCAGCTGCGGTGCCTGGAATCCAATCTCCTGCACCCGCAGTGCACGAGTGCACGCATCACCGCAAAGGGTTCTCCTCTCTTAACCTTCCTCATCTAACCTTCCTCATCGAAACAATATACGAATATGTCCCTGGCAGCAGTTGTGTTCCACATCTGGCTTCCCGCTCCCCAGAAGCCCTCGATCCAGATCGCCGCTGTGGTCCGGTGGTCAAAGATCACATGCACATGTCCATTTCTTGAATCGTCGCCGCCGCACCTTCAGCAGCGTGGCCGCGGGCTCCTGGCCGCGCGACCGAACGCGCGCCGCCGCCGCCTCCGCCGCCAGCGGCACCAGGACGCCGTACACCGGCAGATGCGCGAGCACGTGCGGCTGCCAGCAGCGCGCGTCGTAGCGGCCGCCCGCTGCATCCCCGCCGCCTGGAGTTCACACAAGACACGTTCGAAATCTTTACAGCTGTACACCGGCAGGGGTCGCCAGCACGTGCGCCTGCCACGAGGGCGCACTGTGGCGGCTGCCAGCAGCGTCGCCGCCGCCTGGAGTGGACGGTTGAGCGCAACAGCCGTTGATGCGCACAGTGGCTTTTGGCCATGTTGTCAGACGACTGTGCATTAGCAGGTGCAAGGTGCAAGGGCTCGTGCAGCTACCGCAACCGCATCCCCTGGTGGCGTCACCGATTTGCATTGCACCCCAGATGCCTTGGCTATTGAAAATCTGGAGGGGGTGGCAAGGCGCAGGGCTGAATGCAGTGTCTGCAAGCTCTGTAGATGTTCAGCAAGCTCGAGCACCTGGAGGGGTGGCAGTGCGCAGGTCCACGCTGCCGCAGCGCAGGACATTTGGGAGTCACGACATGTTGAAGACTTCAGTATTTCTGTGGGTTGAATGTACCTGGAGGGGTGGCGATGCGCAGGTCAGCGCTGCCGCGGCGCAGGCCGCCAACGGGCCCATGTGGCAGTAGGCTGCTCGCGCGCGACAGCTGCTGCGCCATGCCGCCCCCCTGCTCCTGCTTTGCCACCGACCACCCTGCAGCAGCAGTAAAACAAGACATCTGCTTTGGTTTGGTGTTGTGATCCTCACGCGAGTGCATGATCCGCTTGGGAGTCTGCTGCTTGATGGCCATGAAGGTGGGAATGCCACACCGATTTCTCAGGGAGCACGCCACATCAACGTCTCAGCGAGACCAAGAGGCCAGATCAGCACAGGGGCTGGCGCAGGCAGCGCCTCGTGCACGATCCAGAAGGCCAGCGAACTGCGACATGGAGCGGTGAAGGCTGGCCGGCCGGGTGTTCACGGCAAGATCCAGCAGATCACGACACAAAGATGGATGCAACAAAGTGTGACAGCTGAGCGCACCTGGGGATTCAGGCACGACCCAGGGCGCCAGCAGCGCCACCCACAGCGTGAAGACGGGCTCCACAGGGCGCTGCTCTGGCCAAAAGCTCAGCGCGCGCTTCAGCAGCCGGTACACCCTCCGCCCCAGCGCCTGGCGACACGGGAGCATGTGTCCAGACATCGATATAGGTCCTGCTCCATGGACTGATGCTCGCCGTGTCACATTCAGACAGAGCATTGTAAATTTGTACCCCCTGCACATGCTGACGCAAACCGCATCTCAAGGAGGATATTCAGAATCCAGACCCACTAGGTGTGCTCTGCGGTTGCCGGCGATAGGTGGTGCAAGCCAGTGTGCAGGGGGACTCTTGGTAATCACTGCAGTGACGCACCTGGGCTGCAGGGGCGCCGGCAGCGCCCAGCCGCGGCGGCGGCCGCCAGCCGGCGCGGCTCGCGGTGCCCGGTGGCGCGGCCGCCACCGGCGGCAGCGGCAGCCACGCAGCTGCTCCCTGCGCCGGCCGTGGCGCATGTCTGCCGCCGCCGCTGGCAGCCGCTGAAACCGCCGGGTCATCGTCTTCGACAGTCGCGTGGCGGACGAGCACCGTCACAGCCTCCAGTAGCTCGGCACTCGGCGCCTCGTACGTCAGCGACCTGCGGCGTCAAGCACGTGTTTTGTTGTTTTCATGCAATTTTTTCAGAGAGCCGGCTCGGCGGATGCTCGATAGCATCCGCGCTGCATTTCATGCTCTCGATGTTGTAGAGTCTCAGCAGGTGCACATGATGCCAGGTGTCCTTGATGACGCATGCAAGGTATAGGCAGGAGAGTGCTCAGCATATTAGGTCTCGTCTGTGCTGGCCATGCGGCCAGCATCTGTTGCAATTATTAATACTTGAACCATCATCGCACTCTCTCATCTCTCTTTCAGTCTTTAAACACAAGATGCACATCACCCTTATGCCGTGCATCAAACATAGCCATTTGCACGCCGAGCCATCAAGCTGAGGAATCAATCGAGCGAACAGCGCACCGCAGTGGCTGCGCTGCGGCGGGCGCTGCGGCGAGCGCCGTCGCCTTCGCCGCCGTAGTGGACGCGCCGGCGGGCGTTGGCAGCGGCAGAGGCTCCTCACCATCGGTGAGCCACCATTCCACCAGCACGCTGTAGAACACGTCGCCCGCCGGGCTGCTGCCGCCTGTTCGTGCAAGGCGGACGTCATTAGTGACCGGCTTGTGGAAGACGACCATTCGTGGGAGGTGGAGTCCTGTTGCAAATCCAGCGCGCCGAGCTTCGATAAGCAATGCTGGAGCATGCACCCGAAATCAGCACCTAGGCCAGACGGGTTCAAAAGTTGCCTGGCAGAAGATCTGATGCGCACTGTTGGGGCGCTGCGGGGAGGGCGAGCCGGGCGCGGCACGCGGCAGGAAATGCTGCAGGTATGTGCGCAGTAGCCGAAAGAAGGGGTTGCCGCCCGCGCCGGCGCCTGGCCCCCGCGTCAGCCGCAGAGATCCCGCTGCCTGCACATTTTCGTGGCATTCTGTCAGAGACTGGCACTCTGTCAAAGTCTAGGACCTCGCCAGACTGCTCCGACGCGGTGTGCAAGTGACCAAAATTCCCAGGGGGTGTTGCCTCCAGTCCTGTGCACTAAATCGCCCGACATCTGGAGCTCCAGTCTGGCATGCGAATGCCGGCTGTGTCATGGTTGAGCTCGGATCGCGGCATACCTTGAGCACGGAGCCGGTGAGCTGGCCAGGGTTCAAGGAGCCCATGTAGCCGCCGGGGCGCGCTGGGCCGGCGCCGCCGTTGCCGTCCGCCAGGCCACCCCGCAGCACATAGAATGCAAACCACGCCTGCGCCGCACGGCTTCAGTCTTTAACAACAGTGCACATATTCCACGTCGCAGCAGCACGGTCGATGTGAGGAGCACTCACAAGGGATCACTCAGAAGCACTCTTATGGGAACACCGTTTCATGAAAGGACGTCCGTCAAAGGGCTGCAACAAGCGCGAGCTGCTCATTTCTGACCGTCGCATATCCCCTCAGGAGGCCAGCAGAAGCAGGGGGCGATGTACCAGGAAGTAGCGGAAGATGTTGAGGTGCACGTGCGGCTTGCTGGTGGCATCAATGCCGACGGCGCCGCCGCTGTACTGTGGCCAGGTGCTGAGCACCGTCCGCCCAGACGACGAGCTCAGCAGGACCTGCGGGCAGTGTTTGAAACCTGAGGCTCCTTCACGTCAACCAAGTGGAGCAAAGTGTTCTCCTCTGTAACATGCCACTGAATGCGGATGCGGTATTGAGGGCAGCTCAAAACTGTTCATGCAGGTCAGCCTGCTGCCGGCGCCTGAGGGACGCTGCAAAAGGCCGTGCCGCAGGGCAAACGGCTCGCCTGGGTGTACGTCGGCAGGCGCTCGGTGGGGAAATGGTACTTCACGAGCGCGTCCGCGTCCACCGCGTGCATCGCCGCAAACAGCTTTCCTGCGGCAACATCACCTCGGCCTTGAGCATTGCTAGGGCGCTGGCTCCTTTGTGCTCTTGTTGGCATGCACTGCATGAACGATACGCCATACTGCATCATTCACTCAATGGCACCTGCGCCACACAGTACCTTCTGTTCAGACTCGAACGGCTTTGATGATTTGTCTGCACCTGTAGGCGACAGCAGGTCCAGCAGGGCGCTGATGTCGGCCTCCTTGCCGTTGTGCGCCAGCGTGGTCAGCCAGGAGGCGCCATCATAGCCGAACACCCGGCGCAGCAGCAACGGGAACGTCTGCTCGAAGAACGGCCGGTAGTTGTCCCTGCACGAGTGACGTAGGTATTCAACTTCCTGTCTTATCAATGTCATCGTGCAGACATTGCAAGAATGTGTGCCTGTAAAGCTGCACTGTGGGTGTGCACATCAGGCTGCAACGCAGCAAAAGTTGCCCTAGCAGGTTGCGGCCCGCACCTGCTGAGCTCGAGGCAGTTTGCGACAGCAGCGCAGGCGCGGGCGATGGGCCAGCGCGGATTGTCAAGCACCCGGGCCAGGCCGCTGACGCTGCTGTACTCTGAGCCCGCCATCTGCTGTGTGCCGTTTGCGGGATCACAGCAGGCGGGCTATGGCGGCCTCGCCGCCGCGGGTGGCGGCGGCTCGCGATTTAATGGCAGGTCACAAGCCAGCAAGCACGCTGGTCAACAACATAATGAGGGACGAGACACCATCAGCAGTCGCCTCCCACGACGCTGAAGCTGCAAAATTCCTTGCGTCTAAATCGGACGAACTCAAAGTCAGGTACTGTCGCCCTCAGTCCACCCTCAGAGGCTGTGACAATCTAATCGATCCCCCTGTAACCCTCCTATCGACAAAACGCAGTCTACCAAGGTCGAGGCGAGCAACTCACGCTTCCGAAGGTACTAAAATTGCATCAGCGGCTCAACCAGCGATCAGCAGATTAGTGTAAAGGCAAGCAAATGACTCGTTCGATGCAGTTTTGTGAATGTAATTGGAGAATGAGCTTGAACGAGCAGGAACGGCGAGGCTGCCTGAGTACAGCTGCAGTAGGCCTCCGAATTTCAGGGTTTAGCCACGAGATAGGGTTTACGCACTTGCAGTTTAGGTTGCGCTCGCTGCGAGGCTACGTCGCTAAGGCAAAGTGCTGCTGTCCACGCCGAGAGCTTGCTACAGATCTCATAAGCCACAGAAGCAGCCATGGCTGACGCGGAGGCTGCTCCAGTCGTGACGGAGCCGGTTGCAGAGGCGGCGCCTGCGCAGGACGGGGCGGCTGAGGTTGCTGATCCCGAGCCCGCTGTGCCGGAGGAGGCCGCCGGCACGAAGCGAAAGTTCGAGGAGGCAGCCGATGGACCGGACGCCGGTGAGGACGAGCACCTGCACAAGCGGGTGGCCTCGGAGCCAGAGGCTGCCACCACGTCCGCAGAGGTGGGTCCTTTGGACACTTAGTTAAGGCCAGCTCCGGCCCCGTGGCCTCGGGACCTACCCGAATGCAAACCTCAGAGGCTGCATGCAAATTGTCAAGACTGGATTGTTGCATGCACAAAGACCAGCGGTGGCAGCCTGAAAATTGTCACAGCAATCAGCTTTGGGCTGATTCGAATCGGCTCGGCCCGGAAGCCCGCATGCAGCCGGCCCAGCTGCCGGACTCGCCCTTTGCCTCGAGCCCGACTGCCAAGCATGCTTTCGCCAGCCACTTCGCGATGATGTCGCAGGCTGACGCGACCGCAGCCGGCCAGTCCGTGAGCACCGAGCCCACGACTACGGACGCCGTGGAGGCAGCGCCGGCGGGCGCCCCGGAAGCCGAGGCGGCTGGAGCCCCGGAGACAGCCGCCGCTCCGGAGGCCGAGCCGGCGCCCGTGGCCAACGGCGACGTTAGCACGGAGGCAGCCGAGGCCCCGAGGCACTCGGGCTTCGACGTGCAGCCCACCGCCGAGCAGGCAGCGGCGCAGGCGGCCGACGGAGGCCCAGACGAGGCGGCCGTGCAGGCGGCCCAGGCGCAGGCGGCAGCCACGGCGTCGGCGCTGACGCAGACCGCTGGAGCGCTGGAGCAGATGGTGCAGGTCCCCGGCTCCATGGTCGGCAAGCTCATCGGCAAGCAGGGCGAGACCATCAAGGGGCTGCAGTACTCTACAAACACCCGCATCCAGGTGCTTTTCAGGCTCCTGCTGGCCACACAGAGCTGCTCGAGGTTGCTGTCGTTCGCTAGGCATTTTTCGATAACTGCATCACCTTGTGAACTTGCACTGCTCTGACCAGCAAGTCAAGCTCCTGGACAGGTTCTGCTTGTAGGTGGATCATGATGCTGACAGCCAGTCTCTGCTGACGCTCACAGATCGACCACACGACGCCGGGCGACCTGAAGCATGTGACGGTCACGGGCACGGCGCCGGAGCAGGTGGCCTCCGCGGTGGCGCAGATCAACAACCTCATGAGCGAGGCCAGCGGTCCGGGCGCCGGTGACGTGTCGGAGACCGTGGAGTGCCCGCCGGGCATCGTCGGCCGCATCATCGGCCGTGGCGGCGAGACCATCCGCGGCCTGCAGCAGGCCAGCGGCGCGCACATCGTTGTCAACCAGGTACAGTCCAGATGTCGTCCTGTGCTGCGCCGTGATGACTAGTGCAGTGCCACAAAGAATGCACAGCCAATCAGCTGCAGAAGTCCAGTTGGGACTGCACCTTCGTGCTTGGGGCTCCGCATACTTAGAGTCTCCGCGCAATGCATCACAGTGACTCAAGAACTGCACCATGATCCACTGTCCAAGCGCAAACCCTCACCGTTTTCTTTTTCCTATGCCGTAGGACTTCCCGGAAGGCGTGCCGCGCCAGGTCAGTATCACGGGCAAGCCGGACTCGGTGCAGCGGGCGGTCAGCATGGTGCAGGAGCTCATCCAGGGCGAGCCTGGCAGCGCGCAGGCCATCATCCAGAAGGTCGGCATTGCCGCGGTTGACCCCCCTTGCGCTCGTGCACACTGCTGAAAGCAAGCCTCTTGGCTTTGAAACAGGCTTTGAAAGGCCCTCTGCATGGCTGCATGCATGGTGCAGATGGTCAGTCTGCTCACAAAATGATCATGTGTGTCGCAGCAGCCTTGCATCACCAATCACCAAACGTCAGACGACAATTTGAGCACTTGGCAGCACGACCACTAGCATGACACTCGCGTTTTTATCAAAACCACTGGCGGGCTGAATCGGGTGCGTGCACTGACGCCCGCAGCGCACCCTGCAGTTCGGAGCGGGCGTCTCGCGCGTGCTGGAGTGCCCCAAGGGCATGGTCGGCCGCGTGATTGGCAAGGGCGGCGAGACGATCAAGGCGCTGCAGAAGCAGTTTGCCAGCAACATCCAGATCGACCAGAGCTCCGACCCGATGACCATCACCATCGCGGGCCAGCCGCACACCGTCGATTCCTGCGCGCAGGTACAATGCGCCATTCTGCCCACTGCTATGTCAGTGTGCGCTGCTTTGGGCACTTTCGCACTTTCAGGCATGCTGTCGTGCAGTCTGGGGGTTCAGCAGGCCAGGACAGTGCCACTGCAACAACCAGACCAAGAGAATGTCTATGAAAGTTGATTTCACGTGCTTTTGGACCGCAGGCGGTGCAGGAGATCATTGCCGGCGGCAACCCCTTCGGCGCCAACGCGCCACCCAACTTTGCGGGCGGTGCGTCGCCAGCCAGTTCTTTGCGTGGCACGCAGACATTGCCCCTCGTTTACAGTTTTTGAACCTGTCCCGCTCTGCTGCCGTGTGGTGCGGCTGTTTTTTTAAGTCGGCTTCACGACCACGGCACGAAGCCAACCCTGCGCGCCTGGCCAAAGGGAGTTGGCTCTGGCTGACGAGGTTCTCTTCCCTGCAGCATGCAGCATGCAATGCACTGTCGAGCATGTTCCCGCCTCTTCTCAACCCATTCTGGCAAGCAGTGCTTGCCTTACACGCCAGACCATGTGGCCGCTGCCAAGTGCAAGGGACATGCCCAGATTGAACTGACTTTTGCGCAGATGGCGGTGCCTTCGCAGGTGCCTACGGCCAGCAGGGCGGCTACGGCGCGCCCGCCTACGGTGGCGGCTACGGCGGTGGCTTCCCGCCGCAGCCCTACGCCCAGGTCTGCTGCACATGCCTCTCATATCGTCCATGTTCTCGTATGCACCGTGTGGCGCGTCTTGGTGCAGGTGTATGGGGCCTAGTTCTCATCCTTCCAGACAAAGGTCCTCCATGCCGAAATCCTGTGTTGGGAATATTGCTGGCTCTGTGTTGGCAATATTGCTGTCATGAGACACAGCTTTTAGGGTTGTTTCCATCCAGGCTGACGCAAGACTGTCTAACGACTTGCTTCATCGACATGTATATTTTGTCCATGCAGCCGGGCTACGGCTCCCCCTACGGCGCGGCCCCCTACGGCGCTGGCTACGGCGCCCCCGCACCCGCGTACGGCGGCTACGGCGGCTTCCCTGGCGGCGCCGACCCCTACGCCACGCAGCAGGGCAGCTACGGCGCGCAGCCCGGCTACGGCGCCCCCGCCGCCGCGCCCGCCGCTGCCGCCGGCGTCTGGCAGGTCAGTACCATGGAAATTTCTGTTCTGCAGTGCTGAAGTGGAACTGAAGGTTGTGCCGGGTGTTTTCTGCATGTGTCTGTTGGCATCAGCGGTAGCCTGCACTCATTCTGCCGCTGACTGCTTTGCATGTCGAGCGCACACTTCATCATGCCAACTCCAGCTGATGTCATTATGTTCTCTCTGCAACAGGAGCTGCCGGACCCGGAGGGCCGCCCCTACTACTACAACACCCAGACCGGTGTCAGCCAGTGGGAAAAGCCCGCTGAGATGGCCTAGAAGCGCCTCTCGCGCCCGCCGCCGCCGCCGCGGCAGCAGAGCGCGGCTCCGCTGCGCCACTCGCGCGCAGTCCTGGGCGTGCGCCGCGCAGCGGTATGGCGCCGGGCGCTGTGTGCAAGCAACCTGCCTGCCTGGCTGCTGCTGCTGTCCTGGAGGGACCTGCTGCTGTGGACGCATGGCGGCTGCGGCTGCTTCCTGCTGCTGGAGTGCTGCGCTAGGGGCCCTGCGTCCATGATGATGACGTGTCCGAGAGTCGCCTGCTGCCCTGTCCGAGTGAAAGGCCCGCAAGAGGGGCCCTGCCTGCTGGCATGAAGAGGTGATGATGATGATTGCGCCGAGGGCGCGGTGGTGACATGGGGGTGGCAAGACATGAGCAGCTTCCCACGCTGAACATCAGGTGGTGACGGAAAGGGGTGGTGCCCTCGATGGGAGGGGCAGAAAAGTCCGCGGTGCAGCACAGCGCCTCACCAGCCGCGGGCTCCGCAGCCAGCCACCCGGCAGAGGTTGGCTGTAAGTGTGCCTTGGCACGTGTCTGCCTGGCACCAGTTTTGTCGTATGCCCTGCCCGCCTGGCGAGAGCGTGCCTTCACAGCATGTTGCCTGCAGCTGCTGCTGTTTCTGGCTGTGCGATCCAGCGTGCCAGTGTGCCTTTTCGGTTGTTGTGGTAGCGCCGCCAATCAAAGCTTTCTGTTTCCATGGGCGTCAGCGATGGTCCAAGGAGGGCCACAGGTGACCTTGCCCAGTGCAGCGCTTTTGTTGCCTTGGCTTGCTCTGTGCCAGTCAGCCGACTGTGGTGCTTTCGTGTCCTTTCAACCCAGCTGTCTTCTCTTGTGGACTGTTTTGAAGGCGCACTGTTAGGCTAGCGGTTGGCAGAACTGTTTCCCCACCACCCATGCATGTGTGTAACAAATGCGACGTGACAGTTTCTGCCCTTTGAGCTCGCTGTGAATGCAATGCTACCACTCGTGCCACCCTGCATCTGCGTTGTCGCTCTCCTGCACTAACCTTGTGTTCCAGGAATCTGAGATCGCAGCGTGGAGGAAGGCCGAGACGGCAGGAGTGCAAGTGCTCCTGCAGCGACTGCATTGCCCTTGAAGCAGTGCTTTCTTTCTTGTTCCTTCCAGCAATTACTGTCAGTTAGTCCTTTGCCTGCTGTGAGGTGCGGTAAAAGCCACCAGCCAGCTACCTAGCTAGCCACCAGCCAGCTACCTATAGGCGCCATCCCCATTCAACCACCCCCGTTCCAGCAAGGCAATGTGAGGTCCAGTGGCATCGTACAGGTGCAACGAGCCAGGTCTACTGGATTCTCACCCAGTTGCTGCCGCCCGCTGCATGCTGCCAATGCCCTTCTGTGCCACCATGTTTTGCGGCCCAATCATCCAGACACCCTCCTCCAGAGCGGCATGCGACTCTTTTTTTGGAAACGCCGCTATGCAGATGGTGACGCCGCAGTTGGCACAAGGGCAGCCCGACCCGCCGCGGCAGATCGCCAGGCACCGGCATGCGCGCCGCTGCAGGTGCCTGCCAGCATGACGAGGCATTCTGCCCTCAGAACACCAGGTCTCTGCAAGCGCACCACTCGCGCTGTCGAGACATCCTGAAAGTTCATTTCACCGAAGCAATATCGAAGCGCTGGAGGGTTGCTAGCAGCCACTCGCATTCTGCTTCTGATTCTTTGTCTGTTCTAGCACCTGATCTGGGAGCGGAGCACGGCCGCCTCGGAGATGCGGGCATCCAGCGCGCCGTCGAGAACCGCTGCCGCCGCGCCGCGCCACATGCGCTGCGCCTCTTCCTTCTCCCGCGCCTTCCTCTCTGCACGCAGACGCAAGCAGCGCTGAATTGAGCATCGATGCAGCGCTGGGTTGTGAGGCATGCACTGTGAAGCGCACTGCAGCAGAGCCGGCGCACTGAGATCATCTTTGGTGGCTGAAGTTGCAACCACCTCGTCTCTGGTGGCTGGCCCGGTCCTCTTCCGCTTCATCGGCCGCCTTCTCGGCTACGGCTTTGCGTTCCACCGCAGCAGCGGCGGCGGCGGCAGCCTGCGCCTCCTGCACCTTCAATCTCCATGCCCTCTCGCCTTCTTCCCGTTCCTGTGATAAGTGTGACACAGATTCAGCCCTGCGGGGGTCAGCCCTGAGGAGGGGTCAGCCCTGAGGAGGGGTCAGCCCTGAGGAGGGGTCAGCCCTGAAGTGGTACTGCGTGCCAGAAGCTGCATCTGCCATCAGTGACCTGTGCACTCCCAGTCTGTTCTGGCAGGGTGGCTATGCTCGGCTGCCAATCGTTTATGCTGAACGGTTCACACTTTGCAGCGACTGAGCATCCGCACCTGCTGCCAGATGAGGCGAGCCTCGTCCAGACGCAACGCCCACGCCTGCGCCACTTCCTGCCGGTCCTGAACAGTGGCGCCCCCACATGAGCCAGCGGAATAACGGCAAGATCCTCGAGCAAGTCAACACTCTGCACCTGGAGCCCACAGCACAGGCTGCGTGCACATAGAAGAGTATGTGGACGGCTGCCTTGTAGCAGCAAGCATTGTAAAATGTCGCGCGACCACACCGCTTCTCCTTCTGTTGCATGCAGCCCATTCTATCTACTTTCATACCCGCATTACCTGCCGCAGCTGAGCGCGCTCTTTTCGCAGCGCCGCCAGGTCGGCCTGCAACCGCGCCACGCCGTCGCGTGCCGCGGCCGCCTCCGCCGCCGCATCAGCGGCGCAGCCCTCGGCATCCCGCTGCGCCGCCTCCAGCCGCCGCTGCCACACCCTGAAAGCACCACAACCGCTCTGCTGACACACGTGTTTTAGAGGAGCACGAAACTGCTACAGCTTGCAGACCAGCTAGTTTCTGTCCGTCAAGCAGCCCACTTCCGCCGCCGCATGAACTGCGCGGCCCTCGGCGCCCCGCCGCGTCGCCTTCAGCCGCCGCTGCCACACCCTGAAGGCCACATAGCTGCTCTTGCGACGAGTGGGCTCTCGCACTTTGGACGTGGCGCGGGCAGCAGCTGGGAGACCCGCCGTTCTGGCTCTCCAGCACCTCCATGCTATTCAGCATGCACCTTGGAGGACGAGTGGGTCCCGCAGCACATCGAATCATTCAACACATCAATGCAAGTTGACTTTCAATCGACTGATCTGTAAGCACGCGCCTCTCCCGGATGGCGAGCTCCTGCGCCGCCTGCCGCGCGGCGTCGCAGAACTGCGCGTCCGCCGCCGCCGCCGCCGCCGCGCGGGCCGCCTCCACCTCCGCCTGCTGCTTCCGACTTCCCTCCTGCAGCCGCGCCTCCAACTGCTTCCTGGCCGCTGCTTCCGCCGCTTCTGCGTCCTGCTTTGCTGAGTCAGCACCCCGCTCCGCAGCCTTTGCTGCCGCCTTGACCTTTGCATCGACCGCGGCGTACGCCGCCGCAAGTTGTGTGGCATGCTGCCGCTCGAGGCGCATGGCGTGGCGGTCCGCGGCGGCCTCGGTGGCGCGCCGGTCGGCCGCGCACGCCGCCAAGCCATCTTCCAGCCTGCCGCTATAACTTGGTGCTCAGGATGTCATGAGTGTACAAATGCCTTGCTGTAGTCATACTTGTCCCGGTGCGCAACGGCCTCATTGGCACGACGGTCGGCGGCGCGCGCCGCCAGACCGCCTTCCGCCCTACCGATGCGACTTGATGTTCAGGATGTCATCAGCGGTACTAGTGAGATGCTGCCCAACATCCATACTTGTCCCCATGAGCATATGCATGCTGGCCATGTGCGCTGCCCGCTGCACACACGCACCCTCCGCGTCCAATGGCAGCTGCATCCACATGGCAGGATTGCGCGATGTTGGCACAGACAGGAATCTAATGCTGTACACTTGCACAAAGCTCTGGAAAGGCCTCAGCCACACACTTGCGGGCGCAGTCCGCCTGGGCCTCCTGGATCTTTCGTGCCGATTCCCGCTCCGCCGCCTGCGCTGCGGCCGCAGCGGCATCGCGCTCCAGCGTCGCCGCCTCCCTGCGAGCAGCCAGTGGCACCGGGGTAGGGTAGTGCAATGCTGAAGGGTTCAGCTGATGGGTTCATGCATTTCGTGTCATCAATCAACGGCGCTTGTTGGCAGTACATGTGCAGGCAGCAGTACAACTTTGTACATCTCGTTCAGAATGATGCAGCTGCAAGCTGGGACTGCCTAGCGACAGTTCTCTCAGCGCACCTGCCAAGCCGTGCCAGCCCGGCGGCCCGCTGCTGCTGCTCCAGCAGGTCGGCGCAGCAGCGCAGCTGCGCCCGCAGGTCGTGCATCGAGCGCAGCGCCGAATCCCGCTCCTGCAAACAGAAAACTAGCCTCTTCATACTTTGAGACACACACGTTCATGGATGATTACATGCAACAATCATTCGAGCGCGGCTGCGCTCGCAGGTCGTGCATCGTGCGTGCCGCAGCGCCGCGTCCGCCTCCTGCAGGAATACAAAGTAAGCAGATGACAAGATGACAATATTCATTGACGGCAGCTGCGCCTGCAGGTCGTGCATTGACCGCGACGCAGCGAGCGTCTCGCTCTTGCTGGGAGATGTGGGAGCCCCAATGCCCGACCCGACGAGCCAATAGAGAAGAGCAGCATGCAACGACAGGGACAGCTTGCCTGCAGTGCGGCCCGGGTGTCCGCTTCTGCACGCCGCCGTCCGGCTTGCATCTCCTCACACTCCCCGCTGGAGGCCGCTTCCGCGGCAACACTGCGTTCCTCGGCCCGCCTTCGGGCGGCTGTGGCAGTTTCCACCGCGTCCTGCGACGTCCTGGCCTGCAGCGGCGCGGAGAGGGCCTGTCATGCAGGCTGCTGCTGATGGCACGTGTGCAGCAATATGCATTGCAAAAGTGATTCTGAAGCCTCAATCATGTGCGGCCTGGCAGTGGTCCCTGGCGCAGACGGCTGCAGGGCTTGACTGTCTGAACAGGGCCGCCACCGGGCGCTGCATAGTGCACCACCACTACCAGCTGAGCGGCGCTGGCAAACTCACCTTCATCGCAGTTTCCTTGAGTCGTGTTTGCAGCTCAGCCAGCTGCTCCGCGCAGCGGCCTCGCTCCTCCGCCAGCTGCTGCCTGGCTTCCCGCAGCGCCGCCTTTATGCCAGCCACGGCGGACGCGTCCCTGCCGGCGGCCGCCGAGGCCGCCGCCACCCCGGCGGCTGCTGCATCCCGCAGCGCCGCCACTTCCGCGGTGGCCGCCTGCGCCTGCGCTGTCGCCGACACCGCGGCGGCGTCGAGTTGCACCCTTGCGCTGTCCGCCGCCGACGCTGCGTCGGCGCTGCAGGCTGCCAGCTGCGCCCTGGCGCTTGCCGTGTCCTGCCGCGCTGCCGAGGTCTCGGCCTGCGAGGCGCGAGCTGCTTCTCTTAATCTACTGCATGCACCTCCCTGCTGCCTGATCGTTGTACCGCCTCTGTGAGGAACTGGAACTTGCTGCTGCAACAACATTGGGCAGGCATGCACTGCATCTGCTGGGCGAGCTGCTAAGGCATCCGACGGGATATCAGGCACCTGCGATGCCATGAGTTTGGCCTCGAGCGCAGCAGTGGCAGCGACGGCCGCCGCCGCAGCCGCCTCAGAGCCCGCCGCCGCGCGTTCCGCGGCACTCACCGCCTCCTTCAACGCTGCAGCGCCGCCCGCCGCCATCAGCATCTCCCTTTCCAGCGTCTCAACACGCGCCTGTGATGTGAACATGCAGTTTTGTACATTTGGTTGTGCGTGTTCATTCTGCAGCCAAATCACAGATTCTGCATCGACTTCTGCATTGCCTTGTGTTTCTGTTCAACAATTGACGAAGGCAGCTGGCCGTTTCTTGTACTGACTGTGAGCCAGTTCTATGAAATGAAGCAACGCAGCGCGGCGAAATGGTGCAGGCGAAAACATTGCTTTGGTGGCTCATGTACGAAGTCTCAGCAGTCGGTACTCACCTGTGCGGTCTGCAGCATCGACTGCACGGCTCTGAGCTCCGTTTCGTGCGCGCCCTGCGCGGCTGCGAGGCAAGCTGCGGCGGTAGCCTCAGCAGCCTGCAGCTGAGCCGCAGCGGCAGACCCCGTCGACTGGATGTCGGCACGGCATGCGGCCAGCCCTGCCTGGCAGGTGGCGAGCTGATTGCTTGCCGCTGCTGTCTCCCCCTGCATAACGCTAGTCCACCCACTGTGAATCCATCAGGGTGCTGCCGCTGCAGAAAGACAGTGTGCCCACTGTGAGATGCTCCCAGTACATCTTGCAGAACTTTGGGCTGACCTGGCTGGTCTCCAGGGCTTTGGCGGCTGCGGCGGCGCGCGCCTCCGCGGCGGCGAGCGCCGCGCGGCGTCCACGCCGGCGACAGCCGCCTGCGTCTCCGCAAGCGCTGCCAGTTCCGCGGCCCGTGCCTGCAGCTGCAGAACATTCCCGTCACGTCTTGCACAAATGGCAATGCAAAGATGATGTATTCGTGATGTGGGCTCGTGTGGCCAGAGGTCCAAAAACGTTATGCGCACCACAGCGGCGCCTCGGTCCGCTGTCGCCGCCGCCAGGGCGCTGGCACAGGCAGACGCCTCGGCGCGGGACGCGCTCAGCTGCGCGCGTAGGTCCTGCAGCGCCGCACCGTGCTGCTGGGCCACCTGTGCGGCGGCGAATAGGTCCTGAATCGCATGTGCTGATGCCAGGTGTCTGGTGAGGGAATGCCGCAGGCTGAGCAAGTCCGACCTCGGCAACAGCAGCGTCGAGGAGGCGAGGCAAACGCGCGTGACTCTGATGATCCTACACCTGCAGAAGCTTCGATGCTGATGATTGCTCACCTGTTGCACGTCATGCTGCAGGCGAGTCTCGGACGCCCGGCTCGCCGCCAGGTCCTTTTGCAGCTGATCGATGGCACGCTGCGAGTGCAATGGCGCCCGTATCACAAGCTACTTCAAAACATCTGGTCGCATGAAGTGTCACGCCCACAGACAGAGGCGACGGGCCCACCTTTGACTGCGCCAGCAGGTGGTTCTTCTGATCGGCCTCTCCCACCGTCGACCGTGGAGTGCCCTGGATGCAATCGCAAGAGTCGATTCAGTTTGAGTTTTTCAATCGTCTGCACCCATGTCAGCACGAGCGCCTGCCGTGCCGGGTCGATTGCAACAGGTGTCGCCATCTTATCGACCAAAGCAGTAGCGAGTTGTCCAGGCGGGATGTGCGGCAAGATCGGAAATCCTAATTTGAGCGATACCAGACACACACCAGGACATCTCGTGGCGTGGATGCGCCACTCATCGTGCTGCAGGCGTTGAAGGCGCGTCCTCACTCCGACATCGCGCTCTGCCACTTACACACACCAGAAGGCGGTCTACACGTCAGAGCTGTAAATTTGCGCACAGAGTTCTGCTTCTTGCTGATCAAATCAAACTTTGGCTGAACGTCGAAGCCGCCTCTGGGCGCCTCTGGGCGGTTTTCCGAGAAGGAATCTCGTATTCCTGCAAGTGCAGTGGGCCATTCGAGCATGTTCCGCTGCCTGAGAGAATCTGGTGGCCCTTGAGCTCTCATCGGCGCCGCCCGCTTCGCCAAAGCCAAGCAGTGCCTGCTACAAACGAAAGTTGGATCAGGGGGTTTGTGGCTTTCTGACTGCAACGCCCTCTGAAGCCCAGTCCCTCGAGCAATCCTGTCTTGCTGCTTTGATTGGCCGAACACTGCTGTGGCAGAGCAGCCATTGCGTCAGGCTGCCCCTGGTCAAACCATGCTGTCGCCAGCGGCACCGAGAGTAATTTTGCCGGGCGGCAGCTACCGGCAGCCGCAGCAGACGTCAGAGGTGTTCCTGACGCTGGGGGCATGACGCAAAGGAGCTGGCAAGACTGAGGCACCACCAGCCAGCCGCCCCGGGCGGTCTATTCCAGCAGCCATGCCGGGCCTGTTGACGCCGCAGCGGCTTCACATGGCATGGTGTATCGGCGGCATCCTGGGCAGCCTGCTGCTGTACGGCGTGCTGCAGGTGAGGGCGGCGGAAGTGGGTTGAGTGTCATGCAGGTCTCTTGTCCTGGCCATGCCTGCCTGAGAAGTGCACCACTCCGCCGCACATCGCAGTGGGATCATGTTCGGATGCCATGCATCACTGTTCGGATGCCATGCATCACTGTTCGGATGTCAACCTGTAGGAACGGATCATGGCGGAGCCGTTCGGCGACGAGCCGTTCACGTACTCGCTGCTGCTGGTGCTGTTCAACCGGCTAACCACCTGCATGGTGTCGGCCATCGTGCTCGCGGTGAGTAGCACAGCGCTGAACATGCCGCCCCTGCTTCGAGTTCTGTTTGCTGATTCACCAATGCATCGTTTGCACACCCGCATCCTGCCAACATGTATATCATCCGAGTCCCCCCGGTGGATGATATACATCGCCGAGTCCCCCCGGGATCACTGACACGTATGTGGGCTGTTGTGACAGGTGAAGGGTTTGGACGCGCGGCCGCAGGCGCCGCTGTATGCCTATGCCGCGGTGAGCTGCTTGTAGCCTGTTTCTCAAATATAAAACACTGCGTACAAATGCTGGGTGGATGCGCCTGACACTTGAAGCACTGCACAGCTGTGGCCGACTCCCGTCAGCCAGCCGTCTGCTATTGACAAACATGCACCCGCCCTGACTCTCCTTCTACAGGTGAGCCTGTCCAATGTGGTGGCGACCACCTGCCAGTACGAGGCGCTGCGCTACCTAACCTTCCCGCTGCAGACGCTGGCAAAGTGCGCCAAGATGATCCCCGTCATGCTGTGGGGCGCCGCCATCAATCGCAAGACCTACAGCCTGCAGGTGGGTGTGCACCACGTGGGGTTTTGAGAACTATCAAGAAAGATAAATTAATAAAAGATGTTTGCTGTGACCGCAATCAACCGCAAGACATACGGCCTGCAGGTGGGTGTGCACCACATAGGGTTTTGCAGGGCTTTTGGCATCTGCTGCGGAGCACCGCCATCAAGCGCACGACCTGCATGTGGCCATGCAGCAGCTGGATCATGTGTCTGCCGGTGCACCCGGCTGCTGCCGCCGTCTGTTGCAACCCAAGCAAAAGGGTCTGGCACGTGCAATGCACGTACAAGTATGTGCATGCACTGAATCAATAAACCAGGTTCAGGTCCATTGCAAGGGACGTCACGATCACCGGAAGCCATTGACCGCGCGCAGGACTACACGGCGGCAGCGGCGATCACCGTCGGGTGTGCACTGTTCCCGCTCAGCGGCAGCATATCGGCAAAGGCGGCGCAGGCGGCGGCGGCCACCAAGCTGCACACCACCGGCTTTGGCGTGCTGCTGATGGTCACCTACCTCGCCTTCGATGGCTTCACCTCCACGTGGCAGGTGGGCCGCGTTCATGTCGCCAGTGCGCTGCCATCATCCGTGCCACAGTCACTGGGCGCCACTGGTGTGCTGCTAATGGCAACCCCGACGTGGACTACTTGCCTGTTCGACATTGCCCAACGGTTCCACCCAGCCTCACATCCAGACCGGTCGGCAGCATCACCGCTGAGCAGCATCACAGCTGATGTCCTGCCACACGCCCAGTGCTCGAATCCTCTGTCCCCGGTGCATGGTTCAGGATCGGCTTTTCCGGGGCACGCGCATGAGCATCTACAACCAGAGCTTCTACGTCACCATGGTGTCTGCGCTGCTCAGCCTGTCAGGTGAGCAGTAGACATTGCCCGAAAGCGCATGCTCTGGTCCGACATTCCTGTCCGCAGGCTGCAACACACCGATCTCTGTCCTCATATGTGCGTGACTCACCTTGATGCGACCGTGCTGCATGCTTCCTGTCGGGTTGTCACAGTGCTGTGGCAACTGATGGCAGCTGGACCATCGTGCAGGCCTGGTTACCAGCGGGCAGCTGGTTCCCGCGCTTTCGTTCGTCACGCGGCATCCAGAAGCGCTGGGCTCCATGCTTGCGCTGTCCATGGCCGCCACATTAGGTGTGCCAGCCCCCTCGTCTCTAATGCTGAACAGCGTCAGCTGTGCCCTGGCATTGATCCACTGGGAAACAGGTACATCCACGCTTCTCGGCGAGACCCTGCCGAGTTGTAAGTAACGGGTCTCACAGGAGCTCCTGTGTCTACCCACCGCAGGGCAGCTGTTCATCACGCACACCATCCGCACCTACGGCGCGCTGCTGTTTGCGTCGGTCATGACGACGCGGCAGTTCCTGTCCGTCCTGCTGTCCTGCCTCCTGTTCCGCCACCCGCTGGCGCCTGGGCAATGGTGCGTCTTTGTGTCTAACGATGCCTGATCATGCATGTTGCTGCATTGCCACATCTTGCACACGTGAAAAAGTGGTGTTTGGTGCATCGCGTACATGCCGAGTTTGTCTCCACATGGCATTGCACCACAAGTGCAGCCAGTCAACGGAAGCAAGGAGGGCATGTTGAACTCGATCTGAAAGCAATGACACTCAACGGCTCTAAATATCATTGCAGGGTCAGCACCCTCATCGTGTTTGGAACGGTGTACCTGCGGAGCTTCACCAAGAAGCGGGGCGGCCTCACGCGCACAAAGTCCCACCGGCTGGTGAGCCGCAGCAAGAGCCTCACGCTGCAGCTGGCGCAAGCCCTGGGCGGCGTCGACGACGGCACCGCCCACGGCATTGGCAGCGCTAGCGGCATCGACACCGGCAGAGCCAATGGCTGCGCTGGCCTGACCGACGGGGAGGGCAGAGGCGCGGAGTCGCTGGCCGGCGGCATCGGCGTGCTCAGCGGCGGCGAAGACATCGGCAGCGGCGGCAGCGACGGCGGGGAGGCTGCGGAGCGGGGCAAGCACCGAGATGCGGCCGATGCGACGGTGAAGACAGCGGCGTGATGGCAGGAGGCACGGGCAGCAGGAGGCGATGAGCCTGCTAGCTGTCGAGCAGCAGCAACGGAATAGCGGCGCGGCAGGCCGCCATGTCGCCAAAGACTGAGGGAAATAGATGTAGGTTTCTGCCGTCAAGGATGAGCCCTTGACAAGGCCCGTTCTAGGTGTCGGGTTGGCCTGGGGCCGCAGTGCGCTGACTCTTGTATGGACATGCACATGCATCGGAGCGAACAATCGTTAGTCTTCAGTCGGGTTGGATTCAGGCGTGGTCAACCTTCCAATGTCCTTGAAATATGCATGCGGCCGTCCCCCATATGACTGTCAGCCGCCCCCTCTCCATGCAGCCTCATGCTGCTCCTCATCAGACGTCTCCAGGCATCCCTTTGCAGTGCCACTTGCCCCTAGAGCACGGCAGCTGCTCAACAATATTGCACAAACCATGTCAGGTAGCTGGACAAACCAACTGAGACAGAAATATCCATGGCCTGATTCCTTAGAGCAATTCAATTGGGACATGACTACGCTAGAAACAGATTCCCATCAGCGCATGTTCACCCGCCTCAATTTGGTTCCGGACGCTGTCCCCGCATTGCTGACGCCTCCTCAGTCCAGCTTTTTGCTTTCCTTGCCGGCAGGCGCCGCCCCTGCCGCCGGGCCCTTCCCGGCCAGCACCCACGCGATGCCGCCTGCCGTGACGACCGCCGCGGACGCCGCCTTGCAGGGCGTCATGCACATCCATGGCTGTGCCGGGCCGCAGAACAGCAGGCTGGCGCAAATGGACACCAGGCCGGAGCTGACTGCGCTGACGAGGCCGACCGCCAGGGCTCCCTCTGAGCGGTGCACGGCGCCCTGTGTAAGAGAGAAATATATGTATATATGCAATGGCTAGGTCAGCCCAGCACCGCATGTGGTGAAACCTATCGAAACCTTTGATGATACCCCAAGGAATCCAGGCCACCCCAAAAACCGAAGTCTTCTTGTCGAGTCCCGAGGTACACAGCTCCATACGGATGTCGGGCACAATGCACATGTCAACAAGACTGCACCTGCACGACGGTGTGCGAGACGATGGCGACGCCAAAGGCGGCCAGCGCGCCGACCGCAGCGGCAGGCGACGTGCCGCGCCACTGCAGGTGGTCCCCCACCAGCGACTGCCACCGCGGCAGCGTGTACGCTATCTGGTATGCTGTGTTGGCTGCCAGGCCTGGGGTGCAGAGTGATGGTGCACAGTAAGGTTGCCGGCGCACTGCCAGGTGGGCTCACGTGCGTCGCGATGACATCGACGGGTTCCTTTCACTGGATTGTGGACACAGAGGGAGGGCGCTGCATCAGCTGCTTGAAAGGCATTGATCTTGTTTCACACTTTCTGGACTAGCCAAAGATGCAAGTTGGTTATCGTGGAAATCACCTATGCGGCTGGCGAGGTCCATGACCTGGGCGTGCGACGGCGGCGGCTGCTCCAGGCGCATCATGTAATCATACACCACGCCTGCAGATGAAGGGTGGCGGAGTTGGACACCAGAGCTTTGACTGTGCGCATACGTGACAGTTCACGAGGCAGTTCGATGAATGTGCTAGACACAGGTTGAGGACAGGATCAATGCAGCTTGGAATGCATTCTGCATTCCTTTTGTGTTTCGCCATCCTGCAATTTCTATAGTTGTGGCCGCACCGAGGCAGGCGTAGCCAAATGCTGAGCCGAGAATGGCAATGTAGCCCAAATTCTGCCCCGGCGGCGTCTCAGCGGCAGCGGCCGACTTTCCGCCGCCTTCGCCGCAGGTGCCGCGCAGCAGAATGCCCAGCAGCACAAGCGCCACCTGCGAGCGGGCATGCGAAGCTTCTGAGCTGCCATCGCCCCGCAAACCCATCGAACATATAGGTTTGCAGCTGACCCGCAATTCTTTTTTCATGGCTATCATCATGAGGCATGAGGCCCTGGTGCACGGCATCCGTCTCAACGATTATGCTGACGCCACAGTAGTGTGCACGCTGGCGAAATGGCAGGCCAGCCTTGCGGAGAGCCCACCGCTGCGACCTGGCCGGCTCGCAGCTTGCGGCGCAGCACGAAGCGGCTGAGCAGCGCGGTGAAGGTCTGGCATGCCGCCGCAAACACCACCGACGCCGTCGCGGCCCCGCACAGGACGAAGCCTGCGCAGACGGAATGGTGCGCGGTCACTGCTGGCGCTGCGGAATGCCAGTAATGCATGTGCAGCAGCTCATGAAGCGAATGGCAGAACTACCGTGCATCTTGGCAGCTGCATTTCGCATGCACGTGGTTTGCCTTCCCCTACCTACGCAGTGCAGGATGTAGGACACCAGGTCGAGCAAGCCGATGGCGACCATCAGGCGGCGCGCTTTGGCGCTGGGTGGGCGCTCAGCTGGCGACTGCTTGTTTTCGTCCGAGCGCTTGTGCACGGCGGCGGAGGCAGCGTAGCTTCGCCGGCTGTGCCACCGCTGCAACGACGTGAAGCTGAGCATGGCGACGTACTTGACCCACGCCAGCGCCTGCACCCTGCCGTCGGCAATGTCCTGCGCGGCGGAAGCAGCACCTGGATGAGTAGTGCGTCACGAGTATGTCACCATCTTAAGCGCAGAAAACATGGTTCTCTGAGACGATTTTGATGAAATGCGTGATTTGGCATGCGTTGGCATTGCTGTGGACCTGCCGCACCAGGTCATTGACGTATTGCGCCATCAGCGCCATCGCGGTGCCGGTGCAGACGTTCAGCGCCATCAGCGGGAGGATGTGACCGGATCTAACGCTTGCATCGCCACTGCTGTGGGCTGCCATGCTGCCTCACAGGAATGTATGTATCGTAAAATTCAGAAATCTACACACAGAGACTGGTTAGTTGTACTCCGCGCAGGTGCTGGACGCTGTCAAATCATCTACAGCCAAGTCTCAGCAAACAAAGTTGGATTGAGAATGAACCGCTGCACGCGTGTTGTGCCAGAAGAGCACATGCCACGAATTTGCAGGTACGAGATGCTGAAGTGCTGACGCAGCGGGCCATTTCCGTGTTTTGCAACCAGCTTCATCCCGATCTACGTCGCCCGTCTGATGGTAGCATCTCGCTTGTGCCAGTATCCGGCTCGCTGTTCCATGCTCGCTCGCTGGCCTGGCACTGGCACTGCAAATTCGAACGTTTCAGTGATCTGGCCCATGCCTTCGCCACAAACGGTTAATAGGTGCACCCTTCCTCAGGGCGCACCCTTTGCAACCCTCTCTGGTGCTGTGAGGTCGAGCGACCGCCAGAGGCCGTGCCACACAGCGGCAGCGGCAGACCACGCCGTGGCTAGCCCCACGGACATCGACGGCCAGCCGCTGGGCTACAGGTACACTACTCTTCAACAAATGCAAACAGGACATGGCGGAACCCGGGCAACCTGACTTCGTACACCTGGCCACATCGACGAAGCCCGCCGCTGATTCCGCTTATACATCGACCTTCCGCACGTACAGGCAGAACGTCGGAGTCTGCCTTGTCAACAGACAGGGACTCATCTTCGCTGCGAGGTGTGGCCTGCTCATGTGCATCGTACGTTTGCAGTGATGGCATTCCTGGACCTTCGTGCACCTCCCCTGAAAGCCCAGCGGCGATGCTGGACTGACGCCGCTGGTCAGTTGCACATTATTGTGTTGCAGGCGACTCGATGACCACAGCCAGACCTGGCAGATGCCTCAGGTGCGCAGAACAAGCAGGCTCAACACGCTCGACCACTCGCGACCTTCCTGCTCAGGTTCTGCCTGCATCACGGCGCCGCGTTGTTCGTGGCCCCCGCGGGAAATGTGCGGCCGGCCGCACATTTCCCGAAACCACCAAAACTCTATGCCAGTGCGCGGGGCAGGGCGGCATCGACAAGGGGGAGGAGCCGGCCGCGGCGGCGGTCAGGGAGCTGGCCGAGGAGACGGGGGTCAGCAGCGCGCGCATCGTGGCGGAGGCGCCACACTGGCTGCAGTACAACTTTCCGGCGGAGGTGCTGGCAATCGTGCGGCGGGATGGGCGGCGGCACCACCGTGGGCAGCGGCAGAAGTGGTGAGGAACCTTGTGTTGTCGGCATCCTTTCTTGCCGACGGTGTTGGTGATCGTGCCTCAGGACGGGCGGCGGCACGGCCGCGAGGACGCATGAAATGTGGCTGAAATCAAGTGCAAGGACTGTGGCACGTGCAGGTTCCTGATGCTGTTCGAGGGCGAGGACAGCGAGATCGACTTGGCGCAGCCGGAGCCAGAATTCTCAGAATTCAAATGGGTGGACGTCCATGAAATGCCGCGCCACGTGCGTCGCTCTACTGCCCACTGCTCAGTGCCCCAGACGAGTGAAAGCGTAGGCCACCCTGCTGTTTGTGACATGCTCCGTGAACCAGCTGTCGCTACTGCTCCGATCGATGTCCCTGGTGAAATGTGCAGGTGGTGCCCTTCAAAAGGGAAGTGTACGAAGCTGTGGTGCGGGAATTCGCACCCCTCATCTCGGAGCGCCTCAAAGATGGCACATTGGTCGAGTGACAGCGGCAGCGACAGCATTGCCTAGGCCTTCAGCTTTAATCAGGTTGCCAGCTATAATTGCAGCTCGTCAGATATCGGAGTTATATAGTTTCGAGAATGTGGCGTACCTGCCTGTGACATGCAGACCGACTGCAGCGGCTGTATCAGAATTAAGTACCAGATCTCGGTTCAAACAGCGTTGGACAGGACCTGAATTGCAATGAGGATTGCACTTCAACATCATAAGATTTGACAATGGCCTGACTTGTCAGCATTGGCGCACGAATGCTCTCAAGATCAATGAATGCCGATGGGCATTCTCAACAGCTCCAGCGTCCTGGGCGGCACAGCCACTCCCTCTCACAGCAGAGAGGTCTCTCAGAGCGACGCCAGCAGTCGTCGCAGCAGGCCGTCGCAGCGCGATTTGGCCGTCGTGGGCGTCGCCATAAGATACACCACATTGCCCAGTGGGCGCGCGTAGACGCCTGCGCAAGACAACGGAAGTGTCCGATGTTGCACCATGTAGCTACCCAACTACGAAGTCCGAGTGTGCATCATCAGGAATCCTTGATCCTGCCACGCCACCAGACATCTTTTGCTGCAGGATGTCCGCGCCAGAAGGCACCGTCAGGACGCACACGCTCGGGCGTTTGCAGCGGCGTCACGAGCAGCCGAGATGCAGGCAGGTACCCCTTCCGGTGCCCACCGTGTGGCGCCATGCGCTCGACGACGGCGCGGGCCGCAATACCAGATCAGGAGACGTCAGAGTGCAAGGTCCTATGAATGTGTTTGTGCGCACCGTGCGGCGCCATGCGCTTGACGACTGCGCGGGCGGCGCCGGAACTGTACCCCAGGCCGGCGTCGTCCGCCCGGATTTCCGCCGCCAGCACCGTGCCTGCATGCATGTTCAGTGCTGTACTGACGGACCAATGTGCCATTTGCACAAATTATACGCCAGGCTGGCGTCATCCGCCCCGATCTCCGCCGCCCGCACGCCTGCAGCGGTGTCATGCTTCCAGAGCTCCACCGCAAGGTGGTGATCCAGCAGGAGGCCCGCATCTCAGAATGAAGTGCAGTTTGGCACAGCACATATTGCCAGCACTGAGAGCAGTAATAAAACACCGTTTGCTCACCCAGCACGTGGCAGCGCTTCAGCGCGGGGTGGTGCGACAGCTCCAACAGCCACTCCGGATCCCACTCTGCAACGTAGTTGTGCACGGAATTCTGGCTGCACAAAACTCACCCAGCGCATGGCAGCGCTCCACTGCAGGGTGGTGCGACAGCTCCAGCAGCAGGGCCGGGTCCCAAAACTCCGCCAGCCGCCCACACGGCTGCGCGCACGGCGCCGCCGGGTCGCAGCAGCTGGCGTCGCCGGCCGCGGCGCCGGCCGCAGGCTCCTGGCCGCTCTGCACAGCAGGCAAAGCCCCTCGTTGCAGCGGGCGCTGTGAGCAGCAGCTGAAGCAGTGCACTCCATGTGAGCTCCAGGTGAGCTTCAGCTGAATTTCAGTCTGGACACCGATATGACTGCACCTCATATGACTGTTTGGGCAAAATCAAAAGCCCATCTCATGCAAAAGGAATGGCAGGTACCTCTGCGCCCCAGCCAGCGGGACGGCACTGCCGCGGGTTCTTTGCCGGGTCGCCGTACATGTCCAGCGCCGCAACCGCCGCGGCGCAGCCCATGGGGTGCGCCGTGTAGGAGTGCCCGTGCAGCAGCGCGTCCGTCTTGGCGGGCCCCTCGAAGACGCGGAACACCTCCTCCGTCGCCAGCGTCACCGCCAGCGGCAGCAGGCCGCCTGCGGGCATCAGGCAGGCGAGTCGGTGGGGACATATGCATACGGGCAACAGAAAAACTCTCGTCAAGAGACGTCCTCCGGCGCCAGCGTCACCGCCAGCGGCAGCAGGCCGCCTGCAGAACATGCGCATCGATCTGAGGCCAAGTCGCATCGTGTGTGCAGCTGATGGTGTGTTCCTGCTCGATGCAGGGTCCGATGATCGGTGCAAGGTGCGGTGAGGGGAAACATAACGCATGCTACCTCTGAACACCCCTGTGAGCAGCCTGGCGTAGGAGGCAAGATCGGGCTGCTGGGTTTCAAGGCAAAGCCACTTTCGGCGGGGTTGGTACACTGTCCAAGCCGAACTACGACATTTAGCCACAAAGCAGTTGACGCCACACACCACACCTGTCAGCAGCTTGGCGTAGCAGGCGATGTCGGGCTGCGCGCCCAGCAGCAGCGCCGCCGAGGGCACGCCCAGACGCCACAGCCCCGAGAACACCTGGGGACGATGTTGCGGCATTGTTTGTTGTTGTTGTCAGACCTTGAAGGTGCGCTCGGACAGGACAAGTCACACTTCTGTTGTGCATTTCAAACTGGACATGCTGTTGCTCAGACGAACAAGGCTCGGCGTAGCTGATGCGAGCACCCACCTCATCAAAGATGACGGGCACGCCGCGGGCGCGCGACTCCGCCACCAGGGTGCGCTGGAACAGCGGGTCCACCAGCACCATGCCGCCCGAACCCTGAAAGCAAGAGCACATACGTTGTGTTTGTTGAAGAGGTCAGAAGCCTCAGATGACTCCATCATGAACAGCGGGCCTCAGATGACTCCATCATGAACAGCGGGTCCACCAGCACCATGCCGCCCGAGCTCATACAACAGATTTGTGTGGTGGGTCGTGGTTCAGATCAAGACATTGATTGCCATCTCAACAGCGGGGCCATCAGCCATGCCGCCAGTGCCCTGGCGGATGCATTAGCGAATTTACGAGGATCAAAGCAAAGCAGTGCCACTGTCAGCTGAAAGGCATATGAGGGGTGCTTGTTATGCATATAGCTGGTGCAAATTCTGGACCCTGGATTGCCCGACACATGCGCCGGAAAGCAATTGAGCGGCCACAGCGTACGGTGCTGTGTTGCCAACATCCTGCTGTGAAATGCGGAAAAAAGGATCCACAGACAGCACAGGACCTGGAGGACAGGCTCGATGATGGCGGCGCCCACATGCTCGCCAGCCACAGAGTCCAGCTGTCGGCCCACCCACCGGGCGTACGCCTCCGCGAGGTCCGAGTCGTCCCTGCAGATATGAATGCAAATGTGGCTGTTGGACCGCAGTTCTTGTTGACATTCATTGGCCGCGCACAGCCCACAGGCGGCAGGCCTGCAGGAGCGCAACAGTGACACACCTGTAGAGCTTTCAGGACGCAAGCATTGGACTGCAGCTCCAAGGGACTGCAGATGCCCAAGGTGCCTGCATCCGCACGCACCTGGAGCCGTCAAATACGGCTGCGCGGCTGCTGAACTGCAGGTCCAGCGCCGCCGGCACCTGAGACTGCAGATCTGTCCCACTCCAATGCGGGGCTAGGGGGACTGCAATTGAACCGGAGGCTGCACGAACCAGAGCCGTCAAAGCCGGCGGCGCGGCTCTGGAACTGCAGGCGCAGGAGCCCCCATGACGCCGCCAGGGTAGTTTGCCATGGCAGGATGAGACGTCGATTTGCAGGAAGCGTTTCACACACCTGGAACCGTCAACATGGCGGCGCGGCTGCTGTACTGCAGGTCCAGCGATCCGACGACGCCGGCACCGTCAGGTTCATCCACAACTAGAGAGAATTGTAGCTGGCAGGAGGATCAATTTGTCCACATACCTGGAGCTATCAAAGATGGCGGCGCGGCTCTGGAACTGCAGGTCCAGGGGACCCACGACGCCGTCCAGCGCCGCCGGCAGCCGCACGTGCCACACGCCCTTGGTCATGCCCACCGACGGCGGCTCCAGGAACAGGCCCTTCCCCTCGTACCTGTCGATGAGAGACACACAAGTCACCCGTCGTACCCTCAAGCATCTGTCAATGATCAGCAGCATGGCGGCCGCGTGCGCGCCACGCCCTTGGACATGCGCCCGACGGCGGCTCCAGGAACAGGCCCTTCCCCTCGTACCTGAACAAACTTTCAGGTTGTGCGGCATTGCTAGTTTGTGGCGGGCGGGGCGTTGAACGGCGATGCGGGGAGCGAGATCCATTGCGCCAGCGTGTTGGCGATTTATCACTTGTACATGGACATCGGCAGATATCCAGCAAGAATGCGACCCGCCAGGGCACTCACTGGCGTTCCAGAGCGCTCAGGACTGTCAAATGAAAAACCATGGCGCCCAGCACCGCTGCACCCTGAGAAATGCTACTTCTCAGATGCGGACTTTTCAGCCCCAGTTGCTCACCAGGGCATCTGGCGGGGGCCGTTGAAGGGCGACGCGGGGACCGCATTCATGGCGCCGAGCGTGTCGCCGTGGTACGCGTTGTCCAGGCCCAGCACCCGCAGCGCCGCCATGGCTGCCTGGTCCAGGCCCTTGTCCACCGCAAACTTGCGGAAAGCCATCTTCAGCGCCACCTCCACCGCCGTGGACCTTTTCATGTGAGACACAGAACACCCTGGACTTGAAAGCACTCGGATGTCAAAGGGAGTCAACCACAAATCTGGGAAGCAATGCGATGTACTGGACTGTGCCCACATCTGACCGACAGCTGACCCGCCATACTGGCAGCGCTGCCCCAGTACACCCTGATATACAGGAGGGTGCCTTTGTATACTGTGTGTGCAGGACTCCTGACAGTTTCGCCAAGGACAATCCCGCAGGACTCCTGGCGCAGTTCCGCCACAGGACTCCTGGCGCAGTTCCGCCACAGGTCCCGGCCAGTATACTGGCAGCTGCTCCGGCATACGAGGACTGGATGTGCAGGACTCCTAGCGAAGATCGGCGATAAATTTCGCTGCCCACTCCATGCCGAGCTGGGTTGCTGCCAGCAGGGCAGGGTCTAGGAGGCGAGCACAGGGGGGTTCCTGTGCACGGGTTCAAGTACAGACTGTGGACCTCAAGCGAGCCAAGGCGGTACAGAAGTGAATGTGCGCGGCACACCCATTGTCAGAGAAAAATCACGCGGGCCCGCCCAGCCGGCGCCGACGCCTGCTAGCAGCCGCGCCGCAACGTCCAGTATTTGTACAGTCTGCGGAAACTTGCTCTCATAATTACTGGCGCACCCGTTGTCAGTGTTGGAGATGCGGGCGGCCCAGACGGCGCCGATGCCCTTCAGCAACATCGTTGGGACTACGAGCAGATGTTTGCACAGGTTCGGCAGAAAGCACACCCGTCATCAGAGAAGAAGACCCGGCTTGCCCAGCCGGCGCCCACGCCCGCCAGCAGCCGCGCCGCGACGTCCAGCGCCGGCTGGTGCGCGTTTTCCGGGAACATGACGTGCCCGTAGCGCCCCGCCGCGTGCGCGACCGCCGCCACCAGCTGTGGATGCACCTCCGCGCTGGTTCCCTACAATTTGGACACCAGAGGGGTTTGCCGCGACTTCTGCACTTTCGTTGGGACTTCCCAACCGAGCTGTTACCTAGTTGAGTAATTGTCCTTCAACACACGCTGGCGCTGGGCTGTCACTCTAACGGTACCTCCGCAAACTGCTGCAATCCCCTACTCTGCCTATGATGGTCAAATCATGATCTTGACCCAGCCTTTGCTCACGACGTCTGACTGACTGCAGCTTGATTCAAGAACCACGCACCTGCGTCCACCAGCTGGCGCATGCGTCAAACCGCGGCGCGATGGCCGGGCTGCTGCCGCCACAGCTCCTGCCGCCGCCGTGCGACAGCGCGGCAAAGTCCTCGCCGCAGCGCGAGTCGATGACCATCACGTCATGGTCATCTGCTACCTGCGAGTTGAGTGTGTGCCATCTTGTCGACTCGAGTCATCGGAGATGCAAGGCGGAGGGTCGGCAGCGTCTGGCTGCGGATTTGAAGCACGCAGCTTGCAGAGCCAACTTTGGCGCCAGCACCCTGTATGGGTGATATGATAGCTGGAACTGGTAACACACCACTTGATGATCTGAGTGCCTCCTCTGCGCACCGAGGTGTGCTGGGTGAAGGGCCACCACAGGGTGGCCCGCGCGGCGCCCGCCGCCGCTTCCAGCTTCCGCACCCGCTCCTCGTGCCACGCGCGCAGCTGCACTGCCAGCTCTGCAAACTGGGCCTCCGACTCCCGCAGCCAGGCGCGCAGCTGCGCGTCAATGCCATTTGAAGCCTGCCGCTGGGCGTCCGGCTGCGGCGGGGCGCACACCGGCAGCTGCCACACCGGGAAGGCGGTCCTGCAAAGAAGGGGGCTGCACATTGCACGCAGAGCTCGAATCGTGCAGGCTGACGCTGAGCAGCACGGGCGGGGACACGGTCAGCAGTCGCTGGGAGTTTCCTCCACCATCTGTCTGCCATCAAAGGCACCTACACAGAGGCTGACGCACAAAACTGCATCTGTTGGCGTGAAAGCCATGCCCGCACCCGAAGTGTCGCCGCAGCGCATCGCAGTTGCCGCCGCTGCCGTCCATGAGCGCCACTGCCGGCACATCGTAGCCGCGGGACCGCAGCACCTGCATGCACATGCACATAGGTCCGTTTCTTAACAGCATCGCCTTGCTGTGGACCCCTTGCCAGCGTGCCGATTGCAGGTGCTCGCGCCGGCCTGCAGACTGGTGCCACAGCAGCAGTGCATGGTGTACAGGATTGGCAAGGGCCGGCGGCGCACCTCCAGCGCAGCGATGGTGGCAGAGATGCCGCCTAGGCGGCCGTCCCCCACCAGCACGCCTGGCAACCGCCCCGGCCGCAGGATGTCGCACTGCGCCCAGGCACCATCACCGCTCATGTGACGCATCTCGTGCTGCTGGCCTCCCATTGGCAGAATATGATGCAAGGAATCAGCCAGTTGAAGACATGATAACCATGCTGTTTCGTGCTCGACACTGACCGTGCGCAGTGAGACTGCCCACCTGGAGGCTGCCTGAGGGGCCGGGGCTTGCCACGCCGCCCGCTGTCTCCACCAGTGCAGCCGCTGGCGCACCCTGCACCAAGTCTCACCTCTTCGCACCCATTCAAAATAAGTAAGGGAGTCTGTGCCACAGGCAACGGGCTAGCAGCACACCCTAGCAGCACATCCAAGAAGTGCAGCCACAGCTGCAGATGCAGATCCAGAACAAACGCTGCACCTGCGGAACGCTGCGCTGGAAGCGGTCCAGCTCCCAGGCCACAGCCGCCTGCACTGCGCTGTCCGCGACAGCATGACCTGCAGCATAGGGCAGCATAAGAATCACGATCCAGCCGTGGTGCCGAAGGACTTGGAACAGGCAGCAGTTGATTGCACAAGCCAGGGTCGACTGGCTGGAAGCAAACCCTAAGAACATCAAATGCCTCACCCTCGGTCGCCACTGCGACATGAGGGCTGACCGGATCCTGCCATGCAAACATGGTGTGCGCCCGTGCGGATGCCCCTGTGGCAACCGACCGGCTCTCGTCCGTGTCCGTGTCGCTGTCGGCGCTGTAGCCGCTGGGCAGCGCTGATCCCCTGGCGTCAATCGCGGCAAGCCGCGCTGCATGCGGGCCATACGTGGGCGCGACACCCAGCGCTGCCGCCTGCATTGCACAGCCAAGGGTGCAGCTTCGTGGACGATCGGTTTCATTTGATGCCACTGACGCGCACTAACTAGAAGCGCACGCAACTAGACTTTCAGGCACTCTTGATGAACTCACCACCAGGCGTGAGTCGCAGTCTGTCGGAAAGCCTGTCTGCACAGGCTTCAGGAACAGCACATGCGCCTGCATCGCACGACACAGGTTGCTTATGCGCAACGAAGAGCCTGTTCATGTACTGTGTGCGTTTTCACAGCATGACAAGGTCATGGTATGCAGCGGCCGTTGCACCTGCTGCCTGGCAAAGGCCGCTGCGAGGCCCGCGCTGACCAGCGTTTTGCCGACGCCGGTGTTGGCGCCCCAGACAGTGAATGTCGGGTGCGCGAGGCTGACGGTGGTGTTCCTGGGGTCGTGCTGATCATGCGTCAGGCTCTCATGCGCCTCATGCTGGTCAGTGCTGCTGAAGTGCCGTGCTGTAAATGCAAACTGTCCATGTGCGGCGCGACAAGGCTTGCTGATCGAAGCTGACGCTGCCGCGCCTAGCGCAGCTATCCTCAACATGGTGCTCGTGGGGACGATGACCGGTGCTATCAAAGCCAAAATGTCTACCTTTGCTCACGATCTGGCAACATAATTTGCAGCACTGTCAGCCAAGCGTGGCGTCTCACTGCTCGCCAAACACAACAGTCCTCAGCGGCAAGCCAAACTTCAATTGAGCCAGACCTGCGTGAACCTGCCGTGATCTCCCCAAAACGCCTGTCTGACATTGGTCAGACAAACATGCAAATAGAAGGTTTGTAGTTTGCAGCGGTCGCATATTGTAGTTTGTGTGCTGTAGCTCGCAGGGAGCTTGCCTGTGTTTGCACTCGAGATGGCTGCGCAAACCGTTTCCGTCAATTTTCGCCGCGGCATCACGCCTCCCGCACACAGCGGCGGCTCAATCACGTGTCTGTGCCTTGCTGTGTCCGAGGAATGGCAGCTTCCCTATATTCACGGCCTCAGCAGCACCCGTCCGCACGAGGCGGCTCTCGGAGCGAGATGTGGTATGTAGAGTATCACGCCGCGCCTGCTGGAGCCGCCACTGGGCCACATGCAGGTACACAAGCTCACACAGCAGCCAGTCGCTCATATCATGCACAACCAGTGCACAAGCTAGCTTGCAGACTGCAGCAAGCATTGCGCCCTGCGCTTCTCAAGAGCTGGACTGTTGCCGCGGCGGCATGACTAGCCGGGCAGGTGGTGTTATTGATGAGCAAGCCCACATGGTCAGAACGCACATGTTCAAGCATTGTAAGACAAGTCGATATGCCAGAATCAAATGCTTCAGAGCAGGATGGCAGCATGCGCCATGCCCGCACGACCGCTAATGCCGTCTGCTCAAACTGGCGCATGGAGAAAAGTTCTAGGCACGCACCAATTGCGGTTAAATTAAAATTTCTGCATGCCACACACAGCATGATCGATACTGCCGGCATCCGCTCCACTGAGCGAGAAGGCAGCTTTGCGTCCGGTTCTACATCAGCTGGCTGCCGACGCCAAAGCTGTTGAAGTACATAAACGTCCAGTGCTCAAAATTGCTCCGCGTCAAATGCGCCTCTAGACTCTGCAGCGCAAACATCAGCCAGCCTGAGCACGTTTTCGAGGCAAAGGTTCGCACACAGAGTAATTGTGACCGACATGCCCGGCTATGCTGCCACACATGTTCATCCTGTGATGCTCGACATTCAGAAAACATGCTCATATATCATGCCGCACATTGAGGTGCCACTTGTCAATCGCACGGAACAGCATGTCGGCGTAGCCGCTCCTGCAAATGTGAACATCAGTGTGCACTTCGTCACCGTTTTGCATGGCATGGAGATTTACCTTGAAATCTGATTTCCCTGAGGCCGTTGACCTTGACCATGCCTTGAGTCATCAGCGGGGCGTTGTCATTTGTGTTGGACCATTGCCGCCTCTGTCCACTTGACACAGCCCGACTCCTTCTTGATCTGCACTTCCACAGATCCCTTGTAGTACTTCTGTAGCACTACTAATCGCGAGACCATTTTCACATGCAGATTCTAAGGCCTCCCTGCTGTCGGCGCAGGCGGAGCTGCGCGCTTACGCGATGCTGCCGAGGCTGGCAAAACCCTGATCCTTGGATTTGTGCCAAACCTGCTGCTGACACGCACAGCACGACACAAGGTGCATCGCAGAGCTGGATGCATGGCACGCACATGAGCTGCTTGCGCGCCGGTAAAGGGTGGCCGCTCCTCGACAGTGGCGATGTTGCTCGTCATCGATGCATCTGACGCCCCGGCGTCAGTGCCATTATCGAATGCCACGGGGAAGTTTTGGCTTGTCCTGCGCAAACGGGGCAGCACCTTCAATTGTGGCCGTTGCAGATGAAGCAGCAGCCCCAGATGCTGGGATTCCCATTGGCGTTGGTGCAGCGCAGCAAACCAGCAGGTATGCCTCCGAGATTCGACAGATGCAATATGCTCGTTGCTCGACAGTAGCCCAACACGCAGCCATTCCTTGCAGCACGAAACGCACCCCTCCGTTAGCCATGAACAGCCGTCCAACATGTCCAAGGCGCGCGGCGACCTGTGCGCCCTCGCCGGTCTGCATCAGCCGCCGGCGCCCCGCCGCAGTCTTTGGGACATGGATTTTCAGGTTCATGTACCCGGAGCTCTTGAATTGCATCGTGAGGCTCTTTTTTTTGTCCGCCAGCGCGCCTGCCTGCAGCACATTGCACTGCTTTGTCAGGTCGGAATTCTGGGGTGCGCAAACTGTGCTGAAAAAGCTGAGATACAACCCAACACCATGCTGCTGACTGAAGCAGCTGCAGAAGCTGCGATTGCACCGTGCTCTTGGTGGTGGTGGTGTGCGCCTCGACGATGCCCCAGGTCAAGCCGACGATGGCGCCGAGCGTAGCACAGCGAAAACCAGCAGCGCCGCCGCCACCCTGCAGCAGCCATGGCGGTTCAGTCGCATCGCATGTGTGGCGGCAGAGTCTGCAATCCTGCCCACAACTCCTATCGAACACGCCTGCCGCCAGCATAACACACAGGACACAGGCATGCCCGGCTGCTGCTGCCGCCGCGCAACACATGTGGTACAGCAAGCACGAGACGAGTGGGCGTCGAATTCGAAGATCGGAGGAGCCCACCACTTGAGGTACTTGTATTTCAGCTCCCGGTCGATCGTGACCTCCATGAAGTCCAACTGCAGATTGCGTCGCTCACTAGCTGAATAGTGCACGTCTTCGGATTGTGTACATGCTGACAGTGCTGGCAGAGGTTTCGCTGCCACTCATCACGGTGCGAGCTCCTGTCAATTAGCGTCATTCAAGTTGAAAGCCTGTTAGTCACCGCACACACTGAGCCCAATTTCGCACGGATTGCAGGGCGAATGTACGTCTTGATATTCAACAAGGTGTCGATTTTGTGAAAACCTGATACGACGATTGATCAGGCGGTGGATCCAGATTAGCTTTGCGGTGTTTAAGGATCGGCTTACAGCTGCATGATTTCCGGCGCTCACCAGCTCGGCCTGTCGAATGCCATCATTATCGGCGTCTATGGCAGCCAGGCAACTTTCTACGCGCCGACGCCGCGAGGTGGGCGCCTTGCCGCCGGCGATATACGCCGAGCGCGGAAGGGGCACGTTCACTTTGGTGCTGCGGCCGTCCTTGTTGCCGCGATCCAGCTTTGGCGCTGCCGCCATGCTGGCGATATCTCCAGGACAGCAATCGTTCGGATCACGACCTGGAGGTGCAAAGCGTCTTTGCAGCACCCGAATGATCGCTTGCAATTGCTGGGTATAGGATGGTAACGCCCTTCTAAAGGGGCATTATCTTCCGAGCTCATGGCGTGGACTGGCGCGGACTCAGCGCAGTGTACCTGCCTCAAGCGAATTTCCAGCAGGGGTCACTGCGGTGGCGACTAGTCAAGAAATCCATGTTTCACCGTGTCAGACCAATCTTGCAAACGCCTGCACGATTTGCCAAGGTCCAGAGCCGTGCAGAAACAGTGAGAGTGACCTGCTCTGTGAAGCAAATCTGTGACGGCCCTTGCTGGCCCAGTCTCTCCAGGAAGCGATCGGGGGCGTGCTCAATTATGCACAATTTCACCTGATGTCAGCAGCGCGCTGTTCTAAACGCCCAATCACAGGACCGTGATCCATCATGCCAGCATACCAGACCGCCATGCCGGGACCCTGGGCGGAATTCGTCGATGGCTCCCTGCAGCGACTGCAGAGTGCCGTGCTGCTGCGCAGGCTGCGCCCGCTGCAGCCATCGCTGGACCCCATGCAGGCGAGTGGATAACCCTTAAGTGGTTCAAACCGTATCATCAAAATCTGATCAGTCGATCCAACAGCTCCGATCCATGCGAGGATGCTGCTGCTTGGACTGCTGCTGCCTCGCATGCGCCTGTCAGCACAGGTTCAGCCCAACCTACGTGCGCGCGGCAAAGACTAGCGCAGGTGACCTTCGGCTTCCACGCTCACAGGTTACGGTGTCGGACGATGTCCTGCGAGCATGGATTACAGGCGACGCCGCCGCGGTGCTCAATCAGACGCACCCGCTCGCGGCTGCGGCGGCCGGCGCCCTGCCGCGGCAGCAGCGCATGCACAGCCTGCGGCTGTTCAGCACCAACGACTACCTGGGCCTGTCCACGCACCCGGCCGTGTGCCGCGCCGCGTCCGACGCCTGCCTGGCCCATGGCTCAGGTGTTGCTTTTTTGGCATCCTCTGATTGAATGGCCTCCATTAATTCTCTCCGAGCTGCCCTGCCGCTAGCAGGGACCGCCGTGTTGTGGCTGTAGCAGATGGGAGCAGAAGCTCCGGACAGCATCAGCATCAGCATAGGTGCAGCGGCTGATGTCCTTGTGGCGCCATATATGAGTCCAGGAGGTGAGTCTGTCCCGATGTGTTCGACAGTCAGGGTCATCGTTTTGCAGGGCCGCGGTCGTCGGCGCTGGTGGGCGGCTACACGCAGCAGCATGCGGAACTGGAGGCGGCGCTAGCACAGCTCAAAGGTGCCGCAGAAAGCGCATTCTCTCGTGAATTGACATCTTTCTATCTGCGCGTCACTTTGGCTCCATCTCACCCCTCTGTCACGCACAGTTGCGCTCCGCTGCGCCCAGCCGACTCAATCAGGAGGTCACATGCCTGGCTTCGCCACAAGGCTGTCCTTTCATGAGTCACAAGCCTTGTCCTCCCACACGCAACAATCAGGGGTGCACGGCCCAATCCGCAGGCAAGGAGGCGGCGCTGCTGTTCCCCACGGGCTTCGCCGCCAACGTCGGTGCGATTGCGGCGCTGGCGTCGGGCGGCGGCCCCTCCCACATCTTCTCGGACGCGCTGAACCACGCGTCCATCATCGACGGCGCGCGGCTGGCGCAGCGGGCGGGCGCCATGCTCCACGTGTACAGGCACAGCGACATGCGCCACCTGGAGGAGCTGCTCCTGAGGGTGCCGCGAGGTGAGCGAAGGGCTGCTGTCGAACTGGAAATCGGACGAAAAGTGCCAGAAAATGTTTGGAAAAGACTAGCGCACAGGGCGGGCGCCATGCTCCACGTTTTCTGGCACAGCGACATGCGGCAGCTCGGGGAGCTGCTGCTGAAGGTGCCCAGAGGTGCGCGGCACCCATTATGCTGTGTTGCTTAGTGCTTAGTCAGTCTCAGGGCGCTGCCCTCATATGCTTGGGCGCAAAGATGCAGGGGGGGCGTTGACATCCCCGGTGGAGAGTCCAAGTCTGGCGAGCAGCCACTCGTGCAAGCAACGTATTCGGCAGCGCCCGCGTGAACCAGCTGCTTTGCACAACAGGCTCGACTGTGGCTTACACCCCCAGGTTTGCCACGACCTGACAAGCCTGCACAATGCAGGAGAGTACAATGAGGTGGTGACGGACAGCCTGTCCAGCATGAATGGAGACTGCGCAGACGCACGCAGAGCATATGCCGGCACAGGAAGATCCAACGCGCAGCGCAGGCTCTGGGAGACGGTGCTATCTGCAACTTCATGTGACCTGTGCTGTCATGTGTCTTGCAGGCGAGCGCAAGCTGGTGGTGACGGACAGCCTGTTCAGCATGGACGGGGACTGGGCGGACCTGCGCGGACTGGCAAACCTGCGCCGCCGTCACGGCTTCCTGCTCGCTATTGACGAGGCGCACGCCAGCCTGGTCGTCGGCCCCAGGTTGGCCTTCTGGCAGTTTTGGGAATTTTGCAGTCGCAGGCCATGCATCATCAGCCATTTTGGGTTTTGCAGCCAACAAAAGGACAAGACGCACACTCTCATCAATTCGATCGAGCCTGGATCGCCAAATAGACCAGTCTCAAGCTGGCTCTTGCATAGTGTAGTGAAACTCAGAAACCTGAACTCTCTGCTCCTGCAGCTGCACGCCTGCTGTAGTTCCGCCGCCGGCTAAATCAGCAGTACCCTGCGGCTGGCAAGAGGCGTAGGCAGTATCGTGGTTGACTCCCCCACCAGGGGTTACCAAGGCTTCAAGACATCAAATTCGTCAAAGGCATGGGTCATGGACCACGAAGCCAGCCAATCCAAGATGGCGCATCCTTGCCACGCAGGGGATGCGGCTGGCAGAGGCGCAGGATTCAATGGACCTAGTAGTGGGCACCTCAGCCAGGGCATTTGCTTTTTCTAAATCCCAGAAACACGACAGGCACGGGGCTTGAAGCCAAGCGAAGTCAGAGCAACCTTGCCGCGCAGGGGAGGCGGCTGGGCGAAGGCACAGGGTCTAACGGAGCAGGTGGACCTGGTGGTGGCCACTCTGGACAAGGACTTCCCATACTTGCGATAACTAAGACAGAAATGGGGACCGCCGGCCAAAACTGAGGATCCTTCTCGCGCAGGGGAGGCAGCTGGCGGAGGCGCAGGGTTTAACTGATCAGGTGGACCTGGTGGTGCGCACCCTGGGCAAAGGCTTCCTGTATGTGTGATTAGTACAGCAATGAGAGGGACCAACCATCCGACAATGATCCTTCTCTCATGCATGGGAGGCGACTGGGCGGAGGCGCAGGGTTTGACTGACCAGGTGGACCTGGTGGTGCGCACCCTGAGCAAAGGCTGCTTATACATGTAACAATGAACACAGTGAGAGGGACCAACCAGCCGGAACAGAGGGCCCTGCTCACGCAGGGGAGGCGGCTGGGCAGAGGCGCAGGATGACTGACGGGTGGTGTTCACCCTGAGCAAGGGCTCCTACTGGGTTTTGACCTCCAGGCGAATGAAAGGCACTGATCATGAAGCAAACCCTCAACAGGTGATCCTTCTCGCGCAGGGGAGGCGGCTGGGCGGAAGCGCAGGGTTTGACTGACCAGGTGGACCTGGTGGTGGGCACCCTGAGCAAGGGCTTTGGCGCGCACGGCGGCTTCGTGGCGTGTAACGAGCAGCTGAAGCAGCTGCTGCTGAACGCGGGGCGCACCTACATGTTCTCCACTGCGCTGCCGGCGCCGGTGGTCGCGGCGGCGCATGCGGCGATTAGGGTGGCAGAGCAGGTGGGCCTTGCATAGCAATGCACACCTCGAGCAATACGGCCAGCCTGCTAGGCCACCAGAGATGTAATCCTTGCCATGGTGATTCTGTCGGCTCGGCTGTCAAGCCTGTCCTCTCTGGGTGTTCACTGCTTGCGTAGAGGCGCTGCGCGATATGTGTGCAGCCCCAAGAGCAGTTTCTGTCATTATCACGTCACCAACCTCATTTCACAGGAGTCGTGGCGGCGGCGCCACCTGGAGCAGCTGTGGACGCTGCTGGGGCGGCGGCTGGGGGTGCGCGCCTGTTCGCCCATCGTGCCGCTGGTGGTGGGCTCCGAGGCTGACGCGCTGGCGGCGGCGGCGGCGCTGCTGGCGGCGGGGTTCTACGTACCCGCCATCCGGCCGCCGACCGTGCCTGCCGGCGCCTCCAGGTAAAGCTCCACATTTCTGACCTTAACATGCTACAAACACTTCAAATTGTGCTACATCAATGCTCATGCTGCTGGTGGCGGCAGGACTTTACATGCCAGGCATCAGGCCTCCGACCGTGCCCGCCTGCACTTCCCGGTGAGACTGGGGATGTCAGCACCTGCAGACTCCGGACCATTGTTCAAACCCCGGAGTCTGTGCCAGTTTGACGGCTCTTGCTGCTGACAGCCGGTACTCCGGCCAGGCCTGCCGGCACCTCCAACTGTGCGCCTGCGGCTGCATTGCGACAAGGCGCGCCAAGCTCCTTTTGTGATGTCAGAAGCTGGAGCTGCGACCAGTTTGTGCCGGGGGAGATCGACAGAATCACTGTGTGCTGCAGCGGCTCGCGTGACCAGACGTGCAGAATGGTGCCTGACGAAATGCGGTGAGGCAGGTTCCTTGACGCGATTCTGACATAAGTCATCGAGCGACTGCAGGTTGCGCATCAGCCTTTCCGCGGCACACACGACAGAGGACGTGGAGGCGCTCGCAGCGACGATTCGAAGCTGTGGCTTGGCACAGCCAGAGAGTTCGAGCAGCCAACTGAAGAGCAAAGAGGAGGAGGAGGAAGATTGTGTAAGTGCCAGTGCTGGCGGCATTGCCACGCAGCCGGCGTCAGCAGGGCGACCGATGCAGCGGGCCATGAGGTCTAGACTCTGACAGCAATATACTTGAGAATCCGGCCACGAGCAGCGGCGGGAACGCCGACTCGTAAAGATATGAACTTGCTGGGGATGATCGCGCAAGGTGTTGAAGTGGAAGGCAACATGCCCGTACATATGCCGTACACAGATTGACCCGGGGGTGGCCTTCGACCTTGTTCACGCCCAACAGTCTTTGGTTTTCACACATATTTCCTTGTTCGCTTCTTCAAGCTGGCGTGTTTCATCATGGACTTGAACTTCGAGGACGTTGCGCCAGAGCGTGGCGACTGGTGTCGCAAAGCAGCCTGGATCGCTGACCGGGGTTCCAAATGCGGCTACGTGGTGGTGAAATGGCCTGGCTTTCAAGCTGACATTCTGAAGGTCCGTCACACCTTGCTGCAGGTCTCAAGCCTCAGTGCAAGTGCTCATGCGATGGAAAGCGAGAGGCAGCATTGCAGACCTTGCAGGTTTGAATTTAGAAAAGGTGTAATGCACAACGCAGGCAGGGCACATCGGCTACAACAGCTGGTTTGCCTCGGATACTAGCCACAGCAGCAGTGTGCCTGAGGCGTGGCGAGACCAGGCGACTGACTGGCAAAGCCATGCAGCGCCGCAGGTCGCGGTGCCTGACCTGGGCGACCGGCCTCGCAAGGTGTGGCAATGCTTCAGATTCAAGTCATGAATATGCACGAGCACGGCGCGGAGCAGCAAGAACGTGACGTCTCAAGACGCCGCCAAATGTTGAGGACCACATGACGCTGCTGGCATGGTGCTCAGGCATCGGCGGTGCTGGAGGATGTGGCTCGGGCGATCCTGCCAGCGCTGCTGCGGGCAAGGGCCTGAGAGCAGCCGCGCTCAGCTCTGTGCTGGACGATCACCCACTGGACGACGCTGTGGCAAGCGCCTCATCATCCGTAATGCAGGTCAGCGCCTACACAGGTGAGCAGCATTCCTGAGCCGACGTGCTGCAGCAGAGGCTCAACTCGTTGCACCATTGCACTTGTATCTGTCACTACTGCAGGGCATCTGTGCCAATGGAGTCCGAAGCTGCTGTGCCTGCAGGCGGCGGCGCAGCAGAGCACGTCGACAAGGGGTTGCTCACGATCATTGCGGAGGACGCTGCACAAGGCCTGCAGGTGGCCATCGCACACGATTTTGAATTTGACGCTTTTTTGGTTCCACAAGACTGCACAATGCCCATCACAGGCCTCAACTGCAGTTTTCCCTTTGCTTGTGAGCTCGCACAATGCGCCCGCAGGTCAATGGCTGACTGTGCACCTGAAGCCAAATCAGGTGGCGGTGCTGGCTGGCCACACGCTGCAGCACGCCACTGCCGGCGCAGTCCAGGCGGCAGACCACAGAGTGATGCCCTGCATCCTTCATTTGAGTGCTGATAGCGCTTTGACACTGTTTTGCTTGTGTGCCGTGGCATCGCGCCGATGCTCAATACATGTTTACAGAGGCGCCTTGGTCTGCCGGTGGCAGGTGGCTGGAGAGCGGCAGGTGCTGGCCTTCAAGATTCGTGCAATGCCTTCCGCAGTCATCGATCTTCGAGATGCCCTCCGGATGGCGGGCTATGAGGACCCAGTGTCAGGGTGAGGCCTGTCACGGACTATGCAGATCATTGCAGCATTGTGCCTGCTTGTTGGCCGAGCATCTAGACCAAGCAACACAAAGATGCTCAGGAATATGCAAACTCATGCGAACCACAGGCGCTACGACCAGCCCATCCGAGCGAGCACCCTCGTGGCGCTGTTCGACGCGTCGCACACCTCCGACAACGAGGCTGCCGCTGCACAGCAGGTATGGGTCTGCACCTGCCATAGGTGTGCTGTGCCTACAGCTGGTGTGCATCTCGAAAGCTTCCGCTGGTGCGTGCTCACATCACCCCATCTGCTTCTGTGCCCAGAATGCACACCATTGCCGCTCCTGTTGACCTGACCACATGCGCTGTGTTCTTGTCATCGCGCAGCACAGCCCCCAGTACTATGGGTCCTGCTGGGCGCACGGCACGCTGGCCGCAATTCAGGACCGAATCAAGCTCAAGCGGAATGGTGCGCAGCTGGCATGCTGCATACATCGTCAAGCAGGCTGGGGCTGAATGTCAAGCTGGATGAGCGGCAAGGTGCTGAGTGACAGCGGCACAACAGGCATGCATCCAAGCATTTGCTTGTGCACCTGTAGGAGAAGGAATCGACGTGATGCTGTTGCGGCAGACACTGCTCAACTGCGCGGCGTTGGAAGGCGTTGGCTGCGGCTGCAACAGCGGTGATCCCGTGGACGTATGTGAGTACTGCAGCCGATTTGAGTACTGCAGCCCCTGAATCGGCAGCAATACTTCAATGCCGGACGCCAGCTGCGCATGTCCCTTGGTGGTGGCAGGATCTGCCGCTTGATCTGTGACGCACGCCCACACCGTGAGTGTCTGACTGCTGTGACATCACCTGCTGCTGCGCCGCAGTCCATCACATGACCAAGTACGGGCTGCCAGATGAGTCGTGCCTGCCGTACAACGCGACAGACCACACCAAGCACATGGCCCAAGGTGTGACGCCAGTGGGCTCGTGTTGACTTGGCTGCCTGTCCATTGAGCAGCATGACAGCTTTGGCTCCATGAGCACGCACGCAGATTGTTCGCCGCAGTTTGAGGGATCCGCATGGCTGTCGATGCCTTATTGCGGCTTTTGGACTTGCAGGCTTCATGTAGTGTCCCGCCATGGCCCGCCAACTGCATGGTGCGCTCGCAGTCACACCTGCTGCTCTGCCAGACACCACTTGCCATGGACTGCCAGATACCATGTATCATACAAACGAAGCCAGAATCAAAGTCGGCATTAGCATTCAGCGCAGGACAGACTAGTAACAAAACATACGCTCCAATAGGCTTAAAACGTTTGGTTTCAGTCTGGCTGCGCGGCAGCCGGTCCAAGGCACCAACAGCACCTGCTGGCCGGTGGAGACGCCGGTGCTGTACGGGCCCAGCTACGGCAAGCTGAACGGCAGCATGCTCGACATGATGGCCGAGATCCGGGAGCGCGGGTGAGGACCTGCCTGGGCATCGTTTGATCGTGCCAGTTCCGTTTTCCCCGGGATCCAGCACATGCTGCAGGGGGGGCACACCACACCCAGTGTCATCCTGGGTGGCCCCTGCACGCCTATTGGTCCGCCATGCAAAATGCATCAGGGCACACAGGCGGAGGTCTGCAGATGCAGCAGGCGCATGTGACGCAGTGTCGCATGGCCCGGAGGACGTTCAGCAGCCATCATCATCGTACAGCTTCGACTCGCGCGTCGCCAATGTATGTGCGCAGGCCCATCACCTGCAGCATGTCCACGCCACCAGACTTCGTCTACAAGTACAGTGGCGCCATCGCCCTCGGTTCCGACTGAATCGGCCTCCCACTGAGGCGCGTCCTGCTGTGAACCAAGCGAAGCGAGTGGCTACCGTGCATGATAACCCACCGTTTTGCGACTCCTCCTCACTTCATTCTCCACATACCAAAACCTAGGTCTGAGAGGATGGGGCCTCGACCTGCAGGCAGCCCCAGGCACATTGGTTGTTTGTTTCCACATCACTGTAAGTAAGATGGGGGAACAGCCGAGCACAAGCCTTTCTGCATGCCTGCAGGTGGACCATGACGTGGAGCTTGTGGGCTGGGGCGAGGAGAATAGGCTCCCCTTCTGGCAGGTGTGCTGTTTGAAGCGCAGGATATGCTTAACACACCCCACAGCTTTTCATGCGTTGCCAGAGAAGCAGCCTCCTACAAAGCGTGCGTGCAGTTGATGCTGTGCGGCCGGCGATTTCGGCTGCTTAATCGGCACACAGCTTAGGCTGGAGAAGCTGAAAGGCGGCAGCGACCAACATGCCTGCACTTGTGCAGTTCGGGCTGGTGAAGTCTGCTTCCGGCGACCGCGCCAGCGACGCGGGCAGCCGCCCGCCTCTCTGACCAGGCGGCGGGCCTGTCAGTCGGAAAGGCACGCTTGCTCGCGGGCGGCGGCACAGTTTAGACCATGTATAGCCAGAATCAACCGATCAACGGACGAGCAGCCGACCAGGACGCTGCGCAAGGGATCCACACTGCAGCAGCGCCGGCATTGTCATGCCAGCGCTGTCGAGGAAGGGCAGCCATCTGATATGATCAGTACCTGAAGGGATGTGTAATTGATGCACATGGCTAGAGACTTCAGTCGGTGTTATGAGGAATGCGGTTGTCAGGGGTGCAATGCAGAGTGGAACTTGCACGCACAATATGTGTTCTGGTAGACACGAAGGCGTCTTCAACTTGAGCGATGAAGACAAAAGAAGCCAATTGACATCGAACACACACAGGGCAAGCAAACGTGTGCGCACTCAGGCAGCAGCGAAAATTGGTACAGTATGGTTGCGTGAAACAACGGCTGCCTATTATCATGTCTGCGACCCACAGCAGCCGACGCCGAGTCAACAAATCGGCACGGCACCGACCAAAGTGGGGGCATAGTGTGAATCTCCCCTCGACGTCAGAATCCCCACTAGTTCCACCTGATCAAGCTACCTAAACGGGGTGGTTGTGAGGGCACCTGACCCTGCATGCAAGCACCACGGGGGGAAAATCTCTAGACTTGCAGTACCAACGACGATCTGCGTTTGACATCCGCAGACGGGAACACAATCTTCCATGGACCCCAATCGCATCGTTCTCTCAAAAGACGAGCGTCGGGCGGCCCGTTCGCACACGTGCCGCCAGCCTTCCTGTCTCCTCTGACAATCCCCCTCGTGTGCAGCAGCAGCTGCGCAGCAGCGCTGAGGCATAGTTTAGCGAGGCGGCTTTAACGGGGCGCATGGCGAGTCAGAATCAGCCATGGCCCGGTGCAGTCGGCTCCTCCCCCTTGGTTCCGATCGTTCCTTCCGTAGGGTAGGGCGGCGGACTTCAGAAGCCGTGCAGACTCTTCAGCGTGATGGTCGAGTCTAGCAGATTTCCGCGCCCCGACAAAACCAGCAGCAGCGCCTCTGCCAGCCGGTCCTTGAGCACCTGCCAAAAAGCACCGTTGCGGAAGTCAGCACCTGGCTGAAACCTCTGCAATCTACAGCCGCCATGCCTAAGCAAGAGCTCTGACGGCTTGGGCTGCGATTCCCAGCCGCACTGCGGAAGGGCCGGCGAGCCTGGCCAGCAAGTGTGCTCGGCGCACATGCTGGAAGGAGCAGGGTCGGTGACAGAAGACAGCGGGCTGGCACCAGCGCACCGGCTTGGACAGCACACCGTTCACGCCGGCACCCATGCGCGCAGGCAGATAAACAAAAGAGGATGGTGATGATGGTGGGGGTTTCCCCTCACAACATGCAGATTACCAGAAAGCAGGTGCGAACCAGCTTGGACAAAAAGCCGTCCATGCCGGCGTCCAGGCACATACAGACCAGGGGTATCGATGGGTCTGTAGAACCCGGGATAGAGATGAGAACATTCGAAAGGGCGCACCGGCTTGGACAGGAAGCCGTCCATGCCGGCGTCCAGGCACTCGTCCCGGTCCTTGTCGCTGGCGTTGGCGGTCATCGCCACTATGGGCACCTCCAGCCCCCGCCCCCGGATGTTCTGTGGTTGGGAACGCAGCACACCGTGTCAGCAATGCCTGGGGGCACGGTCACTTCACCCAGTCGCTTCAAGGAGTGCTGTTCAGGGATCCACTGCGGCGCTGCAAGCCACAGGCCTGCATGATCAGAGATGCGCTGTGGGTGCACCGGCAGCTGTTACTGAACATGCTCGCATCATTGCGTGCTAGCAGGCGCAGCGATCCCAGAAGCACTGCAACTCACGCAACGATGACAAAGCAATCACAATGGCGCACCCGCGCCTGGGAGGCGCCCACGACGGGCATCCATGAAATGTTCATGAGCACATGCACGTGCAAAGTTGGATCTTGAGGGACCTCACGGGAGATAGCGGTGATCAGAGAGCAATGCGCACCTTGGTGGCGGAGACGCCGCCCATGACGGGCATCGCCATGTCCATGAGCACCACGTCAAAGTGTGAGCCCGGAGCGGTGACGGCCTGCACCGCCTCGGCGCCATTGGCGGCAACCACGGCCACCATGCCCATCTGGCTCAGCATCTTCTTCGCCACCGTCTGATTGATGAGGTTGTCCTCCGCCAGCAGCACCCGCTTGCCCTGCGACGTATGAGATTGTGAGCTTCATGGACGGTGCGCAGCTGTGGAGCATTGAGTTTGTTGCCGCTGTCCTTCGGTGAGGTGTGTGCGAGCGGCCCAAGAAGCGGCAGGTTGCATGGGGGGATGCACTGGAAGAATGCAGGTGCTTGCTGCAGTCTGAAACTGGAATGTTGGTGAGTGGCGCACCTGCAGCGCGGAGCAGTCGAGGCGGCGGCGGCGGGCCTCCATGCTGGGCCGCAGGCCCCGCGCCTTGGCCGCTGCCGCGCTCCTGTTGAAGGTGAACCCCTTCTCGCTGCGGCACAGCAAGGACACAATTAGGAGACACCTTGCTTTGGGAAGCTAAAAGGAGGATCCGCGGCAACGTGGCCTTGGGCGCCGCCGTGCTCCTGTTGAAGGTGAACGCCTTCTCACCGCGGACAGGGCAGAACCAGCTTATTGTCGCATCGTGATATGGAATGTTCCTGTTTCGGCATCCTGGTTTGCAAGATATCGCGAGGGTGTTCCTGTAACCTCAAAATATCTGCACCGGGCGCCGCCGCATGCGTCGAAGTGCTGCAACAAGGTCAGATGCCAATGCGTGACGCCAGGACCCTATCGTATGCTGTCGCATGAGCAGAAAGTATGCGCACCTGCCGAGGGAGGCCCAGCTCCAGGTGTTGGTCCCGTTGCCGCCGGGCGCGGAGCTGCGCACGTCGGCGGCGGCGCTGCCATTCATCGCAATGCCCTCCGGCACCGCCGGCGGCAGGCCCTGTAGCGAAACCAACAAGGGGTGCGGCGGGTCAGTGCCGCCATGATCCAGTCACCCAGATATGTGGACCAAAGCTGCTCTCCCTCCCGGAGGCAGCTGCCACACTGCAACATTGGTGCACGACATTCTGCAGACAGGTGGCTTGCATGGTCATGCAGCGACACTGGCTGGTGCGTGCTGGTGGCGAGGGGATTGGTGTGCAAGGGAAACCACTGTGCAAGGGAACCGGCTGTGCAAAAGCAGAAGACGCACCTCGGGCTCGTGGTGGGCCTGCAGTTGGTGGCGATTTGCCGCAAAGTGCGGCCCTGAGGTCAGCGCCGCGGTGGCGGCAGCAGCGGCGCTGGACGCATTGCTGATTGTTGATGCGCCGCCAGCGGCAGCGATGCCCTTGGCGGCGCCCGCTGTCGACGCCGCCGCCTTGCCACCAGGCTGCGGGACCGGCCCGCTCGCCGCGCCGGAGGTTGCAAATAGCGAGCTCTGGCTGAAGATGTCGTTGGGCTGCATCGCCTGCGGAGGGGTGCACAAGCCACGGGGGAATGACGTCTCGAGCACTGGCAACCCAGCTGGCAACCAGGAGGCGCGGGGCAGCACAGGCCAGCAGCCTCCACAGCGCTGCGGCCTCGTGTGCCACAAAGTCCTTTTGTAGCGGGAGACCACGTGCCCAGCTGTGCCGCTGAGGGAGCCATGTCGAGGCAGCTGTGCTTGTCACACAGCAAGGCAGGCCAGCGGCACTTGCGGAAGCAGACGCTGCTCGTTTGGGTGGCAGCGGAGGCAAGGTCCTACACCAGGAGGTGCGCTCGAAGCAGGATGTGCGCAATAGCGGCCTCAACGCAGCGGGGCAGACAATGGGCCAAGCAAACGAGAGTGCTCATTGGAGAGCTTGTGTCAATGCTTCAGTCGAATAACTAAAGTGAAATGAGCGCACCCGCCACTTGACGTCCGCGATGGCAGCCTCGACCTGCTGCGCAGAGGACGCCGAGGTCTCCGGGTTGGGCATGCTGTTCGCCAAGTCACGCACCGCGCCGTTGTCGATAGACTCCCCCCCTGCGCTGACCAAACTGGGGCTTCAAAAGCTGGGAGCCAAACACATCTCCAACAAGCATGCCACAAGCAAGGGCCCTGTCGATAGCAGGACTGGTGAGGGCTTGCGCCGCGTTTTTCTTATGCAGAGAATGCAAAGCATGCAGCCTCACGAGCCAGGGATGGAAGAAGTGGGGACGGGGCGGAGCAAGGGCGATGCGTACGTGGTGTCCGGCTGATGGGCGCGCTCTTGCGGCGCAGCCGATTGGGGCGGCTGCTGCTGGGCCCCAGCATGCTCTCGGCATCCGCATCCGACATCGCCTCTGCCGCCGCCTTGGACAGCATCATCATGGTGCCCGAGCCCGACCGCTTGCGCCGCACGCCTGCGCAGTTTCGGAAGGAGGTGCAGGTTGACAAAAAGCGGCATCCAGGCACTTTATCGTAATCACTGGTGCACCCTGAACAGAAAGCAGCTGGAACGGCGGCTGGAACGGGCACAGGCTGCACAGGTCTCTGCTCACGAGGGGGAATCAATGACCCTGTTTCCTGTAAAGGCCAAATGGCCTCCTTTCAGCCATGCCTACGTCTGTTCTTACGCAAGTGCGCCTTTGCCTGTCGTCCCCTCCCCTTGGAGCTCATGTGCATGAAAATTCAGGCGCACCCGAGTCGCCGCCGCCGGCGCCGTAGTGCCCATCGGTGAAGGCGTCACGGGAAGACCAGGAGGCGGTGCGGCGCAGCGGACCGGCCGAAGACACAGACGAGGACCGCGGGCGCAGCGGCTTCGGCGGCAGCAGCGGCACCGTGAACCAGAAGGTGGAGCCCAGGCCCTGTTTGGACATCGCGCCGATCTGGCCGCCCAGCACCGCCACCTGGTTTCGGCAGGGACAGACGTTTGAATTTAGAGCAGGAAAGCAAAAGGAAGGAAGAAGAGAAGGGAAGGGGAGAATGGGGAAGAGAGAGGAGATCGACAGCAATTTGAAACGACAACGAGGAAAGCCTCGGAGATCGCGCCACTCCGACCGCCCAACACCGGTACCCCAGAGCTGGGGCGCATGCCAGTCTTCCAGCAAACAGAAAACTGGGGGACCGCACAAAGCAGGCTGCGCTAGGCAGGGCATGCCTGCCTGCCTGCCCGCATGAACTGCTTAAGAGCGGATGGAGAGGCCAAGGCCTGGTGCCGCGGGAGCGAGGCCGCCGCATATCAGTTGTTGCATTTGATCAAGTAGTCACAGCAGTTGAGCCACGACAGCAAGGCCCGCACCTGCTTGGCGCAGATGGAGAGGCCGAGGCGGGCGCCGCCGCGGGAGCGCAGCCGCCGCATCTCGATTCTTGAATTTCATCGAATAGTCACAACAAGAAAGCCACGACAGCAAGGCCGCACCTGCTTGGAGCAGATGGAGAGGCCGAGACCGGTGCCGCCGCGGGAGCGTGGCCGCCGCATCTCCTCCTCGTCGCCCTGCACGTACTCCTTAAACAGCGAGCGCAGCCCGCGCTCCGCAATGCCGACGCCTGCGCTCAGACCGGCGAAAAACGGTGATGAGAATGAGGTGTTTTGCCGTTTGCAGGACAGCGCAAATCTGCTCAAGCGCTCCGGCATGTGCGGTTTGGAGGCAAGGAGGTCGGCAAAACAGATCAGCCGCATGCTTGTAGTAGGGGGATGTCGCCATAGTGGAGGCAGAAATAGACAGGAGTTGCACATGGAATCGCACCTGTGTCCATGACCTCAAAAACCAGCCAGTGCTTGGGCTGCGGCTGGTCGGCGTGCCGAGGCATTGGTGGCCGGCTCACCACGCTCGCCCAGCCCGCAGGCAGCTCCTCGCCTCTGCCATCCAATGTGGCAAAACCTCAGCCAGCTTTTCTGGACACTTGCTTGACGACACTTGCTTGACGATAAGGTAGTGCGCACGCTGGAGGAGCATTGCACAGAACCCATGGCCGGCAGGAGCTGCAGAAGCGGCAGGAACAGAGCATGATGTGCGGGAAAGAGTAGGGGAGTGGGCGAAAAGGGAATGACCGAAAGCGAAAACATTATGGGAGTGTGTGACCGAGGGAAAGGCAAGGATGAGACTGCGCACGCGAGCTCCATGCCGTTGCTGGAGGCGGTCTCGGACATGCTGCGCTGCGGGGACTGGGTGCCGGAGGGCCTTCGGCTGGGGCGGTTGCTGCCCGGCGGCGCGTCAGTGCTAGGCCGCCGCCCCTTGAGGCGCCCGCCTGCCCCACAAGAGCACGAAAAAATCGGGGCAGGAAGGAAACACAACTGTCATCAAGCTGGCAGGGTGATGCAGCACCAGACGGCCCTGCCAAATGCCTTGCACAGGCCAGAACACGACACACACACAGTATGTCTGTGCGTACCGCTGCCGAAGGGGCGGCGGTTGGAGCCGGGGCGCCAGGGCGCTGCTGCTGACGGCCCATGACTGTACCACGGACCAGAAACACCACACAGATAAGGGGGATAACGAAGCAGGCGCTCACCACTGCCGGAGGAGCGGCGGTCGGAACCCGGGCGCCAGGCGCCACCGCCGCTGCTGACGACGCTGGAGAGCTGCGTCGCCTGCGACATGGTGCGCGTGCTGTCCTCGAAGGACACGCACTGCTGCCTGCTTGCCGCCGCCGGGCACGGGCGTGCCTCGGGGGTGGAGGCGCTCCGCAGCGCCCTCATGGCCTCGTCGCTGCGGGCCTGCTCCCAGCTGCGCTGCGGCTGCCGGCCTGGAGAGACAGGCCACATGAGCCAGTAATGGGCAGGAAGTAACACGGCGGATTGAGCCTCAGAACTAGGAAGGGAAGCATGCCAAGCCCTAAGCTGCCGCGCTGCTGCTCTGCTGCGGCCGCTGGCCCGCTGATCGCCTTCACAGCAAGCTTGGGCATAAATGGCGAGGCTGCGACCCAGCGGGACCAGCAGCGGTAGTGCAGGTTTGTGTACCAGCACCACTGTCGCACCTGGCGTGGTGGCAGCCTGGCTGGCGGCGTGAATCCGCGCGCGCGTGGCCTCGTTGCTGCGGCGTGCGGGGCCAGAGGTCTCGAAACTGCGCCGCGCCTCTGCATGGCTGTCAAAGGAGCGCCCCCATTCGACCGCTGCGGCCTCCCGGCTGCGCCGCAAGGCGCCGCCGTTGTTGGCGTTGGGCATGCCAGGCACGCGAGACGTCGCCGCCGCGGCGCCCAGATTGCGCCGCGCCTGCGAGTCCAGCGAGCGCCGTGCCGCGTCCTGCGGCCGGAGGCAAGATTAGGCTTTAGTGCATCGCTGAATTTGAAGTGAAGAGTGTGCTGAATGCATGTTGGCCCAAAGGATTGTTCGAAATGCTGCAGCTGGCAACGCTTGAGGTTGCCACAGAACAGGGCCAGCGCTGGTGGAACCGAGACAGCGCATGTCCGCTCGCCACTGGACACGCTTAAGGGAACGTCTCTGGGACCTCGTCGCCACGAGAGCGCGGGCTCCATGGAGGCATGCCCAGCGGCGGCGGGCGCGCAC
>JAABUL010000907.1_pt1 | contig 60504 bp, 63 predicted proteins | sample 5559151 | NCBI WGS metagenome assembly JAABUL01 (sample SAMN10711876, study PRJNA513368) | rock metagenome | isolation source: Antarctica rocks | place: Antarctica: Victoria Land, Pudding Butte sud
CGCCCACCCAAATCGTCGCCCACGTAAATCGTCGCCCACGTAATTGTCGCCCACCAAGTCGCCCACCCAACTTGTCGCCCATGGGCGTAAGGCTCTGGAATTACTACGGCTATAGTGGTTCACGATCTCAATCTGATACATCCAGCTATTCAGAGACCGAAACAGCTGCTGAGATCCCTTTCATCTAAGCAATATGGCCAATTGGTGACGACCCTGAATACAAGAGATTCGAAGAAATCATCTGAAACCCATGAAGTATACGTAATCGTCGCTTCGTCAAACATAATCCATCACTTTGCATGTACACCGCAGTTCAATAACACTGGCCTCTTGCTGCACACACTTCAGTGACTACAAGAAAAAGTAAACAATTCCCTCTTGACCGGAAACACCTCCTCTTCCACATCATGATCATACAACGCCTTCCACGTCTCCTCCAACTCCTTCGGCAACTCATAAGCCATCTTCTCATTCCTCAAAACCAAGCGTAACAAATGTCTTTTGCGTCCTTCGGCTTCGTTGTCAACGAAAGCATCACGCGCATGCAGCATGCTTAGATTGTTGAAGAAAATCATATCCCCGGGCTGGAGCTGGATCTCGATGGCACGCTTCGCGGCGAGATGGTGTAACGCGTCCAGTGCTTGCTTCTGGCTTTTGGTGAGAGGTGGAAGAGAGGAAGGACGAGGGGCAGATGGCGTGCCTGTAATGCGGGAGCGGGAGCAATTGATGAGGGTGCGGCCGGAGCTATGTTGGGGGAAGACGATGGGACGGGCATCGAAAGGCTTATGTGGGGATGGACTGCAGTCTTAAATCAGCGCTTCCAAAGCAATGCGGTAGCAGTACGGCGTTGCTCTGCTACTGATTGAAAGCACAACTCGGTTTTGTACCTGACCATAGTCCAATGATCCGTCAAAACCTTGGCAAGCCCAGGCTTCAAGGCTAGCAAATCGCCGTAGACGGCAGTCGAATCCGCTAGATAGAAGCTACCACCAGACATGCTTGTGGATAGTGCGTACAGAGATACAATATCTCCATTGTCGGTATGGAAAGGCTGAGAGAGTCGTTATCAACTATGCCAAGCCACAAGGACCGCGGAGCCTTACTATCTCTCGAGCTTGATTAGGTGGTCCATGATACTGGCTCGATCCCCTGGGAGAGGCGATCATTGCAGTGATGTGGTCTTAATAATATCAGGAACCTATACTGTTCCTTCACAAGTCTTCTGACTCACGGATAGCGGTGTTGTCTCCTCCTTCCCGACCAGTCAAACCTCGTTGGCTGCCAATATGGCTCGCAATTCCAGCATGAATGATGACATTCTCAACATCTGTATACAAGGCAGGATCCAATCCACAAAGAACCATGAATTGTTGATCGCCATAGACTGCATTCAGAACGTCTTTCAACTTCGACCTCAATGGGGCCGTTAGGGGAAATGTCTTGGTGTTGATTGCGTCGAGTGGGAGGTCCAGTACTATCAACAATTACCAGGGATGTGAAGCAAACCTAGATGCAACGAGGCTTACGCTGGAAGGATCTGACGCTCTGTCCGATCGCTTGAACTTCCATAGAAGATAGGCGCCAGAAATATGAAGACTGTGGCGTCAATGCGCTGCCGATCACGGAGGCATTAGACAGGTGTGAGCTCAATGCTGAAACTCGATTAACGAATGCTTTTAGATTTCTGTAGCGCACGCGGCGTTGCGATTGCGTCCCAAAATCGACCCCGGAAGGACTATATCCCGACGCGTCATGGACGTCGATAAATGCGTGGGTTTCCATCATGGCTCAAAGCGATATATCTTCCTCTCTTTACGCTGCACGTCAACATAGACGCTGGGGCTGCCATCCATGCCGTGATATTGAGGAGATAAAGGGGGAAAACGCCCTTGTGCCCCCAGAGCCGCATTCTGCAAGCTGGCGCTGGTTCTGAGCAGCTTACTCCTTGGATGTTGCCACCGGCCTAATCCGGGGCCAGAACAGCTGTCCCCGCCTTACTGCATCTTTAGCATATGTAGATTTCGGGCCATTGGTGTAGAGATGTGTCGATCTTTTCCTCCTCCAACTAGGTGCTTGCGAGTAGCAGACTCATGCACGAGTGTGAGGGGCCACTTGAGTGTCATTGGTCAATGAGAGCCTCTCGCGCGTCTTCAAAGATACGTCCATTTTGAAGATGTGATTGAGGTGCAGGTTGCCGCTACTCCGACGTGCATTAACGAATCGCAACAAGTGGTGGCGCAATGGATTAGATTCGATTCGATCCCAGGAAGAGGGCCGATATCCAAACAAGAGGTGTATGTAGGGAACCTGTCGCTCGCTTGCGCAGTTCTTCCACTAGATGGCTCGGTCAGCAGATCCTCGAGACTAATGGCAAAGGAGCATACCTCGGGAAGTCGCCAATATCTTCAGCGTCGGGAGAAACTCAAGGGACTGCGCATCCAGGTTGGCCTCCTGTTGGGCCTCATGGTCCCAGTCCATGTTCAGAGGAACATCGCCATGACAGATTACATGGAAATGAACGATTAGTGTTTCTGCTGCGTGCTGCCAGGAGTCTAACATTTTGTCTTGTCGCGCGTTCTAATAGACTACGTTAGCGCCCATCCACGTTGTTGTAGCAAAAGATAAACTTACAGTCTTCCCATATCTTATTCTCTGTTGGTACTGATTCTGGTAGATCATTTCGAGATTGGAGAGAAGTATCAGAATGGTCAGGAATATCATGTACCAATTCTGCCTGCGCTTGGCCTTGTCCATGATCATCGATTTCAGCTGCGAGAACATGGATTTTCTCGTTCCATTCATTTTGCCCATCCATAGATGGTCCAATTGAGCGTCCAAAAGAGGTGGAATGGGGATCCGACCGCAGTATGGGGACTCGGGATCGTCTACGCGGTTGATCCCGAGAGTCTCCGAACCGGTAATATTGAAGCTTCTCATCGAGAGCCGCGTCATGATCGCAATGGATAGAGCGCCTCGGAGCATGACACACTAGATAAAGCAGGAGTCTATCAGCGCGGACTGGTTCAAGTGGTCAGTCAGCGTTGGTTACCTACCTTATCCACATGTCGACTAGCCTCCTGCAACGAGATGGCAACAAGCTCGTGCTGTCCGTTCGTGAGTTCAGCTAACAGCTGGTCGAAATTTGTCCTTATCAACGCTTCAACATTTTCGTTGAGGCGCTTCATTTGAGACTGGGGAATGGCGTAAGCAGGTAACAAGAGGTCGTATCTTTGGCCCTTGCTAATCCAACTCTTGACTAGCGGATCCTCCTCCACTGTACGAAACTCACGACAGACTACTTGGAGATGAGGTCGTGACATAAGCGGCTTGGCTGAGCTAACGAAGCCGACGTTGTACAAAGACAATGTGATATTCTTTCTCGATATCCAGACAAGTTTGCGGATTCCCTCCGGGAAGCTTAGGGCGCCTGGTGGACTCATTAGTAGTGTCAGCAACGACAGAGAGTACACTTACTTGTTCTATGGACCTCAGCAGCACTCAAGGGTAGTCTGACACAAGGCTGTCTCCAGATCTTTGCTTTCTGTGAATTGCTCTTACAAGTAGCACAAGGGTCACCGGTATCGCACTTCGTAAGACCAGTCAATGAAGGTTTTTGTCCGACAAGGACTTTGTAGCTTACTGGTTCGTGTAACACTGCACAGCGAATACAGGCTCCAGATTTTCTTACCGAGTTGATTTTGTCCAGGTTTTCTCTTCTAGGAGGGGTCTGCTGCTTCTTGCTCGCCTGCGGCCCAGCCGATCTTTGACTTCCTACCGTCTGCGAACCATGAAAACTGGCATCAGGCGCTTGCTTGCAGTCCAATGCTGGAGCCCTTGGTGCTTCTATAGCGACCTGCGGATTCCCACCATGTATATTGGCCTGGCCTAGCTGCCGAAAGTCTCGGTAGAGGTGTTCAGTCTGGACAGAAGATTCTATCGGCGAGGTCTGTACAAATTCGGTTCCGAGACACGCCAGTGAATGATCTTGAACTTCGGCGGGGTCAGTTCGGTTGGCAGAATCCAGATATCCCATCCACTGAGAATCAACATATACGTTGTCAGGGTCGGGCGAGGATGTATGAGGTGTTAAACACAGTGGATCGGAAGAATCAGCCAGTGTTTGGGAGTACGCTCCATGATCAGGGAAGCGTGACTCGTCGATGGGAGAGCCAGCATCCGGTCTGGTGCGATTGGTATTGGATGCATTGTTAGGATGCGTGCTGGAGTCGTTGAGCGTGATGCGTGGCTGGCCGATTTCGATAGGAAGGGGTGCCCATCTTGGCTGGCTACACTGACCATAGATGGGCTCCTGGAAGGAATGCGCGGTACCATGAGAGGTTGCAGAGACCGTCTCCCAGGAGCCTTGACAAAATGAGGCTTGGCTAGGTAATAGAAAGTCTGTCGATGGATCATATCCGATATTCAAACCTTGAAAGAAATTATCATCGTCTGCTGGGATCCCAAGATTGGATTTGTCTGAGTCTGTCCGGCGGCGTTCGGTGACCAGACTTTGCCACTCTTGATTATCGAAGTCCAACAGGTCCGCAGCATCGTTATTGGTGGGCTGACCAGGAGTAGGCATGCTCAAGGCAGAGGTAGTTTGAAGCGCGTCTCTAAAGTGCGTTTATTCCAACAAAGAACGCTGGTTGACTGATTGATGGCAGGGACAGGGTAGCACGATAGCGCTTGATAGATTATATGCAAGGGGGCAGATGCTGACGATACTGGCCGGTGTGTTTCTTTGTCCCCTTAGCGCTCATGTCACACAGCATAATGCCTTGGGCGATGAAGTGGCTGAGATGACGCCAAGGCATGACAGCCACCCACAGCCCCGGGCAGGTGTAAGTACTTTACATAGGTACGTCGCGGTCCTCTCACAAGACCTGTCAGTACGTTTTTGCATACTTTGTGCACAGCCCCAGTGGCTGTTGCACGGCTAGAACTAGCGCCTGGCCGCGAATCAAGCCCCAACTACCTTATGCCATCAGGCTGACTGCTCGCTCCACTGTTACAAATCTTACCTTACGCTTGAAAACTTTCTTCACAAGCTTAGTTATCTCGCTTTGAGTTGCCCACGGCAAGGATGGCCTCAAAGCCGTCCAGCGAATTACCCATATCTTTGGTGAAGATATTTGAGACACAGAGAGGGGGCTCGTGTCTTTAGATCCGAGTCCCAAAGGCAGGGAATCACAGTACCTACTCACGGCCTCACGTGGGCCAAGGGGAGGTAGCCTGAAGCGTATACAAGCATGACCAGGATTCATTAGCCTCCAGAGCAAGCGATCGTTCCTCGCATAGATCGCGTTCCTTACATAATCTTTCTCTTCCCCCTCACTGGTAGCCTTCCTTATCAGGCAGAAGCGTCCTAGCCGGAATTCAAGATAGTGCGGCCAAAGGGCTATGAATCTTTGGCCGGACCGAAAATGGTCTAGCGTTGAGTCGTGCAATCTGACGGTCCTCATGCTCCCATCTCCCACTGATACCAACGAGAAACTCTGTTCGTCTTCTAGGTAGACATCTGATCTTTGACCAGTATACAACATAGCTTGGCCGGTGAAAAGATCCCAGTCTCAACCGGCGAAAAACATGTTGAATCTAGTATACCTTGAGTATATAAGGATGCCACATATGCGCTCCATGATGCAGGTCAATCACTCCATCCACATATCACAACGTGAAGAAAAGAAGAACATCGCACTTTTTATCAAAACTTCGTGCATCAATGCCTAGCTCCTCGAAGAAAAGTCATGGAAGTCGAGACTCGAAGAAGGAATACAAACGTGACGACAGGAAGGACGCCGACTACGCAGGAAAAAGCTCAAGAGATTTGAGTAAGAGTTCACTGAATGAAGGTCTGCAAGTCTCGTTCCACCTGCGATATTCGAGCGGTAGTCAGAGACTAACAGTAATCCAAGTCTCAGCGAGCAAGAACCACGGCATTGAGAGCTATAGGGAAACAAGACGCCAAGACGATCCATGGTCTTCGTATAGCGCCCATGACTACAATCAAAGGGGCTCAAGGATGTGATAAATCGTTGACCGAGGCTCAGGTATGAAGCACACTGTCATATGATTAATTGCAGTCGCTAAGCCCATCTGCAGAATTCATACGTCAAACAATAGTGGGGCGGGTTTGTTGGGCGCTCGGCTGTTCTGGATTGAGACATTGAGCCGTTGGACTTTCGTTCATTCAATACAAATTTCGAGGTTCGGGGTGGCTGTCTGATGTAATGTGGCTGTGCGAAGCGTTAGCCTTGGGAGCAGCCAGGCACACTTGATCATGGCTGGGTGTTATGGAACGGACTGCATGCATTATAGAGACTAGATAACGTGGAGACGCAAGTCTCCTGGCGGAACAAATTGATTTTGCTGTACTTCTTTGGACCGTTTTCTGCCTCCAAGGCGCATTTTGACACTAACAAGATCGTGAGCCCTGTCATCACTCACCGAAAAACATTCACCGAAACCATAACGTCGGAAGCCTAGCACTGCCAGTTTTTGATGAGGTTTCATTTGATCTTCGCCAAACAGACAATCTCCACTGCATGGAGCTCCATTGCCTAGAGTATTGGCAATGGCGCCGCAAAGTTATCCGAGATCCGCAATCATGTACCATCAGATTGGGGGGCCTCCTCGGACGTCGGCAGTTGCTGGTGGGCCATTCGCTAGCCGCTTGGTTTCATTCAATCGCACGTCCGATTGAGTGGGACTAGTGCTGCGTCTCCATCACAGCTCTTCCTTACAGCCTCTGTATTCATCCGCTATCTTCCCGCGAAGCTCATACATACATCGACTAGAAAAAGCTACGATCTGGTAGGTTGTCAAGGTCGAAAGACGTAGGCGCAGCAAGAGACGAAAATCATCAGGTATGCAAGCAGCTAATAGAGGTCAGCTTGCAGTCTATTGCTAAAGACTGAATCAGCGATGGTGCTAGGCGATGAGCAGTATACCAGGGAGCATCGGCCGTTCGCCAACCAGGGAGACAGACCTTTCGCTGCGAGATTCTCCGCTTGGCTTTCGCCTCAATATTGACAGTCGAATTACACTGAGCTCAGTCGAGCAACAGCTGGGCTCTATCTGCTGACTGTCTCGGCGCTCGAGGACACCTACTATAGTCCGAGGTTCATTGTCGCTCGTCCGAACTAGGCAATCTCAGTCTCTCCGCAAATAGCAACACAGCACCGCTCTCCATCCAGCACATTCTTCTCCTCCTCCACTCCTCTAGCTCTTTCACCATTATCTTCCCTACGCCATTGCCCTTGTGCATAGCAAGCATCGCCATGTCGACGAACTCAAGAAAGGCACCATCATCGCCGATGATACGGCCTGTTCCAATTACGATATCAAGACGAAGAGGGTATTGGCCAGGCCGTGCGAGGCGTCTTCGGGATGTAGCCAGTCTGACCACGACGGGAGATGTAAGTTTCGACGTCGTGCGTGGTATGAGTAATCGGATATGCATGATGAAAATGCACTGGCGAGGGTAGGGGCACTGTCATTGAGATTGTTTCTGTGTCCGAGGACGAGGTATGTTGTAGGTCGCTGTGGTTCGCGCCTCGAGATACTCGGTCGATGCTCGTAGAAAGCGCCAAAGCACTGCGGTCAACACCGAATGTTGCACTGTCTGACACTGTATCGGACAAGCGATCCTCACACACAATTGGCATTGTCTGGCGTGAAAGTCGAGGATGTTTATCAAAGGTTCATTCGATGCGCGGGCGATAGGTGATAGCGGGTTCTCATTAGAAGGGTTCACCCCCCAATGGTCCATACCCCCCCGTGCTCCAGTGATCCGTCCCTATAGGGCTGACTATGGAAATTTTTACTGCACGAGGGGTTGGGGACAAAAGTCGTTGCCGACTTTTTCCCGGAATTAGGCGCGAAAGTCGGCAACGACTTTTGTCCCCGACCCTCGGCAATCCATTTCCACCACTACCAAACACCCTACAAACATAGCGACATGCCAAAATTTATCAGATATTGCCCAGGAGTAACATCAAGTTGTATGGCATTACTATGTAGATCTAGGTACCTTATGCGCAATGGTGCTTGCTTCGCGGACCATTAGGGGGTGAACCCTTCTAGTCAGCATCAAATCATCTGATTTGATTTGCTTCAACGTCCCAACATCAATTACCTTATCATTTCGCACAAGCGAACGAGTCTCATAACTTCAGTCTAGCCGCGGTAATGAACGCAGAAGACTGCGGCTAGAGATTCTGACCGAAAAGTTTGAGCAGGTACCGGTGGTGTCCATTGCTGGAAGGCCTCCGCCCCGATGGCGCTCAGTATCTTCCGGGTCTACTGATGATCTTCATGGGTGTCTTCAACACATGACGCGTATGGATTCAGGGACAATTTTAATGGACATGAGAGTTATCATCTTGAACTCCCGCCTATCGCCTATGGTCTTTGGAGAAGAATCTCAAAGTACGCGGTGATCTCCTCCACTCTGACAAGACGTCCGTACACTTGACTCTTCCCGTACAAGTTTGTCATTTCCCATAGTTGATCGAGAAGCTGGGCAATCTCTCGTCCCTTGAATAAATCATCCATTGCGTGAAAGCGGAATGTGACGGGCCCTTCTGTCTCCTGATAGTCTTGGATGAGTGCCAACTGGCTGTGAGCGCGAACTCTTGCGTCTATAACGCTGATTCCTTCGAGAACACCCATTTCTGGGGTAGGGTCTGAAGGTGACGATGGGGTACGTTTGATGATTTCGATGTAGGTGTCCCAGTCAAGGTGCCGTGTGAAGGGTGCGTCGGGCCATACGCCCAGCCGGTTACCCGTTGCGTTGGTCAGTGGCGACAATATCGTCTGGTTCCGTGATGGAAGTTGCAGAATCGAGGACATTGTGGGGATCGATAGGGTGACACATGTCGCTATTAGAGCAAAGAAAGCCAAGGTCTGCAAAATCATCGTCGATAGTTGCTTGAGGCCGTGAAGGAGCGACATCGCAGTACGGCTTGCTCGGTGAGGACATACGTTGGCGCATATGCGGATCTGCTTTAGCCGGCACCCGCCACAGTGATACATTTCGGCAGAGCTTCCACAAGTCACAAAGCCAATGACACCTGCGGGATTATGTGAAGCTCATCTCGGCAGGGGTTCCATAGGTTCGCAGCAAATTTCGAATGCGGTTTCAGCCAAGCACATCTATGGATTAGCCAAGCAAATCCATATATTGGCCGACTATATACAGGGAAATGGCACGGGATGCCTCACCAAGAACGTTGTTGAGGACCGTGACGCAAAAGTGGTGATTGGATAAGGTAAAAGCGGAAAGGACCGTAATTTCTCTGATTTATGTACACACAGTACGTGGGATAAACCCCTGAGCAAAGGGACAAGGCCATCAATTGGGCCATCCTCGAGATATGCTTATAGAGATAGGAAAAGGCAACTCAACAGCCACCTGTATCAGTCATCAATTGCTACGATCCGTAGAATCGCAATCTGTACCAGCAGATTCAACGTGCTGTCAAAGACTAAGTACTGCTGTTCGTCCAGCCCGTCATTTCGACACTGAATCAATCAGCACAGCCCACACTCTGATAAGTGTCCAACAGCGGCGAAGGGTTGTTCCCAGCGTCCAACAAGTAAGAGTTGCAAATATTAGTGTCATGTCCATCAATCTGTTTTCCAGTGTTCCAAAACACTCGATCGATAAAGCCAGAGTTCTTCGCGAACGAGTAGAGGCCCTTCATAAAATCTGCTGCTGCATACCAGTCGACCGAGCAAGCGGGGCTCGCGTTGCCGGGCTAGCACATCCACGGGGAGTGGCTTGTACGTGTTTTGTGGTCAGGAATCGAACAATCTGACGGTGCATGAGGAGCGCTGACTTTTCAACGAGCCCGCGTCCATGAAAAAGTCTCAACGTATGGTGTATTTTGATAGACAGATAGGATTTTCGACACAAGAGAATTTCCGGAATGGTAAAACAAATGGCCAATTCATAACATTTTATGTTTACGGTCCGTCTGCTACATCGTAAGGGAAGCGGAAAGGGCCTCCAAGGGGTTCCTCATCATCTTATGGTGGAGGAAATCGAAGGTCGACATCCTTGAACCGAGGTAGTGGTTTTAGGCCACTCTCGTACACTCTGCGGCCAACACGGCTAGGACATAATACTTCAGTGTTCTGGCAGGGTTGAAGGTGAGAGGTCCCTGAGAGCTTGGGGACGCGGGCCGTAGACGGGGAGGATCACTGTTCTGGGGACGTTCTTGTAGGTTTCATGCACAGTACGTACCGGAGATAGACAGTTGGGCAGTTTTCTCAACGCCATATGAACCCAAGGAGGTGTAAGACCCGTCGCGCTGGTCCGAGGATGATATGATCTAACATATGTCGCTCCGCAGTCGGCATGTCCAATCTTGTTCCCAAACTATCGCTCTTCAGTAGCGGAGTGTGCATGGGCTTCAAGCCGTAATCAATTGGCTTCTCTCCCTGAAGGTTGTCTCTGCCATGACAAAAGCGACCAATGAGCGCACAGACCCGAGCAGAAGTGGTCTGAACCAGGAGCTGCGCCACCACGGCCCTGCCACTCCCTTAAGTATGATAAGATAGAGCCAAGATCTGCCAAGCCCGCCAAGCCATGACTTTTTGTGGTACTTGAAAACTCTCCCTCGTCTGACTCATCGACACGTATTTCTAGATATAGTGGTAACATTCACCTTGATTTTTTGTTTCTAAGCTCACTTAAATGTAGGTGTTTCGGAACTAGCTACTATTGCGTTTGTTGACATCGTTATTAAGGCGCAATGACTCAATCATCTATCCTTCCAGATCCCACAGCAGACCTCCATTGGTCTCAATATGCTGGAGCTATTCAAGACATCTTCGAAAAAAATGCGACCAAACATCGAGAAAAAAAATTCATTGTGGAGACAGCGTCGAGCTCCGTTCAGCAGCGCAGTTTTACATATTGGCAAATTCATCAGGCTAGTAATGTTGTAGCACATCGGCTTCTTCACGATGGTATCCAGCGAGGAGATGTTGTCATGATCTACGCCTACAGAGGTGTAGACCTTGTAGTAGCAGTGCTTGGAACACTGAAGGCTGGGGCTGCGTTCTCGGTACATCTAAACATGTGAAGTCTTGGCACTAATATCGATCTAATTTAACGTCTTAGGTTGTTGATCCCGCCTACCCAGGGGATCGCCAAAAGGTCTATCTGGATGTTGCTCGGCCAAAAGCACTGATCGTGATAGCTAAGGCATCGCGAGAAGAGGGCCAACTATCTAGGGACGTCGAGGCTTTTATGGAGAGCACTCTAGATCTGAGAACGAGGGTACCCGCGCTTGAGCTGCTCGATGATGGCAGCTTGGTCGGTGGCTCGCTGCAGAACGGAGCTATCGATGTCCTTGAGAGTCAGCAAGCGCTGAAGGACAAACACCCGGGGATATCAGTTGGTCCTGATACGCAACCAACTCTAAGCTTCACTTCTGGCAGCGAGGGAAAACCGAAGGGGTGCAAGTACGTATCCTGTTCCTCATTACTCGTGACCCATCACCGCAATCGAGTCGTGGACCACGCTTAAAGTAATGTTCGCTCGTCGTCGTCAACTCGATATATCAATATATATAGGCTCAAGAGGGTAATGCTGATTCAGTCTTCGCTTATCAGAGGTCGGCATTTCTCTTTGACCTACTACCAGAAGTTCATGGCAGAGGAGTTTGGGATGGGAGAAGAAGACCAATTCACTATGCTTTCGGGTATAGCTCATGTAAATCCCACCAATTCAGAGTGATTAGTAACTTTGAGAGACTGATCGGCTGCATAGGACCCAATCCAGCGTGACATTTTTACCCCTGCCTATCTCGGTGCGACGCTTTTGATCCCTGCAAAGGAAGATATAGCACATGAACGGCTAGCGGAGTGTACGTATAAGCCATTTCTTGTCATTGGATGCTCAGTGTCGACTATCAACCCCTAAAGCGTACTGCTAATAACGAACTATCTGCAGGGATGAGGAGATATGAGCCTACCGTGACCCACCTTACTCCAGCGATGGGTACGTTTATCCACGTCAATGGTACCAAAGCACTGAACATCGATCCTTTCAGGTCAGATCCTTGTTGGCGGAGCCAGTGCCGAGTTTCCTTCATTAAGGTGTGTCTCATTTCCATTCCCCAGACTGGATTGTTGTGCCATGAAGTTGGCCGACCCGAGACTCACTCCCCCTTGGCTTCCCGCGAGTCTCTAGAATTGCCCTGGAAGTCTGAATTCCATACACAAAGAACATCGCTGACTAAAGTGCCATACAGAAACGCATTTTTCGTGGTAAGTAATCCTTCGAGGTGAGATAGTAGCTGTGGACATGTCGACGGGGTCAGGCCCTCGCTTGGCCACTGTTCTACTACTCTCAACGTCTACGATTTCTACGATCATATATTGAAAAGGCAGCGCTGACTACCGAGTCTACGCAGGGCGACATCCTGATCAAGCGTGATTGCCGGTTACTACAAAAGTAGGTTCTCTTCAATGGCAATCTCCTCTTAAGAAACACCGAGGCCTGTTTCGATTTTCTTGATCCTAGTCTCATTAGCAAGACGAGTGCTTATCCAAAGATCAGCCTAGCACACTATTGTAGAATCATCAACATGTTTGGTGAGCATACCCAAGAACTGGATAATTGGGAAGTGATCGCTCATCAATAGACAGGGACCACCGAGACACAAAGAGCCGTGTCATTTTACGCAATACCAAGTCGGGATCAGAATCCTAGTTTTTTAGCAAACATAGGTGACGTTATTCCCGCAGGAAAGGGCATGGAAGGTACGGCGCTTCGATCTCATCTCGAACTCATCGTACCCGTAGTGGTACCAAAGTTGGGCCATGAAACAACCTCCACATAAGCGAAAGCTACTCTATCACAGCTTATCACGATAGTCCAATGCTGACTCGAAAACTCATCTAGATGTACAACTCCTCGTGGTGAACCGTGAATCTCTCGCTGAAGGAAAGCCTAAACTTTGCGAGATTGACGAGATAGGAGAGCTGTTCGTGAGGGCAGGCGGTCTTGCCGAAGGTTGGTTGATTCCTCCGTAGTATCTTATCGGGCCGTTTCTGCTTTGAGAATGGCTAAGCATCCTCCAAGATTGCTTTGTACAGCCTAGGCTTGTCTCGAGATTATATTGGTATTGCAGAGAGGGCATACTGACATTGAGACCATCAAGGATACCTAGGATCCGATGCGTTGAACAAAGAGAAGTTCATCCCCAACTTCTTCGCCACAAACGATGCTTGGGAGGAGGCGGACAGAAAACTAGTCGAAGAGAAAGACCAACCAGAATCATGGCGACAATATTGGCAAGGCCCGAGAGACCGGCTGTATCGCACTGGAGATCTAGGACGGTAAGTCCAATCATGGACCTCGCGAAGGAGGCATATCAAGACATGTAGTAAGCCAATACTGATTAGAATAGCTATACCAAGTCAGGAGACGTCGAGTGCGCTGGCAGGGCTGATTCGCAAGTCAAGATTCGAGGGTTCAGGATCGAGCTGGGGGACATTGATACCCATCTAAGCAACCATCCACTTGTCCGCGAGAACGTGACCGTCTTAAGGAAAGACGAGAACGAAGAATCGACCCTAGTATCCTATATAGTCCCAGACGTACAGAAGTGGCCAGCATGGCTCGAATCAAAGGGTCTGTCGGACGATAAAGCAGACGACACCATGGTAGGCATGCTGAAGAGGTTTCGCCCACTTCAGGATGATGTACGCGCCGCACTGAAGACAAAGCTGCCCATCTATGCGATACCGAGTGTCATTATCCCACTGCTGAAGATGCCACTTAATCCAAATGGAAAGATTGACAAACCAGCTCTGCCTTATCCAGACGATGACCGGCTGACAGAAGCTGTACCTGATGGGGGGACTGCATGGGCGGATTTCTCACCTACTGAAAGATATGTGGGAGAAGTGTGGGCACAAAGCATTCCTATCTCAGCTAATGCCATTGATCTCGGTACACGCTTTCTAGATGTTGGTGGGCACTCTTTGGTTGGCCTAAGGGTGCTCTTCGCGATCAGGAAAAAACGGTTCGTGAGTCTGTCAATGAACACGCTGTTCCAGAATCCTAGCGTTAGAGAATTTGCTTCCGTATTGGACGTCGCATTGGGGCTTCCGAAGGGAGACAAACAGGATAGCGCACTTCCTGAGATGGACTACCACCTCGACGGCGAAGACGAAAATGCGAAATTTCACGGCAAAGCCATTCCAGCCGGTGACAATCCCCTACAGACTTTCCTCGTCACCGGAGCTACTGGATTCCTCGGCGCCCACATCTTAGCTGATCTACTCAATCGCACGCCACGAGTCATAGTTTACGCCCATGTCAGAGCGCCATCTACAGATGCAGCCCTTACTCGAGTCAAGGAATCCTGTGAGGCCTACGGTGTATGGGACGAAGATTGGCTAAGCAACAGGAGGCTTCGTTTTGTCACCGGTGACTTGAGCAAGCCCAATCTCGGCATTGACGAAGGCGATGATAAAGAGCAGATGTGGAACACGCTGGCAGAGAATGTTGATGTGATCATACACAATGGTGCGAGGTATGTCGAGACTATTCCCTCTCCCAGTATCAATGTCAAGACTCGCAAGCCCAAATGAGGCCACCTTTGTCATATGAAGACACTACTCTCCAGCACGACTCCATTCCCCAATATCAAGAATAGCCAGTCGTGTTCACTAACACTGTCCACTCAGAGTCCACTGGGTCTACTCCTATAGCTACCTCAAACCCACCAACGTCAACTCCACAATCTCCTGCATCAACCTCTGCACCATCGGCCGCCCCAAAGTCTTAACCTTCATCTCTTCAACTTCCGTCCTCGACACACCTTCATACTCCTCCCCACACCCACAAGACCCCACACGAACCCCACCGCCCACCAACCCAATCCTCGAATCCGACACCCTATCCCGCAGCCGCACCGGCCTCTCAACCGGCTACGGCCAAACAAAATACGTCTCCGAATATCTCATCCGCGAAGCCAGCCTCCGCGGCCTGCGCGCCTCAATAATACGCCCAGGCTACATAACCGGCGACCCCAACAAAGGCATAGGACCCACAGACGACTTCCTCCTCCGCATGCTCAAAGGCAGCATCCAGCTAAACTGCCACCCAGACCTCTCCCCCAACGCAATAAACCTAGTCCCAGTCTCCCACTGCGCCAGAATCGTCGTCGCGGCATCCCTGCACACACCACGCAGCGGCGGGGTGCAGGTGGTGCAAGTGACGCCGCACCCGCAACTCCCCTTCAACGATTTCCTCTCCACGCTCTCAATCTACGGATACGAATGTCCGCAAGTGCCGTATAACCAATGGAAAAAGAAATTAGAAGACTACGTCGCTGGCAGCTCTATACCTTCCTCCTCAGCAGCTACAGACAGCCACCCCTCCACCAATCAGCAGGAACCGCACGCCCTCCTCCCCCTCTTCGACTGGGTCACCGATGATCTACCACGCGATACCGCTTCTCACGCTCTCGACGACACCAACGCGAAAAGGGTGCTGCGTGCTGATGACGCGAGCTATGATGTCGATAGACGGAGTCGGGTTACGAGGGAGACTGTGGGGATGTATCTGGGCTTTATGGTTGCGATTGGGTTTATTGATCCGCCGATGAAAGGGGGGAAGGGGAGGGAGTTGCCGGTGGTGGAGATTGGAGAGGGGCAGAGGGTGGTGTTGGAGAGGGTGGGGAGGGTTGGTGGGAAGTGAGGGAGGGAGGGATGGGGGATGGGTTTGGGGGAGGTGGGGGTGAGTAGGACGGTGGTTTGGATATAGAAGTGGGGGTTGGAAGGGCGAAAAGTACATGTGCTGCTACAGAGATCGAAAGTAAATACAAATCTGCATGGGACTACGATCTTCCTCTACATCAAACATGTGAACCTCTTTTGTGTAGAATGTGTATGCTCGAATCCTAGAATCACACATACCTCTATATGCCACGAGTCTATTGTACAGCTCTATGCAAGTCTTCCTCTGGCGGCTGCTGCTCCGACAGGACCTGTGTCTCCCCTAACACCTCCTCCGACCGCCGCTCTTCAGCCTCTGCTGGCACATCTACTCGTACACCCTCATGGGGACCGCTCTGTATTCCCTTACTATCATCTCCAGAGGTCGTCTGGCCAGCGAATGGTTCCTCCGAATTCCATTGAAGCGACGCTGAACATCTCCGGTACTGCTGAGGTCGCCCCTTGGCATGACGCAATCTTATCTGGCTTGAAGCGTTTGACCTCTCGCTCTCATCACCTGACTCTTCGAGCGTTGGAGCTGCATTCTCTATGCCATCTGCTAGCTGAGCGTTGGGGATTGCAGCATTGGGCGTCGATCTCTCTGCAGCTGCACTTTCTGAAGCGGCAGCGTTTGGAGTTATGTCATCATTCGAGTGGTCGAGTTCTAGATGCTTCACTCCTCTTGCTTTGCCACTCCGTTTTGAGGTCGGATACGGAGCGTCAGGTTTTATCGGCATTGCCAATCTCTTGGATTCTGCTCTTTGAGCCGTGCCCTCGTCATTCTCCGAGTTGATGTTAGTGTCCTCCTTGCTTTCGCGACGGTCCATGGCTGTATCCGCTTCCGTACTCTCCACCTTTTTTGTTTTTCTTCCTGATTCCCTGGACTTTGGCGAAGTGACTTTCTTCTGGTCTACCAAGTAGGCGTCCATGGCCGCTCTCTTCGCTTTCTCGTCCGCTTCCTCCTTCTCCATTAACCTATTCAACTCTCGCAAAGCGGGGGTAAACTTCTCCAAGTGCATGATATCACCAACCTTGACACGCATATAGTCGAAGGCTACACCGATCTTCATGTCTTGGGTAGGCGGTCTTATGAGGCTGTTGATGGATTGTAGGCTTGCGAATGTAGGATCTGTGAACGTGGTCTTGGGAGATGGAGGTTCTGCGTCGGCAGTTCCCACGTTCTGTATTTCGTTCCGACACGAGTCTTCTTCTATATTGGCCGCCGGTGTCTCGGTCTCCAGAAGTGGTTCGTCTTCGGGGCTGACAGGTGGCTCCATGACTTCCATCGGATCTTCCACCTCCTCTGCATCTTCCAGTCTGACACCGCCGCTCTTCACCGACCCCGTACTTGGTATCTTTTGATATCTCTGGCTGAAATGCGTAAGTAGCATCCGCTGCGCTCCCATTGCTACACCCACCCCAATGGCCTCACTGGTAGTGCTATGCCTTTTGGCCTGTGCATCGCCAATAAGTTCGTCATCAAAAGTGGCTTCGTGCAGAAGCACTGTAGATCCCTTGCCAATGACGGCTAGTTCTCTGCTGGGTCGACAATCACCGCTGTACGAAAATTTGAAGCCGTTAGGGAAGGTCAGAGCAACCGCTTGCGCACCATAACAGTGAGCGACGCCTACCGTAACAAGGTTGGAGAGAGAGGTAGCATTGCGGATAGCAGCTCGCCTGTATCGGGTTATCAGTAAAGCGAGTCATGTTGTGATTGGCATACTTTGACTCACACTTGCGGATCCTTGGAGGTATTGAACCCTACGTTGAACCCGTTCCACTCAAGATCGCACAGATTGGGTTGTTTCCAATGTGTAATGAAAGAACGTAATGGAATGAGCTGATTGTAGCCGAAGTCTTCCACCGATGAGTACTCCTCCAGCCAGCGTGACAGATGCCTATGTCCAACGATAAAAAGATGTTTTCCTTCTTCCAGGACCTTCGCTGGATGAAGGAGTGCCTGTGTGAGAGATGGACGGCGGCGCTTGACTGGGTCTTTGCCGTGTACCTCCTCATACCATGCTCTGATGACCGAGGCGGTTCCCAGGTGGTGATCAGCGTGGAGATGACTGATCCAAATGAGTTTGAGGTCATGGAAGACTACAGCCAGTTCAGACTCCGTGAAAACTCGCTTCAATTGGCCAAGGGTGCCTTCGCCGCAGTCTAATAGGTAGGACCCATGTCCCGGTACCCGTAGCAGAGTCCCAGCGACGTTACGAAATTGCGAGGGCACCGCAGATCCCGTACCGAGACATATAATCTCAGCGTCTTGGCTGGGAAGGCGTTGATCAACAGTCTCAGCTTGTATCGAAGTGGAGGCAATTTCCTTCTGAGCCGTCTGTGCAAGACGGACCACACTTTCGGGTGTTTTCTCTACGACCTCGGCTGTATTGAGGTATGGAACTATATCACGCTCATTGATTCCAAATGACGGCTCAAGATCAACTTTTAAGCCTCGTTTCGCAGCATAGAGCTGTGGTGGTGTTTGCTGTTCATCGTCTGTCGGATTGAGTGGTAATGTTGTACAGTTTGAATGGACCGGGACTGGAAATCGTAGTGGATCAATCTGATGCTGGTGGATGGCGGTTGTAGCTGCTGAAGTGTGGACTAGGTAATTTGGACAATGATCTGCGGACGAGATGATGTGTTTCAGGTCCACCTTACTCTTGATGAATTCATGAAGTGTCGAGTCGTGAGAAAGTCCTGGGCCTAGTATCCATACAATGCCGCCGACCCCAGCCATAACTTTGTCAGTACTCCATTCTGGTCTACTGATAAGGGCCTGGATATATTCTTTTGATGGCAGATCGACTACTGCGATGCCGGCTCCGTCTTTGCTGGGTTTCAAGACCATATCCGCAGTTATAATCTTTCCATCGCTTGATTGTACCTCAATACCTTTAGCAAGTTGGCTCCAAAGAGGCCCAGGGGGCACCTTCAACGCATTTGCAGCGTCAACATTGAACCTTCCCCGCTGCTTGTGGTTCCGAATAATGTATGACATAGCTACTGCTGAAGGCTTTGTAGGAGGGAGATAATCGACCAAAGCACCAGGCCATGGTTGGCGGACTAGGACCTTGATGTCGGGAAGGGGCGCTGTACCGTCAGGTACAGGACCATTATACTTCTCGATCTTTTTGGTGTGACGATTTCGAACGAATAATGCCGCTGGCATGACAACCTCGCGTAACGGTGTTTCGATCAAATTGTCAGACCGCCATGATGAGCTAAACATCTCGGAAACAACGAATTCTCGAATTTGTTGTTTTCGTAATTCTTCGTCCGCTGTAGATTTGGCATTAGGCGACCGCTGGTCATCTGGATCTACGAGATTTTCATCTTGACCACTCATGTACTCGCCAAGGCTTCGCTTCCGTGGTGTTCCTGGCCTCGTATTTCCATCCCCACTTGAAGGTGAGATAGCCATAGCCCAGACCTGAACATGTCCATCCTCCCACGTAGGCTCCCAAGCATAGTCCGCTGCAAATTCTCTTTCCTCTTCATGGTTCTCGTTCACCTTGATCGGAGTACCACGCCTAAAGATGAAAGCTCTTGCAGTAGCGATGGTGTGCGTGAGATTGGGACCGCCATGGAGAGTGACAGTCGGGTCCTCTTCCGACATCTGCGGGGCCTCGGGTCTAGCATCATGTTGGTCCGAGTCCTGGGGGCCCGTTTTCCCACGCTTCATCGAACGTTGTCTTGCCTCCTCTTCCCTTTCCAATTTTCGCTCAAATTTGAGCCTGGCGTTCTCAGCTCTCGATTCAGCGCTGGAATTGGCGGCATCCGCAAGTGTCAAAATCATTCCTAAGAGACCACCATTTGAACACCATTCCGTCTTTCCTGTGAGGAAGAAATCCTTGGCTTTGAAGAAGCGAGCCCCCATTTGTAATCCTGCCCGTTGCACACCTTCATGTACATTACCAATTATGTATCGCTTCTCGGCGAAGTGTAGGAGTAGAGCTGTTCCGGGGGTATCAGCCGTTGGAGTGGTGATGAATTGGATGTGGGAGTGTGTTTTATTGCCACTCTTGTTGACGTTGAAATTCCGAGCCATGTTATTATTGATAGGTCTAGTCTTGGAAGATACCTGTGCAGATTTGCGTATAAGACTTTCGAGAAGCTTGTCTTTGCGCTGTCTTTCAAGAGAGCTTGATGTGAGTGGAGGATGGGTAGTACTCCCAGATTCTGGCACGTCTGAGGACCTGGTCCCCAAGGGGTACCTTATAATCTCAACGGCCGACTTGTGGCTTTGATAGAATGATCTGCAAGTCCCTGCAAGTTCTCCACTCTTGTACAAGCGGATTCGGGAGGCATGTTGCATCAAGTGTGGGCAAGAACCAGCGTCGAACCCTGGCAATGAATGACTCTGAGAGCTGAACGGGTTGCACCTGGGCCGGTCGTGAGTCAGAGAGATAGAAGCATCAACAGTGACATGATCTGGAACAAGTTAGTAATTGCAAAAGGATTCCATGGGAATGGACGAGTCATACTTGGAGCACTGTATAATTTTGCGATCTCTGGCTCGCGTTTTCCGAGCTAATTCTGGCTAAAGCTACGGCCCTAGCCGCCCCTAAAATCCATGCTTTGGCATATGCAAATTATCTAAGAATTCTTGGCATAGGTACTTAGCATCCTATCCCCACGGATCCATGCTTCTGGATAGTAAAACTACTCTAGAACTACTACTTCTTAGTATTCAGGGTTATAATATATATATAAAATGCTCCTAAGAAGCTATACTAGAAGGTAGTCTACTTTTTAGAAGGGTCCTCAAGACTTTCTAAAATATTAAATTTATAGTTAGAGAATAAGCCTCGTCAAGCATTACTACATTAGGAAGTCGAATATAGGTAAAATCTTTTATAACTAAGGACTACTAAAAAGTAGATTACCTTCTAGAGTAGCTTCTTAGGAGTATCTTTTATATATGTTATAATATTATAATCACTGATTATAAGAGGTATATAGTAATATAATATTAGTCTTATTCTTAGTAAGACTAATTCTTAAAGAATCTAGGAGGTCTCCTATAAGGGGTCTCTATAAAATCCTAAGTAGAAGATACGTAAGCCCTATATATTATTTCCCTATGTAGTCTTACTATATAAGTAAGATATATATTAAGAGTATATTATAAGCTAGCCCTAATAATTACCTCCTCTCTTAAAGAGACTTATCCTTAAGCTTCTTAAGATAAAATATAGTTATAAGATTATAGGAAACCTTTAATTATAGATTTTTAGGATATATATATTACTATTATTAAGGTTATACTTATTATAATAATATTTATATAAATATAATCTTAGTACTTAGTATTATAATTATTATAATACTTAAAAATATCTTTCCTTTTATAATTAATTATATTAACTTTCCTCTAGGTACTTTATATCCTCTTCTCTTATATATTATAAGTATATATATATATTGCTTAGAGTATATTAATTATATAATATAATTCTTTAAAGCTTTTTAATATCCTAGGTATTACTTATATTATAAGTTCCTTAACTATTTATATAAGTATAATTAATATATTATAATTAAAGTTTAATTAAAAAGCTTATATTATATTAAGTCTTATAAGATAGAGCCTAATTTAAATACTTAATTAATAATAGATAATACTAGCTAGCTATCTAGCGCGCGCCTTATAAATCCTACTTATAATAGTAAGACTACTCCTACTTCCCCCTTATCTTTTATTAATCCTTTTAGTTCTAACCTTCTAATTATATCTAATAATTAGGCTATTCTTATTAAGGTAGGTACTTACTTATTTATATTATATATAATTAATATAAGTCTAGTGTATTAAGTTTACTCCTTCTTTTATAACTACTTACTCTTATAATGTTCCTTACTTATTTATAAATATCTATAAGTAGTATATCTACTACGTAGATAAACTTAAAGTAATACTTAAATATAGGTTATTATATCTATACCGCGTATAATATATATATAAATAATATAAATAATACTACCTTTATATTAGCCCCTAGGAATAAGAAAGTAATATTAAAGTATTATAATTATTATTTTACTATTTAATATCCTTATAAAGTTAATAGGTTTTTATTAATAATTAGAATTATCTTTGTTAATATAATATATATTAATTATTTAATTTAAATTCCTATTATTATTATCCCTATTTATAATAAGGCTATTAACCTTTATTAATCTATTAATAATATTAAAGATATATAAGATTTAAAGGAGGAAGGAGAACTTATAATAGTAGGTATTATACTTATAAATATTATTATAACTATAAAGATTAAGCTTACCTTTTATACTTAAGTTATAAAGTATTTAGGAAATATTAAGAAGCCTATTAATTTACTTAAGATATAAATTATAATACTTAATTTAATAGAGTAAATTAATAAATCCCTTTAAGGTATTTATAATCTTAAGTATATTAAGGTAAATCCCCTTATATTTATATTATATTTATTAGGGGTTATAATTATTATTAATAAATTATTTTTTAGGCTAGCCTTAATCCTTTAAATTTAAAGCCTAAGGATAAATCTATTAATAATAATAAATAATTTCCTTATACGTTATAATTATATTACTTATACTTATATAAGTAATTAAATAAGTATTAATAGCTTAATACTTAATTCCTCTTATATACTTTTCTTTAATAGCTATCTTTTTCTCTTCCTATATTATCTTCTATTTACTAGCGCCCTTAAGGCGTTTTACCTACTCTTAATAGGTAAAATAAGAGGGATTAATATCCTTTATATTAATCTTTAAATAAATAAATAAATATTATTATCTATTATCTTATACTTCTTATATAATAATATTATAACTTCTATTTATAATAATAATACTTCCTTTTTTTATTAAAGTTTTCTTATATCTTTAATATATCCTTTAAATATTCTTTTAAAACTTATTAATTATAAGTAAAAAGATATCCTTTCTACTTAATAAAGTATTACTTAAGGTTAATAATTCTACTTTGTTTATTTAAAGGAATAGGATTATTATTAATAATATTTAATAATCTACTTTTACTTTAATTATATAATTATAGCGTATTACTTATAACCTTACTAGAATAAGTTATATTAATTATAATTAATAATAGATTACTATCCTTTAATAGGTAGAAGAATTAGAATTATTATAATTATTAGTTATAAGAGGTATATAATAATATAATATTAATCTTATTCTTAGTAAGATTAATTCTTAAAGAATCTAGGAGGTCTCCTATAAGGGGTCTTTATAAAACCCTGAGTAGAAGATACGTAAGCCCTATATATCATTTCCCTGTACAGCCTTGCCGTGCAAGTAAGACGCATGCCAAGAGCATGCTACAAGCTAGCCCTGACACATAACCCTGATACCAAGAAGTGGTAGTTCTAGAGTAGTTTTACCATCCAGAAGTATGGATCCATGGGGATAGGATGCTGAGTACCTATGCCAAGAATTCTTAGATAATTTGCATATGCCAACTCTAGCCCGGTCTTGGGCACTTCTATGAGTACTCTAACGTCCCGCAATCTGCGATCGAGGCACAACATCTGTACCATATTTGGGGATGGTGACCCAATCGCTATGACTCGTCATCCTACTCGGCCTGTAGGGGTGTCAGAATACCCCGAACGAATTCTACGCCTGGTTCTATGTTGCCCGATCGTTGGCTCGTGTCAGCTGTGCAGATGCACCCCAAAGGTACGCCCTGGACCCGAATGAATGAAGGCGGCAGAAGCATCATTGAAGCAATGGCAATATGGTCCGCTTTCGAAAGATCTCCACATTCTATTCCTTCCGAACCTGCCCACCTACAATGGTCTCTGTACGCCTCTAGAACAAGTCTTCCACCATGTCTTTTCTGAGCTATTTCTTGGGCCTTGCTTGCCCACTTATCACGGTAGCTACGACGCACCATGCACCTACGTACAACAAACAAATCAGCTCTCCAGGTGCAAGCTTCGTGTCCAACAATTCCTTCACTCTACATGGTGGTGGCTCCCAGAGCCTACTAACAGAGCTGTATCGCTTATAGGCAGTCCCAATAGCTGGGTAGGCTCGCTCCTCAAAAAGAGACTAATTGCTCCCATCAGCCCGCCGGCACATACAGCCATCCCGCCACACGACCAAAGACCACGTCCAGCACAGGTTCGCTGCGTATCGGAATCCCCTTCAGCACTCTCACAAGCCTCCATCCCGCCCTACGAATCTTCCATGCCCAACATCGACGTTTGCGAATGCGCCTGGGTGGAGTCTGTCGTTCTGGATAATGGTCCGTTGGAGGCTAAACAATATGCTAAAGACAATGATTGCGTCGGTAAGGGTGTGGGTTGGTACTGAAGAAGTTGACGGGGCTAGTCTATAACAGGTGTATGTGTGGAGATGGAAATGAAAGGATCTGGATGTATGGGAAAAGGATCTTTCTCAAGAGCAGAGATGGAAGTCGTAAGACGGCTGGTTTTGTTTTAATGGCCTGTTTTGATGCAGGAGATGTCAGGGGGAGATGAGTAGACTTTTGCCTTAGCATTTGGAAGATATCCTCACGAGGGATCATATGCTGATGGGGAAGCAATGTTGATGGAGCCCTTTCGCTATGCTATTCCCTGTTATATACTGAATCTGCTACGCTATGCTAAGAAGCCGTTCTAAAGGGGGTATCTCTAAGCATCAATCATATATCATGCGTACCACATAACAATCAATGAGACCATCGATATCATTCAGCTCATCATGCATGCAAGTATATGCGTAAGTATCCAGCCCGATATGCAACATCCCATAACACAAATCCCCTTTCAAGGTTATGCATCAGAAGCTTCGACCACCAGACGTCCGTTCAGTGACCGCCGCTGAAGTCAGCCTTGTAAGCCCGGGCACCACCGTGCTTCATCAGTTCTCGAAGCGCCATGGTAGCGTACTGGCTAGAGCCGAGTTGCAACTTGAGTATGACGGCGATCTTGTAGTCTCGGTAGGGACCTCCACTGAGGCTGACACCTCCTGGCTCGTGGTCGCTGGGTGAATCTCTCGGCTTCAGCCCGTATTCTGAATCTACGGCGCCATTGCTGGTGCCATCGTGCTTTGCTTCGCCCTTTACAGGGTCATCGCGTATGGGCGCTGAACGACTGTTCTGCGCATTGACTCGCTCCGCCTTGGCCTTCTCCAGGCGGTCGAGATCCGTCTCGACGAATTGCTCATCCTCGTTCTTGTACACTCGGATATCGAAGGAGAAGTCCTTGCTAGGTCTGGCGAGCAGTTTACGATAGCTACCACTCAAGCTGACGTCTTTCCACTTGCGTCGCATGTCATGGGGATCCAGGCCACCACCTCGTTCACTGCGCATGAACTCTTCGTAGAATGTTGTCAGTTCGTTCGCAGGGTAAAGGATGTCGTAGCCTGGTGTAGGTAGGACTACATCGAAGATGGTGTATTTGCCGCTATCTGCTTCCTCTTTTGTGAGTGACCTAGCGCGAGTGAACTTGTCTTCAGGATCGATAGCACGATCATCCTCAGATGGGTGAACAATGACTTCGCCGTCCGCGTCGATCTTCTCAGCTTCGATTTCGGGCTCCAATTTATCCGTGTGTTCATTGATGAGAACCAGATCGCCCTCCTTGACAGTAGCGCCAAAACGCTTCCAGCGATGGCTAGCTGCCATGTTCCATACTAAAGACTGGTAGGCGTGGACGTACATAAGGCGCATGTTGCGCGAGATGGTCTGGATAGCATTGAAATAGTCATTCCTGCAATTCTGTTTGCCAAGGTGACGAATGACATTGGCCTCCGTCGTGAATTTCCTAGGTAGGTCGTTCAGCGCTGGGTAGGGTTCTCCAGTGGTCTTAAACAGGTTGATGGCATATGCGCGAGCCTGATCCTCTCTTGAAATCTTGTCCACAGGAGCAGCCATCGGGTTCTGGGCTTCTGCAAGCGTGGCAGGCTCGAAGTGGAGGATTCCTTCGACGGCACTCTCAAAGTCACCTTGGAGCATCTTGACTCCAACTTGATCTGTGCTTGTAGAGAAGGTTCCAAAACGCTGTAACCCGTAGTAGTTGATGAACCCATTCTCGCCAAGATGCTTGATTGCATCGCCAACAACGGCCTTCGCAGATTCAACCAAGGTTTCCGAGTCTGCTGGATATGGATAATGAAAGTCGCAGTCCCGCAAAGTAATCGTGAACTCGTTGCCTTTCAGCTCGCCTAGCTGCAGTCCATGAGATTGATGTTCGAAATTACCGATTTTAGCTCCCCTCAAGGAACGTCCAACTTGGACCATTCGATCAGCAAAGACACGGTATACGCTCACCCGCTGGACGGTCACACCACGGCGATCTTTAGTGCCCGCGAATTGGAAAGCTGAAGGCTTCATATTTAGCTGCCTGACAAGCCAGGAGATCGCTTCCATCGTGTCTTTGTTCTCTTTGCAAAGGGAAAAGTGAAGATAATCACCACCGAGCTCAGCCCATTGACTTTGCCTGCTTTGACGAGGGTTGCTATCACGATTGTTGTTACCTCCATGACCGCCTCTGCCCCGATCGTTACGGCCACGACCACTGTTACGATCTTTCTTATGGTGGTCGTTATCCGTTGGAGTTCTACCATAGAACGTTGGTTTTTCCGGCAAAGCAGTGATGATCATGTGACCATCACTGTCCGTCACAGTCTCTAAGCGGGAGTCGAACATTCGCCGAAGATCCTGATGGATTTTCGATCGGGTCTGGCGATCTATCACTGCTGATTTGACGGTACCATATTCCTTTGCTTTGCGATGCGGTGAATCAACAATGCGTTCATGAAGGGCCAGAAGCTCATTGACACCTTCCGAACCAAAATACGAGAGCAGGGCAGTCATATCCTCGGAATTGAGCTGCCAAAGGTCAGTCAGCGGCCCCAGTGAGAAGATGAATTGGTGGGACGACTCACCTTGAAACCAGTGTTTGCTTCCGCATCAGCGGATGTCGTACCAGCGAAAGCTTGCCATGATGCCTGCGTGATGGGTGGGAGCGGGTCCTTCCCCTCCTCCGAGATTTCTGGCTCATGGTTTGGCGTCTCCTGTATGGCAGCATCTTCCAGCTCTTTGTCTCTGACGGCGTCTCCCGCACGTACGGTACTCTCCTCTGTACTTTGGTCCACAATTGCGTCCTCGGCAGCCTTTGCGCCATTCAAATCCTTCTCCTTCTGCTCATCGACTTCCATCCACCCTTGGCTTGTCCGACGTATGCGAACAGTCTCTCTCTTGCGAGTAGGCTTCGGAGTCGGCCTTGCGTCATCTAAGTCACGCATGCTTAAAGGGACAGGAGATGATGGTGGAGCGATACGCATATGTGGCGCAAGGTTCTCGGCCTTTGTTGGAGAAGAATCGAAACCTTGCATGCTAATCGGAGTTATAGAAATGGATGAGGGACCAATACTCGTGGCAGTATTCGTAGTTGGGTCAAGGCCGACTTCTTCTTCTGGCTTCATCTTGGGTGAGCTTGGCTGGGGGATGGCAGTACCAGCGTCTATCTGTGCGCCCGAGGAAGTTGAATTTACTTCCTCCTTCACTGGCGTATCTGCGGTTCGAGCGATCTCTTGAGGCGCTGCTGGCGCAGGATGCGAAGGACCGGACGGTTTTGACCCATTGTTGGCCTCTTTCTTCTTCTTCGGTGCTTGCGTATTGTCAAGGTGGACTACCTGACCAGAGGGAAGGATCTCGTTGACCAGAAAGTCGGTATATCTGTGTACATTAGAAGATAATAACGAAAGAAGCTTGGAAGTGTATACCGCTTCTTGAGGATGCCAGTGAAGCCAAGCAGATCGGGACAGACAAACTCAGTGATACCGCATGCAGTCTCCTTACTGGCCTGATCATGCACAGCACCATTATGAATCTGCTGGGCTGATGCCATATTTGTTGACGCTGATGGGACTAGGGTCCTGGGGAGCTTGGTAGAAGGATCTGTCGTGGGGTTTGGTGCGAGTAGTGGAGCAATCGTGGCTGGTAACCTGACGGAATGAGCTGGCGTTTGGATTCAATTACAGCGGAAGTTATGTGCTCGAGGTAATCATACATTTTTACATCAGACGATTGCTCTTCAGTTTTTGCCCGCTTGCGTGGACGAGACTCAGCATCCTCTGCAATAGCAGGTGAATCGTGCACTACCATGCTCGAGTCTAGATTCCAATGTCCTAAGCTCGAGCTTCACGTCATAGGAATATGGTAGATACTTCCAAGGCGTGGAATCAATTGATGCCAATCAGGCCTTCATAGCTTCTGACATGGTCTTACAAAGTATTCAGTGCTGAAGGGATTGAGCTCCTGTTGTGGCTCTAATGTTCAATGTGGGATGGGTCGTGTCAGAAGTCGTGGCCGACCTTATCGCCTAATTCCGGGAGAATGTCGGCCACGACCCCTGAGCCCTTGTCTCCAATCAGAGCGTGCTGAGTAAGCGACGTACTTGGGGCATTCTCATCACAATTCTTGCAATCCGAACTAGGCCGGAGTCTGACTAGTGGGACAGCTGAGCCTCTACCTAGGCCCAGTGAGCACCAGGTAGTCGAGGTGAGAAAATAGCGCCACGCTAGCTGAGAGCTCAAGTACTTAAACTCCCTTCTTCTTCCCAAACTATTGCTCGGTTATACTTACCTTGTTAAGGATTCCCAGCTCAAAGATTGGGTTTTCCACGAGTAGAACCCTGCATTGCACATCGCGGAGGTGATACTCGTCGAGCTACCTTCGGGTATCTCGTTGGCGGAATTTTTGATTGCTTCACCATGCGGTGCACCCTTTTCATCAGTGTCGTCGCTCTATGCGACGGTTTGGAGAAGAGTTCTAGTCTCAACGTCGTATGTAGATTGAGTGTACCATATGAAAGGCCTGCAGTTGATCATGAAGATGATCTGTAACGTCCGTCCCGGGGTCGAGAGACGCACCCTGTTACGAGACAAAATATTGAAAGCGGCCTTGCCTTCCTGGCTTTCTTCTCCCCTGTCTGTGCAGAAACGCATTCGCGCGGTGACACAGCGTCGCGCTCGCCAGGAAAGACTCGGCCCGTATCAGAGTCGCGAACTGGACGTGGCGGACTTTCAGCAGCAAGACCAGAATGGAGTGACGCAGCTATGCAAGACCATCAACCCCACCCTCAACAAGCTGCTGAAGAGGCGGACGACGAGTGACTGCTGGATGGCGTACAGGAGAAAAATGGCATTCTCGATAACGGGGGCGCATCACTATTCCACTTTACGGTCAGTCCAAAGTCGATTGCTTAGACGGTGGAGAACCTATTCTATGTGTCTTTCCTGTTGAAGGATAGGCTTGTCGGTATCGAATCCGACAGTGACGGAATACCATCTTTGCGTAAGCTGGTCAAATTTGTGTGTATCTGTCGACACCCGCAGCTAACTTTCAACAGTGGTAATAAATGTCAGGAACGAAGGGTAGCCTGTTAGTACATCTCGCAACGCACCGAGGCTTCAAGCCGTGATTGGACTCGACTCTGATGACTAATAGGCCATTATCGACACTTTCAAAATCAAAAGGCCATTAATCGGACATCGTATGGAAGAGAGCATCTCCAACGGGGTAAGGACGACGGGGTGGTATGGTTCCGAAGGCATGAACCTGTATGGGTTGGTCACATGTTCGAGACAAAATGCGTACCTGCGTGGGGAGTCAGGGACGCTTTATACCTTTGTTCAATCACAAGGAGTAGGGTACACTAGGGTGAGCTGTGACTGCATAGTTTAGGCAAGTCTGGCCCTGGATCATATCAATATACAACGGGGACTCTACGCGCTATCTACTTCTCACGGTCTGGGTACACAATCTGGATAACTATGACTAGCCGCCAAGACAATCTCGCTCTCATTTTGGTGGAATCTACTGCACCAACCTGGAGCTGAAAACTTGAGGACGTCCCGCAGGAACATTCAACGAAGGAGGAAAGTGACTCACTGGCCTTGTATCGCCTTCTGTTTTGACACTCAGACACGAAGTATACGGATCCAAGCTCAGGAAAACTGGTCTGGAACCGATTCTATTAACTGGCAATACGCAAAAGAACCAAAAAAAGTTCGTTCAGGAAGTCTTCCTGCATTGTAGAGCGATATCAACAAAGTCCACGACTTCCTCGGCCGCATCAATTGGCCACAACCACTGCGCTTTGGACGAAGAGTCCTTCGACCGCAACCTTGACCAGGAAGCTCGCCACACTAGTAACACTCACGCTATCGGTCAAGCTCATTCCATCGCCCTTACTGCCTAGCGTTTTCACGTCCGTCTTCGTGTCGGTCGGCTTCTGATCGTCGAATTGCAGCCTCACAGCCCTCACCAGAGTCCAATCCATCTTCGTCAGCCGAATCTCCTTGTCTACGAGGCCGTGATCCTCGAGCGCGTACTTGACGTTGGTCCACCTCAAGAATGCCTTGCTCAACCATGGTAGTTTACCCCATGAATCCCCAACACCTGCTGTCGACATCACCACAACGCGATAAAAGCCGGCATGCTCCAGAACCTCGCAAACATTGGCGCACGAGTCGGCCAGGAAGCGAGGAGGTGAGATCTGAGCCGCGAAAGGGCTGTCGGACTTGCGAACTGTGTTCAATGTGATGATCGCTGCAGAAGGTGACAGAGGAGCCGCGAGGAGAGCGCTGCGCATGTCGGATTTCGATAGTGGCGAGCCAGTGAGGATGGTGAGGCCAGGACGAGAGGTGAGGCTGCCAGAGGTTCGCACGAGGGCTACCGCTGTGTGACCCTGAGAGAGTAATTCAGATACGACGTGCTGGCCGGTCCGTCCACTGGCGCCGAGGAGGAGGAAATGCATGGCTTTCCACGATGAGAGGTGCCGTTGAGTACTCGTCTGCTTGAGCTTGTGGGCAGACGAAGAGGCTTCGTTACAAAAGGGCGACGGGGTTGCGGATCCATTTATGAAGTTGACCAGTCCTCCAGAGCAGACAACCATGGTCTGTGAGGGGGGCCGGCCGGTTCAGAGACAGACTCAGCCGCTAATTGGTTTGTTCGGTCTGTATACTGCAATTGGAAGCCACATGCAATCTTACGCACGCACGCCGACCGACTCGTTTTTCTTCTCTTTCTACCTTCGACTGCACTGGGCCGCGTTCCATAGTGCCGCCGGCCTTCTCCCGCTCGACTTGCTAGCAATGGAGTTCGCGAATTCCATTGATTGTAAAAAGACAAGAATCAGGTGCGTGGCTAGGAAAGATTACGCCACTTTGCCATAAATATCAGCGCACTATGGAGCGCTCCCCTCGACCACTACTAGTCCCACTGCACGTTCTATAAGCCCTGACTCTTTCACCCACGTTGTTGGCTACGCCCTGCAATCGGTCGTTCTCAGTCCGCAGCTCGGCATAAAGATCTGGTGAGGAGTCTAGTGCCCCTAAGAGAACGATTTTCAGTATTAGATGGAAGAAGCGCAAGAAAGACACTGAAATAGGCTCAGGGCCAGGAGATCCGATCTCCGTCTGAACGAGTTCAAGATTAATGAGCCATGATTCTAAGGAGTCCAGCAGAGCTGCTTTCTCGGATAGTAGTCGAAGAGCGATTCCTACGGATTCGACTTGCGACACTTTGCCGAGGAATTCAAGCGTCGACGCAGCGATCCTTGTAAGCTCTGTCCGCATGTCGGGTGCAATCGTGCGAAGATCGCGAGATTCAACAGGCTGTTGATGAGGCGAATCCAAACACACAGACGACGCCGTCCCGCTTACGTCGGCTGTTGCCAGAGGATCCGCAAATCTACATGGTGCAGCAAATAGCTTAATGATGAAAACATCCAGGAAGGGTAGTTGGTCATGGTGTGCTGGCACCAATTTGTTCGCGGCGACCAAATCTGGCCTTGCCCGGTACTCGTGCATGATCCTGAGTCCTCGAATGATATGCTGGGCCATAGCAGCGTAATTCTTCTGCACTTGCTCAATGCTGATGAAGATCTGACAGCAAAGTAATGCCGACTTCAACGCGTTGGAGCCCGGAGATGACAAGTTAGACGCAAGACCCCCCAAAGCCATACTGTATTGCTGGAGGCCATAGTGATAGCTCGGGGTCTGCTGCGCAATTGACGCTGGAGCGTCTCCGGACGTCTCGAGATCTTCCCGAAGAGCTCTGAGAGACGAGAGTGCGTGTCGTGTAGGCGGATCAGTTAAGCTGGCTTGGAGGACTTGCCTGGCTTCTTCGTCACAGCCCAGCTTCACGTCGAACATGGTTTTGGTTGAGAAGTAACGATTGAGAAGGTCGATGTCCTGAGGGGCGATCTTAATGAAGGTGGGCCGGATGGGTTGTGAACCCACGTCTGACTTGATGCCGCCAGCATGAGCGCTGTTGATGGGTTGACTGGTAAAGAATCTAAAGGGGGACTCGTAGCCGTCGCAAGTACGACCAGTGTTGACACATTTTTGGCAAAACGGCTTATTCTCGTCGCATTTGACCTTCCTAATTCTATTGCTAATTGAGTACAATCACTGCAGACCTGACCTCTCGTCTGAATTCACAGTCTTGGGGTGTAGACCGGTGATGGGATCTGTCCGCTATGACTGACCTGCAGGTTGTACACCCAGTTTTCACCTTGTTTCTACATTCAATGTTCCGTTTGCGGGCGACAACGCTTCCGGCCATCGTTGTGCGGGGGGTGGGACATTCACGCTTGGCGCCCAACACCCTTCAGACGAGAGGAAGGATTGTAACAAGCAAGAAATCCGAGCAGACGAATCAAACGATGCAGCATGATTCATCACCGGGACCATGAGGAAGGCGAGTTGGAATCGCTTTAAATAGTTGAGGCCCGAGGAGCAGGCGTCGGCGCTAGCTCGATTGGGTTGCGAAAGCGAACCCACCAACCATACATGCTGTTGGAAGGGCTTTATCTTTCATCTAGCACACGCTGAGGTGTGGCTGCGTTCCGAGTCCTAAGTGTCTCGATAGAAGTGAAGGCATCCAGGCTCTGTAGATACCGCTAGCTCCTGCTCTCGGCGAGATGTCTTCGGCTTATTTACCGAGTGGTTGGCCCGATCTTTCTCGAAATGAGTACTTATACAATGTCGAGGCTCACAAATAGCCCCGGATTCGCGTCGAAATTACTGTACAGCTCGAAAATGCCAGCGTTTACTCTGTATGGCTCTCGCGGTTCGACTAACACCGATCGTGTCCGCCTGACTCTTGCTGAAGGTGGCTTTACGGATTACGAACTCGTGCTTCTCAACCTTCAAAAAGGGGAGCAAAAGGTGGGTGACCCGTTTCTCTTGGAAGACGATGCCGCTTCTCCTTGCGTGAGCAAATTGTATATCGTATCGAGCCTCCAAATTTCTTCTCACTCACTCAGATATTTGCTCCCCTGCCTGCAACGTTCGATTCTCGTGGGAGCTAACGCGGTTGCATCCAGTCCAAAGAACACCAGAAACGTCATCCGTGGGGTAAAATTCCCGTCATAACTTCCGCCGACGGGTTCACTCTCTACGAGAGTCGCGCAATCTGCAAATACCTCGCAACGAACTACTCCTTCCCACTTCTACCCCCCGACTCCGACGTCGAAGCCGCGGCGCTGTTCGACCAGGCGCAGTGCGTAGAAATGCTCTACTTCGCTGAGCCTGCGGGTAGAATCGCATTCGAGAAATTTGCCAAAAGATTCATGGGACTGCCTCCCGATGACGCCGTGGTCTCAGATGCACTGCGGTCGGTCGAGATGTTTTTCGATGTTGCGGAACGTCTCTTACACCACAGAGACTACATGGCTGGGAATGACTTCACTCTCGTGGACATCTACTACATTCCGCTGATCCAAAGACTTGTCGCATGCGGGTACGGAGATGTCATCGTCAGTCGCGAAGCTGTGAGTGCTTGGTGGGATCGCTGCGTGAATCGGCCAGCGATACAGAGGATGTTGGCCGCTGACAAGGAGGCTGCGGTTGCTGCCATCAGATAGGATAAAAAGCTAGTGTAATAGCTATTCTACTATAAAACTGGAGAGGAATACTCGCTTTTAAGAGCAAGATGGACCCCTTTTCTGGCAGTAGGTATCACTGCACCGTACCTCGCGTCTCGACAAAGTAAGCTTTCTACAACTCAACAAAGCTTCGGCTCATGAGATGACTCGCAGCTCCACATGTAGCCTTTAACACCACTTCAATAAAACTCAAGGCGACCATCAGTATCCACAGCTGCTTTCGTCGCCACGATTTCTGCGCTTACCATACAGCTTGACATCCCCCACAACCGCTCCTGCATAAAATTCCATCGCACATATTGTTTCCCTAGGCTAGGTAGCTTCACAACCCAAATTCCGAAATTACGACAACGCAACCCGCCAAAGCCGTTTCCTAGAGCAGAAATGGCAACGTATTGAATAAAACCTTCGTAAATCCGCAAAGGAGAGACTCGAGATGCCTAAACCGTAGATCTCGTCTCGCCGTCTCTAGACCCAGGCACGGACGTTACAAAAAAACAAATTCAAACACGGCACATCGTTGGCCGAACATCGACGGCTTGCCTGGCGAAATACCTTACACGATAGATAGATAATGCAATCGGACACGATACAGACAGATAGTTAAGCAATAATGACACACAAGCAAACAACCGAATGAGAAGCCCTCTTGAGTGGATGTCATCCAGATTCACTATAGTTGAGTTAAATAGCTAGTTAATGCAAGCAATAATCTCTCTCGGTTCGCACTCTACAGTCCCATCTCTCTTTCCTGACCTGTTACTAGTTATTGAACTCATACCTTGCTCTGGTTATCACCATCTATAGCTCACTTGTGACATGGCACCCAGACCGGCATTGCTATCTTTTGATTATAGTGATGAGCCACGTGGGTCGCCATGGATTTAGGAATATGTTATGAAGGCCTAGTGCCCTGATTCCAGCTGGTGTAGCATGATGCAGCATAATAAAGTACTGCAGTCACTAGTGTAGTAATCTTAGGCTCGTGTCTGTCCTGTAGAATTGAAGTCGAACAGCCGTTGATTGGTTCATAAGTGCCCTAGCTAAATCTATAATTAAACGACAAGTACGTGTTTTTCTCGCGTGGCATAAAATTCGGCATACTAGACCCTGATGCTCGTCAACCATGCTTCAATCTACGATGTGATCCTGGCGATCATGTCAAGTGGAACAACGATGATGAGCGCAATCTGTATGGGTAGACTGATCACATCGCTAGTCCCACTCAAACTCAAGTCATCCTTTGTGGCCAATTTTGTACTTTCACCGTAATCAGCAAATCACGCTCCGGTCTATTGCAGGCTATCTAGGCAACTTACTCATCACACTGGATCTCCTCCTTCAAGGACGATCTAGAGCCATCCCATTTGAAAGTCGTCGCTGCACCGTCGCATGGGTAGTAGTTGACCGGATCGGCGATGGATAGTGTAGAACCGACTGCTATTTCTCGATGACAGAGGTATTTGGTTTCGAGGACGGGATCGGATACCTCTATGCTGAGGTTGGCGCTGTCCACCTGAATGTCGGAAACAGTCCACGCTGTACGAGGTACCGAGGTCAGCATTATTATGGATCTTATCAGAGGCAGATAATCTTGCAACATGTCCAACTTCGTTATCAAAAAAGAAAGACGATGATACTGAAAGACCTACATAGATTGGCATCGGCTTCGGGACAGGTCAAACCGCTGACGTAGGGAGCAGCAATGGCGAGCGAGGCCAGGAAAGTGGTTGGGATGAGATGCATGTTTGTGGCACACAATTGATTGCTTGGGGGTGATGAAGACTGATGGTTCTCGGTGGATGGTCAGTTGCTGGCTGTTCATCTGATGAAGGGTCAAAGAAGCAGACTCACATAGTCGGAAAGCGTGAAGAGAGAATGCCTGTGAGAAGTGAGTTTTATTCTCTGAGAAGACGAGATGGGCACTGGTTTTATAGACAAAAAAGGTATAATGGTGTGGGAGGGAATCTTTCGGACAAGTATCATCATACCCTCCTCCTTCAACTCCAGTACGGACAGGCCCATACCACAGGCCCATCCCACTGAGATCTGGCCGAAGCCACAGGGTCCAACACGAAAATCGTCTACCTTGTTAGTAAAACTTGACCTACACCACAATACATTATGATAATAGATGAATAAGTGCGAACTTGAGCGTAGTATGCATATACGTCATCAGTCTTTTAACCATGAGGAACGGGGTACATCGTGGGTCTGCGGTATGGGCCGGTCCGTACTGGATTCGCTCCTCCTTCCCTCGATCCATCTCATTTTTCTTTTAGAAGTACTGTTGTAATGCGTCCATTTTCGGCGCCCTGTAGAAAGGGGCTCAGCGATAATGACGCGAACAAGCTGCTGGCTCCTTTCCCATTCAATGGCCAACAAGCTGATTTAATACCTCCTCCACATCGCCGAAACCAATCATTAGCAGTGTTTATTGAGGAACATATCAGATCGCTCAATCGTAGGGGAGGGTGTGGGGGCAATTCATTCCCCACTTGCGCACCGACTCGGATCACCGGTCACGTACGGTATGAGTGCCTCGGAAAAGTGCCCCGGAAAAGTGTCCCGGAAAGGTACCCCGAAAAAGGTTGCCGTAGCACGGGAACTCCGTCGATGACGTGAATGGCAGGAATCATGGAGTCTAAATCTTGAGAAGCCGTACATACTACTCTGTCCGGAGTATTGGATTTTCTCCAAACATCCCTAATCTGGACACAAGCCTCGACGGGTGGGGTTCGGCCGTTGTCGGCCTCATCTTCGGCGGAATCTGGGAGCAAATTCCTGGATCATACCCAAGGGATAGGATCCAGTGATGGGGGGATGATTCGGTAAGGATCCAATACTTTGGGGTATGATGCAGTAATTTGCCCGGTATACGTTCTTGGCGAAGATACCCTCGACGTGTTGGAACTCGGCGAATTGAATGCTCACGAGTGCTTAAAAAAGCATTAGCGTTCTGATATCGTACAATGTGCGAAAATTCAAGGATATCTTGCCATCGGAAAATGTGTCTGTAAAGCCTCCCCTGAGGAAAATCGCAGTCTACTAAGAAAGACCTCTCTGATTTGTTAAGAAAAGCATCATGTCCTCAAAAACGATCATAGCCCTTTACAACTCCATGAATAGAATATGGGGGGATCCTTTCTTGAAGACCAGCGTACTGTAAAAGCCGTCTGTTTAGGACGTGCCCGGTCGAACGACAGGCCTTAACTTCCACACAAAGCCATGACACCCTCTTGCATGAACCGAACCATCTGAACTGTTTCTGCTCTTGAAGATTTGGCAAGGGGGGTGGGGTAACAATTTGTTCCCCACTTGCGCCCTGACAGACTTGGATCACCAGACACGGAGAGTCCGTCGACGATGTCAGCGGCAGGATCGGTGTTGGTCCTGAGTTTGGGGATCTCGGTATCGCAGACCCTGCAATTTGATGGACAAGGAGAAGCCGTACTGATCTGCACGAAATATTGCTTCTCCAAGCTCACTCCCTCTGGGGCTTCTTCCTAGCAGATATGCAGTCTGGCTAAGGATGTAGGCTGGTACCTAATTGCATGAACAAGGTGAATGAGGTGGAGGTAGTGAAGGAATGGCGACTCGCCAACGTTCAATGCCGTCAGCGTCAATCTTTCCATCGGATTCGTCGTTGAAGGTGTGAAAGACACCCTGACGTCAAGACGGATCACATAAGCGCAGCTGAACTCGCGAGCACGTGCTCAAGAGTTTGGTCGACTGCTCACTGAGTCATAGTCTATCTGAGTAAAGGTCTGAAGGGTATCTGTCCAAGACGCTGCAGCAAGGTTTATAGTGGGCGATCCTCCTATGGGGGACTTGAGACTATTTTTCGATCGGCCACTCCAAGTTGCAGCCTGCCATAGTGCAGAGAGTCATGGGTTTGGCCCAGCCATGAGAGCTGCAAATATCCGTTCATCGCTCTGTATTGACTCAATGGCTCTCGAAACATCCAGAATATGGGCGCCAATGAGGTTGCAGGGGATCCAAGTCTCTAAGGAAACACTGCCAAGTAGACAAACCATGCCTTCGGAGCTGCAGCTTAGAGTAACGCAGCTGTCAAGACTGCGAACAGTGCCGTGTAGCAGTCATCCTGACAGCGCGCCATGGACGCAGACATTGGCGGTGTTCTCAAATCCGGGAGCTTGATCTAGTATGCTCGGGGAGCATCAAGACAATGGCAAGCGCCACGAATCATTCTTCAACCAAATGCTCTCATCTGCAAGCTCTTGCAAAGAGACCAAAAGCAGTAAAAGAGTTCGCCGGGACCTGGCGGAGCTGGACACTAACGTCCTCACTGTGCTTAGAAATGTGACAATGAACGCGACAAATGTGGAGTTATTGAAATCATCGAACGTTGGCGGTCGAAGCTGCGGGCTATCTTAGTCAAAGACTATTGAAATCAACGAAAGCTGTATTAGCATCAGTCATTGTACGACATAAGTGCAAAGATAACCTGGCTTTTTTTTTGGCTGGGAAACCTGGAAAGAAAATCTCAGGCAAGATGCATCAAGAAGAGGATTGTATCTGCTGAAGTGTATAAGGTCACTAAGATCTCTCTGGCTTGCAGACCCGGTTCCTTTCCTTTCTCTTGCTAAGACTACTGACCACCGATCTCTAGCCTTTTGGCTTATACTAGTTAGAATATCCTGAAGCAGCACTCGGCCAAGCAATCTCGTATTCGATCAATAACCCAGCAAGATGGGTTATTGCTGGCCGTCGGAGAAGTCCACGTTCGTCGTGTCCCATTAGCTGAATTGGGTTCAATCTTTGAGCTCAGGCTCTTAGGACGCATTGACTGTCCCGCACCCTCCACGATCTCCAGCGAGAGACGGGATCGATGTCCTAAGGCCCTTGTAGAGTGCTCACTCCTAAGCGGTGCATATAGTGCTTGGGTTATTTAGCTGTAGTGATCTCTTTTCCAAGTTCTTTCATCATCCACTTGGCACTTCTTGAACCTCACGGGAACACGTATTCAGGTTCGGGGTCTCACATCACCTTCCATCAGACTCTCCATCGATGGCCCATCTGCTAACTCCTTGCCTGAATGTCCGAACAGCGCTCGGCGTGGAGAAGAACAAGACGATGTCACTAGCTCGAAGGGCCGAGGCACGATGGCTCACCCTTGGCATTCATGCGTGGTACAGCGCTGGAGCTGAATGTCGCGACTGTATCGCATCCCCGTACCTCTTGGACGGCATGAAAACGCATCAAGGTAACGACCACCAAGGTCCTCGTCCGCAGTAGGCCTGTGATCCGCAGTGACTGTAGCGCGTTTGCTGATTCTCGTGCAGTATTCCGATCAAGGCTCAGCTCCCATCGACTGAACCTTCTCTCAAGCTTGGTGCCCGGGTGATCAGGTATGAACATCAGCGACAATAGCAATGATATCGACGGCGCCATATTCGACACCTCACCATGTGCCACGTGGCTTCGCTATTGACCATATTGGTGATGGTTGCTAGGCCCCTCCGGAGACTTCGATAGCGCCGTTGATGCAGAAGGCAAGATGCGATCACGAAGAGCATACACAAGGGAATGATACTTCAGGAAGAGACAAGACAGGCCCATACACCTTACAGTCCAAGGCGTGATGGTCAAGATGATGGTTCCGGATGCACCGGGTCCTGCAAAAGTGCCACAGCCAAACACTAGTACTATTCGTGGATACAACTACAGTGTTGGAAAGCTTCCAAACGCTTGAGGCTTGAGGCGTTCACTTGGCTCGACATAGCAATACCAGACCTCGCGAATGGTGGCCATACAGATGGAGCTAGCAATGGCAGTCACTAGCTCATTCAACACCGACCGTTACCCAAGGCACCTTCCTCTCTCGCACGCAGGATGCCCTTCATTCATCCTAGCAGTCATAACAATGTCACTGCACTTCTACAACAATCTGAGCAGAGGATCAAACGGCCTGCAGCTGCCAGCCCCCTGCACATCATGGACGTCCGCGCTCTCGAGTCACCGTCGCTACGTGACGAGCTTCGTCTCCATGCACGCTACATTCGCGACACGCTCGTACCCCTACTGTCACGCCAGCCAAGGGTAACACACTCGGACCGTGTGCTCCTCCGATCCATTTTCAGGAAACTCGAGTCAACGCATATAACACTCGATCTTCTCCGCTACTCTCGTATGGAGAAAGCATTAATGGTCATTGCAGCCCCTGGCACCGCATCGGTACGTTTCTCCGATCTCTCGTTTCATTTCTGGTACCGCGTCTCAGAAAGGCTTGGAGGAAGATTTTGCCGATCATGCCATCCGCGTCATGCCCTAGACTTGAAAGGAGAAGCTAACGTTTATGAGAGCCAGTGGCCGATGGAAGTGGTCGTGCAGGCGGAAAATCTGATACAGAAATGGGAAGACGAGCTGGGGCCGTTGAAGAATTTAAGATCCGATCTTTATGGGCCTGGTGGCAGGCTCGAGGGCGTGAGGAAAATCATCGACGGAGGTCACGGAGATGATGTGCGCACCATGGCCTGTCAATGATTGGATTACGCTGACTCTGAGCAGGATGCAAAGTCTGCTTGGTCTGTTGATGTTCTCGATCCCTTCCAATCTCACAGACATGGCACTCTTGGTTTCGAAGTTGGCGAGTACGTACTTCAAGACTCCCTCTCAACTAGCGATCGGATTGTGGGACTGATCTACCTGCAGCTGGTGGCTCAAACCTGCCGCAGCATACAGGGATGGTATCATTGATAAAACAGCTCACGCGATCACAGCAGACGACAATGCTGCTTACGCGATTGTCGTGAGTGGTAGCAGTGAGCAAGCCTTAAAAGCAGATGGGCAATTCATATACCGTGCTGCATTGCACGATCCCGGGGTTTTCAAGCTCACAAAGACAATGACGATCAACACTGAGAAGATTGTTCGAGTGCTCAGGAGTTGGAAATTACGAAGCGACCTGGCACCCAAGGCAGGCTTGCGATATGATGGAATGTGAGAATCTATCCCTCCACATTCTTCGAGTGTGTGTTGTCTCGCTTGCTAATCATACTTGATAGGTACCGTATCCGATCCTATGGCATCAAGCTCGAACCCCCAAACTCATGGCACACCACCTTCACGCTTTCCCGGCTTCCTGACCAACCACCTATCGCTACTGCGCTCGCATACCCTATGTCTGACCAGCTCGATGACTGGCGCGACTACCAACGTCTCAAGAACGTCGACAGAGGTGAGGACTTCGCTGTTTTGCGGGAGATTTTACGTGGACCCCATGCCGGCTCAAAGACAGAGATACTCTACGAGGATGAAGATGGGGAAGACATGAAGAGGGACAGTGGATACTTCAGCCGTCGCAGCTCTAAGATGTCAAGCAGAGTGAACAGTATGCCCCTTGACTTGCCGGAAAGTACACTCGAGAATGTACCGGAAAGCGCGTGCGAACTCGAGTTTACACTGGTAGCAGAGGGCACACCATCAAAGCCAGATAGCGAAACCCAACACCTTGACGGTGAACATCGTACCATCGGGCTCGCGGCTCAAAGCATGAAGGATGGCAGTCATAGCTTTTTCGATCCTCGCAAACCAAAGAGCACGGTCGATTCCCCAGGCAATAATTTCGACCCTGACCTGCGCCATATAGACCGCGTCGTTACTGGCCAAACGCAGGAGAGGTCGGATAAAATCATCCGTGATGCAGACGAAGCGGGGATACATCGTTCTGAAAACCCCAAGGATTGGCCATACCAGTGGAGAAGTGAAAGCTTGGGTCTCGATGGGGTGGAGCAGGACGATATTGCTGAGTCGGCGTCTAGACGGGCCGTCAAGGGCATTGCGAAGCTCGATCTCAACGATGAGAGTGACGATGATCAAACGATCTTTAGAGGGGAAGGGGATTTGAAAGGTTCTAGTGACCGGGAGGCGGTTGCACTGAAGCAGATGAAGCGTTGGACCTTTAAGAAGAGGAGTGTGGATGAGACTTTGGCCCGAAGAGCGATCTGGGATGGGGCGGCCGACACGGTTGATGCTGGGGAGGAGGCCGCCAAAAGGCGGTCTCTTGCCATTAAAAGCGAATAAGGGCCCATTGCGAGGGAAATTCCGCGTGATCCGGGGGCTGATGAGTGGATAAGCAGGGCGTTAGGAAGGGATAGACAGGAAGATACCCAGCAAGCATGCTTGATCGGCGAATGTGGTGTTTAGACTTTTAGCTTAGTAATAATAGGCAGTAATGATGATCATTGGAGCCCAAGGAATGATTAGACAAGACGCGCCGCGGTCATTCTGCTGTGCAAATGCTGTACACTATTCCCGTCGAGCCCTCACACTTTCTCGGTCTATGGATACGTAATTATAAGTATTCGAAGCTACGAGACACCAAGAACACTCAGCAGACAGCAAAGCTGTACGGTATTTTCCACGTCCTATTCTCTTTCCCGAGTCACAACCAGTCTATTTCCCCGCCTCAGTCTCATTTCCACTCTCAACAGCCTCCTGCGTCCCCTTTGTCCCAACCTCACCAGCTCCGTACCTGCACAACACGCATCAGTAATTATCTCCTAATGGACAAATGCAGAAAGAAGACGGCAACTTACCAAGCAATCACAGCCATCCCTAGAAAGGCGCTCACGATGCTAAACACCAACGCTACAACCCCCTTCGCCGTAAACCCATCCGGCAAGGGTGCAGGACTCACATTCGCACCTTTCATATCGAAGAGATCGTCCGTGTTTCCAGCCGCGTTGCCGGACATGGGGATGTTCTGCTTTGTGCACGCATCTATATGTCCTTGTGGCAGCGATAGCGACTCTTGGAGTGCGAGAGGGGCTTCGATCATGGTAGCGATGAGACCGGATGCGACGTGCCATTCTATATGGCAGTGGAAGAGCCAGATGCCTGGATTGTCGGCGCGGAAGCGTAGGACGATGTTGCTGTTTGGGTGGACCATGAAGGTGTCTCGTTTCATGGGAACGGTGGGGAAGGTGGAGGTGTAGTTGTAGTTGCCTGCGTTGGTGGGGGAGCGGGCGATGGCTTGGAAGGAGTGGCCGTGGAGGTGGAAGGGGTGTTTGCCTTTGTCGGCGTTGTTGAGGACGATGTCGACGATGGAGCCGCGGGCGAGGACGAAGGCGTTGGTGTTGGGGCCGTAGATGGAGGCGTTGGAGGCTGTGGGGCCGGTTGTTAGGGCGGTGAAGAGGGTGGGGACTTTGGGGCGGATGTAGGTTATGTCGTTGAAGAAGGCGCTGAGGAGGTTGGTCAGTGAGTGTGAAGGGGGTGGGTGATGGGACAGAGGTGGCGTACTAGTTGGCTCCATCGCCTAGGTTATCCATCTTCGCTGTAAGAGGTATGGTCTGGTCTGGGTCAGGAAGGAGAGTCTCGCCGTCTTCAGGGACGAGGGTGAAGTCGTCGAAGGGGTCGAAGGAGGCTAGAGGCGCTGTTGGTGGAAGATTGGCCCTTTTGTCGTAAACGAGCCAGCCTGTGACGTTGGGGTTGAGAGAAGCAGGAACTTTGTCAAAAAGCTCCTAGATCCTCATCAGTCCAAGTTTTTTAGCAGACAGCGGAAGAAATTGCTTACCTTGTCCATGCTTGCAGAGTAGGCGAAATTGGTAGAAGTATCGTTCTTGGTGGTGATGAGCACGCTGTAGCGTTGAGCTGCTGTGAGATAAATCATATCTGCGGCGGCCTGCTTGGTGTAAATGCCATCAACTTCGACAATCTGCATGGTATGCCCTTCAAACCAGACATATTGTCCGGCAAAAGCTCCGATATTGATGATGCGGAACAAGTAGGTCTTCCCGGGCTCGACTGCAGTGGTGAGGTTCTGCGTGTCGTTGAGCAAGGCAGATTTCGGCACTGGCTCTGCTCCAGTAGGGTTGACTACGCTAATGAAGCCCTTGAGAAGATTGGGCATGAGGTCGTGGTACCAGTCAGACACAGTCAAGACTCGCTCCTCGTCGTACTGGCCTTTGTAGGGCGAGTCAGGATCAGTGATGATGAGTGGGCCACGCATGCCGTCTGGATATTGGGCGAGCTCGTGAGTGTGATACCAGTACGTCCCAGGTTGATCAGTCTTCAGTCGTTAGCAACAATGTGACCATAATCATCAATGGATCTGCTTGCAGGCTTACCGTGAAATTATATGTGAATGACTCTCCTATACCGATCGGGCATTGAGTGGCACCGACTACACCGTCCATCTCTGTAGTACCATTCTGGAATAGGCCGTGGAAGTGCAAGCTTGTGGTAGTATTGCCGAGGTGGTTCTGCACATTGACGACAACGCGATCTCCCACGCTCGCGGTGATCCAGGGAATCGGCCACTGGCCATTGATGCCCATGACCGGACGAGCTTGCAGACCATCAGGGTTGGCCGTGACCCAGGAGACATTGAAGTTGTACGTGACCGTGACAGCGTGGGTGAGCATGCCAAAGCACAGGAGCGGGATGATACATGGAGAGAACATGTTGTGTTATCTCAGGATCTGATAAGATGGCGAAGTTTTGATCTGATAATTCTTCCTTCGACGCTAGCTCAAGGTCTCCTTGCCACCATACTCCTCTCTCCTTCCAATGAAAAAGACGGACGAGAGCGGGTCGTCATCCGTGACCGGCCTCGTGGAAAGCAGCAAGTGTGCGCGAAGCTGGCAGAATTCCCTCGCGTAAAGCAGAAATGGTTTAAGGCTGGCTTTTAGGGAGTCCGGACGGGTCAATTGCGCCACCAAGTAAGCAGATTATGCCAATTCTGGTAGCGGTTTCCTCCGTACCGACTGGTATAGGCCTGTGTGCTGAGTAAGAAGACCCAAAAACCCTCACTCGCTACAGTTGAAGAACCAACTCACGACAAGACGACACGCAAGAAATGAAGCACTTTGAACTGTAGCGTCCGTGGGTCTCCACCAAGTGGGATGATCGAGCAGTGCCAAGCCTGCAAAGAGTCTCCGTGGGCCGTGAATCCGTCTCTTCCCGCCTCGGCACTTTGCACTTGCACTTGTACTTGCACTTGTCCAACTCAATCTTGATGAGCACACCGACATCGGCAACAAGTCGCACCTCGCCCACCACCACATCAAACGTTGGCTGCATCAACCTTGGGCCTGAGAGATAGAAAAGCGAAACGGACTTGCCCTGCCCACGCTGACCCACCAATTCACGTTCGTGACAAATCTTGCGCTAAACTGCGGATCTGATAAAAGTCTGCCATCTTATCAGATCCTGAGATAGCATCCTATATCATCTCTCCTCTTTGGGTTGCTTTGCCAGCAACAGTTAGATATAAGGAAGACACTTACTCGAAGGCTTACCTACCTACTACCTCTCGGTCTTGTTCTTTGTATCCTCGGTCAAATGGCTCCCAACGTCTTCGCAGTCCCCGGTAAGCTCACGCCATCCGACCACTGCAATGCAAAATAGTGTTGATTTTCTTTGATACTCCCAGTATTCTTTATCTGCTTCCGCGAAACTCTCGAGACTTCCATCATCGTCTCAGTGCTCTTGGCTTGGCTCAAGCAGACTCTTGGTCATGATCAAGATTCTGTGACGTACAAAAAGCTCAAGCGTCAGGTGAGTTCTTGACCATATCCGTCTTCGAGGCCAATTGATCTTACTGATTCAACCACAGGTATGGCTGGGTACTATTGCTGGCTTGTTCATCTGCATCTGTGTCGGTGCTGGCTTCATCGGCGCCTTCTACACCATCGGCAAAGACAGTTGGGCCATGACTGAAGACATCTGGGAGGGATCCTTCGCTCTTGCAACCTCCATTATCATCACCATCATGGGCGCGGCTCTGCTTCGCGTTTCCAAGCTTCAAGATAAATGGCGCGTCAAGCTCGCAAAGGCCCTCGAAGCCAAAGGTAGCACCAGACACCGCGGACCCCTCAAGAGCCGTATCAAGACATGGTGCGAAAAGTACGCCATGTTTATCTTGCCATTCATCACTGTCCTTCGCGAGGGTCTCGAAGCTGTGATCTTCATTGGAGGTATCAGCGTCGGGTCGCCTGCCACGGCATTTCCGCTCCCCGTTATCACCGGTCTTGCCTGTGGCTCCGTGGTAGGATTCATCATCTACAAGTAAGTCAATGGGATGCCTCTCGAACGTTGGACGAGGTTCTAATCGGTTGCAGGGGAGGTAACTTTGCGTCCATCCAGATGTTCCTCATCTTTTCGACGTGCTTCCTTTACCTGGTCGCTGCAGGCCTCTTCTCCAAAGCTGTTTGGTTCTTCGAGAACTATAAGGCCAGTAAATGACACTCGCCAAGCGGACAATCTCTCTGACATCGTCACAGTGGGGCCGACTCATCGGAGGAAACGCTTCGGAGACAGGTTCAGGACCAGGCTCGTACGATATTCGCCAGAGCGTCTGGCACGTCAACGTAGGTCCTCTTTCTTCATGGAATGACTTCTCGATTGTGTTGCTGACAAGACAAAGTGCTGTAATCCCAAGATCAATGGCGGCGGTGGATGGGGCATCTTCAATGCTTTGTTCGGCTGGCAGAATTCCGCGACATATGGCTCTGTCATCGCATACATCCTCTACTGGGTTGTCATCATTCTCGCGTTTTTCGCGATGCGGTACAAGGAAACAAATGGTCATTGGCCGTTACTCGCGCCAAAGAGCTCGCCGGCAAGCGACAAATCCAACGACGGTAGCGACGCAGAGGTAGGCAAGGTTGCCTTCACCGAGAAACCTGCTGGAGATGGCGGTGTCACGACAAAAGTCCGTAGCGTAAGGTCAGGGACGCCTTCATCGGTAAGCTTCGTCCACAGATCCTGAGTTTATGGCATTAGGAACCTGGCGTTAATGGCGCAATGACTATTGGGAATCCTATAAGTAACCTTCCAGCAGCGCCTTAAGCTCGGGATTACTTGATAGATGGTACCTTGCGAGCCAGGTAGCTGACGGAGTAGGAGCGTAAACTTCTTGCTTCGCCGGCAGCCTGGTAGGATTGTAGAAGGATTTATAGATTAGAAATTTATGAGCACGCATGTACACACAGATATTAACAGTAAATGAGACGACCTTAGACTAAGAGAGTCCGATGTGTGATATGCGGTACGATGTTGACATGATGGAGGGCGGATGAGTGCTAGTGACGGATTCCGGTCATCGAATTAGCACTGCTTTGATTGGCCAGCCCTAGAATAGTTCTATGGCTCGGCCACTGAGTCGTCCTCTCCCTCTCTTCCTCCACAGCTTCACCTGCCTCTTGTCCATCGCTCGAACAGCGCGATCTTCCACTAATTGTTACAAAATGGCGTGGCCATACCCCTGAAGCAACGTCTGCATCACTCAGCTACAGCCAGAGCGCTGGCTGGGTGTACATTACCATTCCAGACTTCGACGGCCACACACAAGGGCCTCGATCATCTCTTGACAGCGCACCTCATACATACACCAGCTGCGTCAATAGGTACTGACTTTGCTTAAAATCAGTCATGGCTCGTAAGACAGCCCGCTCCTCGATATCTTCATCGGAAACTCTTGAAGACCACTTTGAAGAGACTGTCATAGCTAAGCATGGAGACATCTGCCTGAAGGTCAAGGATCCGAGGACAAAACTAGAACACCGCTATTTTTGCTCGAGAAATGTTCTACGCAGCGCGTCTGAATACTTCGATGTGCTTCTTGACCCCGTGAAGTTCAGTGAAGGTGTAGCGATTGAGGCAAGACTACAAGAGCTCTACAAACAATACGACGGGCCAATCCCGTCTTCGGATCTACCCACAGTCGCGGTCGCCGACGCTGGTGAGCTTCTAAATGCCAACGTTTCAATGTGCTCCTTATTGAGGCTCTTCCTAAGGATTATACATGATCCTGGTACACCTTGGCCAGTGAGCCGCTCTCAATCTGTGACTGTCGTGGCCTTGCTTGCCGTTGTCGCAGACAGATTCGCTGCTCAAGGACTCATCGCAACGTATCTGAGGCAACAGATGTTGGATATTACGCTATTGAAGGACAGGAAACCTACTTCGGCATACAAGACCGAGTTGGGAAATCGACAGAGGTTATTGGCAGGAATGATCTTTGGATTCTCACAATGGGTGCTTCAGTGCAGTGCCGCTCTTGTCATCGAAGGGCCAAAGAGATGGACCAACCCACATTCTGAATCAGGCGATGAGGCGGAGAAGAACGATGATGATGCTATATGGTGGAGACTTCCCGGTGGCGTTGAAGGTACGTTTTTGCCTGGTCTCGAGATGCTTTGGACTCATTGTACTGACTACGGATCAGAGGAACTCCTCTGCCGACGCGAGTACGTCCTAGATACCCTAAGCTCCATACAGAAGCACTTCATAGCTTTGTACTCGTCCCGACAGCGGCAATGCAGACTGGGGTATGGCTCTTCGCCAAACTGCGACTCATACCAGCTTGGGGAGAGCATACGGTTCTGTTCTCGCAAAGGCCTGTTGCGCGTTGAGAGCGCTTTTGCTACTACTACCGACGACGATCATGAGCCATATAACGGCAACATCGACGACATCATTGCAAAGCTTAGGGAATGTCCATCGTATCAAATCGATCGTAACCACTCGCATTGTGGAATGAGGACAAGGTTGATGCCTATACTGGACTCGCTGTGGCCATCAAACTCGGTATGGATATGTCTGGATTGCTGGAGATCGGATAGGGGCATGGAGAGCTGGCTGGATAATCCCAAGGGAGGGAAATGGGAATGGCGCAAGAAACCCCAGTCACGGGTGATCAGTGGCTGTCAAGCACATCGGGAGGCCAAGGCAATGTTCACAGCTGATAGTCGGGACTGGACGCCTGTATAGCTGGTGTTGTACGGAGTGACCGAGGGGAGCAGCAGACGTTTTCGCAAAGGTAAGCGACGATGTCCTGCTGTTATCGTCATCTACGCTCTTATTGCTACCTCTGTCCATTCCGGCGTCAGATCGCGTCTCGTCACCTGAAAGCCCTCAACTTCGGCTTGAATTCCACAAGCGCCATAGCAGAACCGATCGAGGAGGTTCAGTCACAAATGTGGTTACTTTGCACAGCCTGTCATCCATGATTTCTGCTTGAGACGCAGCAATCCAGTTGATGAAGTCTTGTCCTTCAAATGTGAAGCTCTATAATTCCCGGCAGCGCGCCTAACAAGGTGTACTCAAGCGCCCATCTCTACGCACTTTAATATGCAAGGTACTCCACAAGGCAAGCCAGGCATCTGAGTACAGATATCATCTCCAGACTCCGGCTTGAGGCTGAGTTGGCCGCATGAGGCCAAGTTTCACGACGCCAAGGTGTCAAGGGTGCGATTGGTCAACGGGCCGCACACAGCCCAACTTCGCCGCCAAGTGGGGCTTTGCAGCCTTACTCCGCAGCGACCCCATCCACAGGAACATGCAGCATGCCTCCCGTAGTACATGGCGATGCAAGGTTTCATTACGAAAGAGAGATTTGGCGATTGCATAGTATCTCGTCGTGCTATGCGCAGCTCCAGTTTCACAGTAAGCCGGATTGCTGATGTTCCTTCCAACACGAACCTGCCACTTAGGCATTCTCGTAGGCATGATATCGAAGGCATTGCAAAACACGATGGATGGGTCACACATCATTCGCCTGTGATCAGCGGTAAGTTGAGTCAAATATAAGGCGGGGTCTTGCCCATAGTATCAAACATCAAACCAGATAAAGAATAAGATTTCCCAGTGGTCCACGACTCGTTCCCATCACCCCATCCACCCAACTACAAACGCCCTACGTGCGGAAGGCAAAACCCAAGAGTCTATCACTTGTGCCTTCACTTCTTGTGTTACACAAAAGAAAAAAGTTTCTTTCACTTTCGGCCGCAAAGAGACCAAGCCTCTTTGACAATGCCTTATATACATGATTCCGCATCTTTGCTATGCACAAACTCACCATCAAAAAACATGTCTTCCTTCAACATCTTTAGACGCAAGTCTAGCAAGACCTCGCGCTCTAGCCGAACACCGAGCATGTCATCAAAGACATCAAAGGCAGCTCCACCCCCACCGCTTCCATCATCACCATTCGCAGCCTTCAGCGCACCGACCAGACGACCAGCAAACCCCGCCACAGTTGCAAACCCATTTACTGTGCCCTCCGCCAACTCCGATGCACCACCAGCATATACCCCTCCTGCAGCGTCGGTCGCCACATCAACAGACAATCCATACGCCTTCTTATCAACCTTCGACACCATCTTCTTGATCGATGATTCCGGCTCGATGGCTGGCCGCTCATGGCGCGAGACCAGCGCCGCGTTGGCATCCATAACGCCGATCTGTACCCAACACGATAAAGACGGTATTGACATTTACTTCTTGAACGCCAAAGACAATGAGAGCTACAAGAATATCACGAGAGCCGTGGACGTACAACGAATCTTCGACACAGTAAGGCCCAGCGGTGGAACTCCAACTGGTACCCGCCTCAACGCAATCCTGAAGCCGTATCTCAGGGAGTGTGAAGCTAAGAAGTCGAACTTCGACAACGTCAAGCCCCTCAACATCATAGTCATCACAGATGGTGTTCCGACAGATGATCCAGAAAGCGTCATCGTCAATGTGGCGAAGAAACTTGACAAGCTCGAGGCGCCACCGTGGCAAGTGGGCATCCAGTTTTTCCAAGTTGGCGAGGAGAGAGGCGCGGCTGAGGCTCTGCAGGAGCTGGATGACGGCATCAAGGATATGGTCGTCGGCGGCTGCAGAGATATCGTCGACACTGTTCCATGGCAGGGCACTAACTTGACCGGGCTGAATGGGGATGGCATCCTCAAGGTTGTCCTCGGCTCCGTCAACAAGAGATTAGACCGGAAGAGGGTCAGCATTGATGGACGACCAGGTCAAGGCCGCTGATGTCATTTCACTAGGAATTCTGGGTCGTGGAGACTGTTCAGGCGCTGATAAGGGGTTCTGTGGGGTTTGGGGACATTCACATGGAGGACTTTATAATTCATCAGGCATACCCGGGGGTTTCGGGATACTCAGACGGAGGACTTTGTGATTCGAGCTTAAGATTAGATTCTCTTTCTCACTTTAGATTTCGGATCCATTAATATCACTTTATCAAGTCATTCCGCTTCTCGAGTCAAATTCTATTACAACTACGGCTCCAAGTACCAGCTAACAGCTCCACTTTCTCTGTCCCATATCTCTAGTATAGCTCCACTACCTTCCCCCTGGCCCCGTCAAGTAATTCTCTTTCCCTCACCACCTGGGAACATGTGCATGTGTCAAGACATACTCATCTACCGTCCTCTCCAAGTCAAAGACGGCAAACATATTCCAACGCTTAATCAAATTACAAGTGGAAGGACAAATATCCCCACGTTCGAACACATCCAGGTGGTCGATTCTCAGACTAAGAAGTGGCTAAGTCTGATGGGGCGTTACATCCGTGTATAAAATAGCAAATCCCCAAGAGGCAGTGTGGGATTTGCATCTACTATCAAAGCTGATGCTGGTGCTTCACCCCTTCCATAAACTACCACACTCTTCCTCCCCCACGAAAAGATATAAAAGCTGTATGAAACAGCGACATGTTTTTATTTGCCACTACGGCATCAGTGTATCGTAAGAGCAATATAAGATAAAGCTTCACTTTTCCCTCCTTATAGCCTTCAGTCGTCATGAGACCTGCAACATGCCCGCAAGCATGAAACCGCAGTGGAGCAGCTGGGGGGGAATATCGAGGTGGCGCAGGATGCTAGTATTGTTGTCTACTAGCTTTCTATAGAATGAGATAGGATTTAGGCAAATGTGCATTTGACTCCGGCGGCCAAAGGATTCCGTATTCGATGCATGGGGTGGGCGTTCGCAGGTGCTCGGTATGGCCAGACGCTGGGGTGGACGGCGCGTTTGCGTGGGCTGTTGTAATGATACCTTGTGAGATCGCGTGGAGGTTTTACAATTTTTTGGATATGTTGCAGTATGGCTTGCTTGGGAGCCTTGGGGGGAGCGGTGGTGGTGGTGGTGGTGGTAGATCGTCGTGAGTTGAAGAGCGGGCAAGACAATTCGGACTAATCAGCAATTGAGGATGGTCCTGAGGAGCCAGGTTCCAGGAGGTAATAATGGCAAGCACGAATAGATATAGTGACACAAATATGTTGTATTGTGGTAGAAGGTTGGTACGACGAATTGGATTGCCAAGACTGGGTACGGCTCAGGAGAGACCCCGCGTAGCTAACAAGAGACCCCCAACGAGAGACCCCTTCGTATATCCTTAAATAACCTCGTTAAAGTCGAGTCTATACACTAATAATCTATTCTAAAGATATAGGGGTAGTATTTCCTTATAATTTCTTCTATATAAGCTCCCTGTCATACCTCGTCGTTATCGAGTTATATAAGTATCGAAATCACTACTATAAATATGAAGTCTTAGCACAGCGCGCCGTCCCCACTTTCATAGCGTAATAACTTAGTAACGACAAGGTTTCAGGAGTTACTTTCGCGAAGTAATTCACTTTTTAGAATAATATCTATAACTTTTATACTGAAGACTTATTTGTTGGAGCCTTCATTGGGTGTACTTCGCAAGGGGTCTCTCGTTTGGGGGTCTCTCGTTAGCCATGCGGGGTCTCTCCTGAGCCGTACCCCCAAGCTGCGCCTCGCTCCGCCTCTCTTCATACTTTATCTCCAGCAACTTCTCTGTATCACAATCACCATCCTAATTCTTCGAGGCAGTGAGATCCTCCCGTCGGACTTTGTCCAAGGATGCCTGTCATCACTAAAGGCTTGGCTTTTCGATATCTACTCATCGATCGAAAGCACGTCCTGCTACCGTGACAGGTGCAATACTCTGGCACTTCGCCCCGTCTCAGCTATGCCAAACAGCACCAACCATTCATTCCAGTGGCTTTCTTAAGGTGGTAAAGCTTGAAGTGTTTATTCCTTTCTGTCTCATTACACTACTTTCGCCGATAAGAAATCACTTGCAATTACAACAATGCTGCCAGAATGGTTAAAAAATGCCATCGCACTACCTTTCCTCCTTCCCTTCATCCTCCTTTCAAATCGCAGATCTTGCACAGCAGACCCCAAGAAAGCGCTGAAAAGGCGAAACAAACTCCTGCCCAAATCGCTCTCCCCATATCGCAAAGCCATCACTCTCTCTTATAACATAGATTCCCAGGGGACCTCGCCCTTCCTCACAAGGCTACCCCTCGAACTCCGCCAAAAAAGATACAGATATGTCCTGGGTGACCAACTCATCCACATCCTGCTGACGCCCCGCCGGATTTCCCACATTACCTGCGCCGGGCCCACTCCAACGGATCTCGAGCGAGCCTGTTGTCCCTCCGTCCTCCACCGCGGAATCACCCAACCCACCACCATCCCCCCTTCCGAAATAAACGCCCCACTTCTCCGCACCTGCCGACAAATCTATGCCGAAGCGCTACCCCTCTTTTACTCCACCAACGCATTCGACTTTGACGACCTCAGCGCCTTCAACATTTTCGCCGCCACTATTCCCCACCCCGGCCTCGCCGCGATCAAAACCCTTCATCTAAACTGGTACACCACCTTCCCCCCGCTGCAGAGCAGCGCCACCGTATCTCCCGAAAACGCGCCCTACGACGACAGCACGTATCTGCGATTCTGGCGCACGGTGGCGCAGCAAATGCCCGCATTGAGGGAATTGCGCTTCGGTATTTCGGATCGTTGGGGGGTAGCGCGCTTTGACGTGGGTGATCCGTGGACGAGGCCTGTGAAGGAGGTGAGGGGACTGAAGGTTTTCGAGCTAAGGGTGGTGAGGACCTCGCCGGATCCGAGTTCGTGGACGTGGAGGCCGGACGAGATGGAGAGGTTTGCGGAGGAGTTGAAGGGTTGGGTGTGTCGGGAGAGAGAATGAGGGGTGGGAATGTGGTAACCATCTTTGTTTGGACTGGGGTGGCTAACGGAAAATCCGAAATCGAGCAAGTTTGAGACAACAGGGTTAAGACTACGATGACTCTGCCGCGCTGTCTCTCAGCCTTTCTCATTTACCGGCTACAGTGCTCCAAGTCGACATCCAGGTATGATTTTTGATCTCTTCTCGCATAGATCAAAGGGGATGTGTACTGACCACATATCACAAGTTTATCTACCGGCCGTAGCCAATCCTCTCCTCCTCGACAGACGCACTACCACCGAGCCAACTCAAGCCGATGGCCATCTCTCCTCCTTTCCACATTCGGCACCAAAATCCCCATTGATGACCCCTACTCCATGATCACTTCTAGAGCAGACATCGCTTGAGGGGGGGAACTACGATCGCTGGCCAATCTGTGCCCAACCTGTGCTCCCTAGACGTAATCATTGACCCATTCCATTGTGCTTTGGTCAATCATCGTATGGAAGCAACTGAGAGGGCGCAGCTCGGACGATGAGCGATGGAAGCTTCTCAACTCAAGAATCGGGATACTGGCAGAGGGGTAGTTCCAACAATACTAAGCTACAACGCCACCAACTACACTTCCTCAATTGCTCCTGGCCTGCAACGCTCGATCACAGGAAGAGTCTGGTGTAGTCCAACTGTACGACACCCGAACTAGCAGCTTCGACTCCAAGCTTGCAGGGTACTGGGAAAAGAAGGAAGCGTCCAAAGATGTGCTATCCTGATGGAATTACCCACTACGAAAGCGTCAACCGCTACTAGCATGAGAGCTACAAAAGCGTCGAATTAGTGGATGAAATACGGGCCTCTCAAGCTAGTAACGAAGAATTCTTGTATCATAGGCCAGAGACTGGTGCGAAGGGATTGCGTGGTAAGCTTGAACTGCCCGTATACACGGCTCGTACGATGAGGAGGCTTCTTTTCTAGACTCGCTTCCCTTGGACCAGTCTCGAGTCTATCGTTCTGGGCCGCATATGGAGGTTCGGTTGGGCCTTAGGTTCACATGAGCATGGTAGCAGACAAGCTATCTCTTGATCCTTCGCCTTAGTATGCTAAGGCACTCACCGAGTCTATCATTCTGGGCCGCCTCGAGGTTTGGATGGGTCATGGGCTCACATAATCATGGTAGCAGACAGGCTATCTCTTGATCCTTCGACTTAGTTTGCGAAGGCTCTCCCTTATCAATGTAAGGCGCGTCCTCCTCTTTGTTGCCCTCCACTCTTGAAGCAGGATTTTGGACTCATGCCATCGACCAACCCAAGACTAGGTATAGCGTACGTTCGCACGCTCGGCGTCTTTGATATCCGAAAAGTGGATTCGCGAACCTTCAGGCAAGCCGAGCGTTTATAAGCTTGGATCCGGAGAGGCCAGGTTGCAGTTTCAATGCGGACGAGACTGATTCAAACCATGCGACGGACACTAATGAAACAGAAGCGCTCCGAGGGCCGCTTGAGCGCCGACTTCAGATTCGTTTCATTCATCCGCGTATCGCGTCCATGGATTCTTCGCCCCAACCCTCCGTGCTGCCGTCCAAGCATTGTGCATTCTTAAATTAGCTGTTTCGATTGCCGCAGTACACGCGGCCTGCATAAAGCCTTTCCAAAAGCATTGGACAAAGACGCACGCGCGAGAATCGCTTGCAATGAGAGATGCGACCTTGACTGTGAAGAGATGCAGTGCAATCAGATCGCAGATGAGCTTCCTGGGCACGGCCAATCGTTTGGGAAGCGAGCCACAGCTGAGATGACGGTCCTACCCCAATGACTAGTCCTTTCCTGAAGACGCTCTGCCACCTCCTCGCTGCAGCCGACGCGACGTCTCGGGAATTTAACTCTGTTTTCATTTCGCCTCTTGCCCTGTTCGCCTTCCGCACGCATGGTACGCATGGCTACCGGTCTCCCGGACAAAGGCCTTCTCGTATGCGCTGCGTCACTCCTTTAAAGGCAGGCCTCGCCTCGCAGCGGAGATGGCTCAAATTCCGCATTATCTGGCTCGGTCCGGTGATTCCATCATCTGCACCTTCTCTTTCGAGCGAAAAGTCACCGCACACATGCACGGTGACGGTGGGTGCAAGTGCGACGCAAGTGTGGTGGAATGAGACATAACATACTGCGTTCCTCATATCTTTCATTCGGACCTTAAGCTCTATCTATCCTTACAATTTTATTCATTATGGCTCTCAGAAGTGCTCTTCTTTTGCTTACAGCTCTCCCCTTCATAGCCGCAGACTTTGCGGTGACACCTATACATGATCTTAAAACAGGAAGCACGCCTCTGCTTTCGAAGCGGCAGAGCTTCTCTGGGGGAGCGGTGGACCCTTCGACACTCTATCCCGCGTACAACCTCTCTGTTCCGATCGATCATTTCTTCAACGAATCGCAATATGAACCCCACTCCAACGGCTACTTCCAGCTCCGATACTGGTTCGATGCCACTTACTACAAAAAGGGCGGCCCTGTGATCTTGCTGGAGAGTGGCGAAGACACTGGCGTAGACCGGCTGCCCTACCTGCAAAAGGGCATCGTGGCCGAACTTGCTCAGGCCACCAACGGGATCGCTGTCATCCTTGAGCACCGCTTCTATGGCACGAGCATGCCAACATCGGACTTGTCGACACAGAGTCTCAGGTTCTTGACCACGCAACAGGCTCTGGCCGATACGGCTTACTTTGCGCAAAACGTAGTTTTTGCGGGTATCTCCGATAACATGAAAGCGCCCAATGTACCGTGGATTGCATACGGGGGTTCGTATGCCGGTGCTTTCGTGGCGTTTCTGAGAACACGGTACCCTGACGTATTTTTTGGTAAGCCTTGGTTGCGGTGGCATAATGAGGTACATGAAAGCTAACCCTTCATGTAGGCGCAATCGCGTCTTCAGCAGTCACGGAAGCCATTTATGACTTTTGGAATTACTACACGCCCGTGCAGACTTACGGTCCCGCCGACTGCATCCAGACAACTCAATTGCTCACTAATGTCGTTGACAACATTTTGATCAACAAGATATCATATACCGGCATGCTCAAGGAAGCCTTTGGATTAGCATCGCTAGCGTCCACGACGGATTTTGCCAACGTACTGAGCGACGGCGTAGGCGGCTGGCAAGGCCGCAATTGGGATCCAGCCGTGAACAACCCTTCATTTGACCAATACTGCGGTAATGTCTCGTCAAATACGGCCTTGTACTCCGCGTCTGATTCCCAGACTAGCCTCGTCAAGACTCTTCTCAGCGCTGCTGGCTATGGAAGTCAGTCCTACCTCGTGAACCGTATGCTCAATTACATTGGCTGGATCAACGCCACCCAAGTGTTCCCGTGTATCGGTGGGGGTGAGAGCGCGAACCAGTGTTTCACTACCCAGAACGCAACTTTCTACGCACTGGACGATATCACACAAACCTGGCGCAGCTGGCCTTACCAGTATTGCAGCCAATGGGGATTCCTTCAAACAGGCTCCGGCGTCCCGCAGGGTCAATTACCACTGATCTCCAGGACCATCGATCTGAATTTTCAGGGCACCATCTGCAAAGACGCGTTCGGCATTACAGGACCCGCAAATACAAGCGCCATCAACGCCTACGGTGGCTACCAAATTAGTTATAGCAGACTCGCCTTCATCGACGGCCAAGCAGATCCGTGGAGAGGCGCGACGGTCCACGCGGACGGCGCGCCAGCTAGATATAACACGATTGATCAGCCATCTTATGTGATCCCAGGTGCTGTGCATCATTGGGATGAGAATGGGCTCTTTTACAATGAGTCGACGAGTTCGGTACCGCCTTCGTCTGTGACATCTGTCCAGCAGACTGAAATCTCCTTTGTACAAGCATGGTTGAAACAGTGGACTGGAAACGGAGCGACCACGACGTATAGCAGATTAGTCGTTGGCGGGACAGTGGTTGCAGCGTTGAACCTCACGCAGATCAACCTGCCGCATACCAACCTCACGAAACCAGGCTTCGCGCAGGCCGACCAGGCGCAAAATAACCTCGCGCAAATCAACGCAGGCAAACCCCCCGCAGACCAACCTAACATACAAATCTCTCACGAAAACCAACCTCACGCGGATTAGCTGATTGAACCTGGGAATGGCGTTTAGTGCTTGATAGAGGGTGGGAACTTATGACAATAGACAGGCCTGGAGGAAAACGGCCATGGATGTATGAGGCCAGCCTTGGCCACACTGCTGTGGACGGCGGCTTTGACGAAATGATAATAAGATTAATCGATTATTAATATCAATACCAAGATCAAGATTCATTCGACGATCGCGAGCTTGGAAGTCTACTATGACCGGTCAATGCCCACTTATCAGAGGACGATGCGTGCGCAGGAGGCGACAAGCGCCCGGAGAAGCATTGGAGCGAATGACGGTAAGATTAGACGATGAGATTGTGCAGATGCCTTGCATGAGAGTAAGGAGGCTGGGAGATTGATTTCTCAGTAAGTTGTATGTTTTGCAAGAAAGCAGTCAACTCAACACAGCTGGAAGGGACTTCGCAGCACGAACAGATGGATGGTATACTATGCTGCAGAATTTGATCGCGGGATTGTAATACCAGTCGTCAGCTTCCAGCCAGTTCGGGTTCCAATGAGCCAAAGTACTCCGTTGGTTCTGCTCCAGCAGGCGTGGCCTACGTAGGCTATGATTGCTGCTCACTCTTGCTGGCATCGGAAACCATGGAGAGACTGAGACCGATTGAGAGTCCACGGTCGTCTTGGGAAAGCTTGGCTAAGCAAAAGAGTGGCTACCGACTGACGATCGAGGTTGCTCTTTGTTGGACAGCTGAGTCAAAAAGCCAGAATCCTCCTACCGGTCCTTGATCGTCGACAATTCCCAAGTATGGTCTTTGGGGTTGACATTCACTTTCTGTTCATTCACTTTATTTAGCATGGAGCAATTCTCACCGTCCCGTCTTCCTTCTTATTGTGCTCGATGTTCTTTTTGCAAACACTGGACCATCTTCCACCATTGAATATCCAGGCTTACTTTGACTACTCATTCTGCTCCCGAAAGAGGTATCTCACCTAATCTCAACCCTTCAACCTCACTATTGCCTACCACATCACCTTTCAGATACAGACCTGACCTTAAATCAAGAGTCTTCTCTCACTTCGAGTCGCCAACTAAATCATCACTGTCGTTTTCTACAAGATGGCACGGAGCACCTCACAATCAACCTTAGCTCAAGCCCTCGAAGAGTTCATGGGTACGTCAGACCTCTGGTTGAACGAGGAGATTTGTTGACATATATTTGGGTTCAGCTTTGAGGACATGATGAAATCTGCTGGCGCGGCTGAAGCTAGTATTGACGATTTGGACGAGATCGTTTCGGAAGAGCCAAAACACCAGCCTCACTTCGTGTCGTTTTCGGACCATCCAGCGGTACTGGAGCAGGATTGGCAGAAGACGCAGACAATTGGTGCTGTGGAAATCCCTGAAGCAGTAAGTCTACTCATTTCAGTGCGATCTTGCCCTGGAATACGGATGCTGATAGCAACAGATCATGCCGCGTGCTTTTATCAAAAAGTCTCTCATCCACGCCTGCAAAGAAATTCGCGAGTCACCGTACGACCCAAAGGTCTGGGTCGCTCGGGCAGGCACCATGGTAAAACTGGGGTACTGTGAGCTGGCAATCGCAGATGCTTACAAAGCGTTGTTACTCACCAACGCACTGATGAACTTCGAGGCCGTGGGAGCTGAAGGGGGGAAGCTGTACTTCAGGGTTTACTCGGCTATGGTCAAGAACATACCCCAGCTGAAGCAGGTACCACTCCAGGAGTTCTTTGGTTCCAAAGAAAAGATGAAGATACTCAGCGAAGTAGTCTGCGCCTACAGGAAACTAGCCGTTATCGCGATGATTTCAGGGCTCCAATCCATCCGAGCTTGGGATGATGTAACACAAGTACTTGAAGATGCTCTGAAAAGATCGCCGAATGACAGCTTGCTCGCTCGAAAACTTGAAAGCAACAAGAAGAACATGGAGGGGCTGAAACGAGATTTCAAAACACGCGGTATGGATGATGCAACTGTAGCGAAGACAATAAAGCGAGGCTTGGTGAAGAAACTCCCATACCCCTGGATAGTGCCGGAGGAGTTAGCGAGGAGCAACACTGCAATCAAGAGATAAAAAGCCAACTTTAAAGAGGCATCATCAAATGCTATCGTCGCCGCAAGTTCTGTCGGTGGTACCTCAAAAGACAACTTTGGGGTGTTTGCTAAATGTGATATCCCTAAGGGTCAGCGGATCATCTTAGACAAGTCGATCTTCTGCGATTACAATATACCCGGTGGTAATTACCGTGGGGCATGCTGCGAGTCTTTAGTCGGCAAAGGCATCCCCGTGGGCTGCTGCCAAACGCAATTCTGCTCGGATGACTGTAAAAGCAAGGCTCTGAGCAGTTATCACAAAAGCATCTGCGGCAGAGACTTTGCTTGGCTTTACGACGAATGCAAGGACGTCGACTTCCAGAACGACACCATCCCACTCGTGATGCTCAAGATACTGGCAACAGCCGTACAGCAAGATGTCAAATCATTGAGCTTACCCTGCGTAGCTACTTTGACTGCCAGCTATCACAACGACGCACTATCTTTCTTCAGGCTCCACCACAACATCGTCACACCGATCAAAATCCTGCAGACATTGGGAGTAGATGTCTTCGCGAACACCCGATTCGACTCCTGGGTCATACAAACGTTGTTCTAGCGCATCGAGAACAACATGCAAGGGCGCACTTTTGGAAAACGTACCTCGATTGGGATCAACCCCCTTTTCAGCATGTTCAATCACGACTGCGATCCCTCCGCAAAATGGGGTCCCAAGAATGAGCTTGTAGAAGCGGGCGGCCCTATCATCGTCTCGGCGCTTCGAGATATCAAGTCAAACGAGGAAATCAAAGTCTCGTACGTTGAAAGACATTTACCGGAGAAGCAGCGGCGGCTCAAGCTCAGTCTGCAACTCGGAATGAACTGCAAATGTGACCGCTGTGTGCGCGCAAGAGCAGGAAACGAGGAG
>JAABUL010000908.1_pt1 | contig 60436 bp, 46 predicted proteins | sample 5559151 | NCBI WGS metagenome assembly JAABUL01 (sample SAMN10711876, study PRJNA513368) | rock metagenome | isolation source: Antarctica rocks | place: Antarctica: Victoria Land, Pudding Butte sud
TGTATATGACCAAAATTGAAGTCTGACGAATTGGGACGAGTTCTCATTTATTTTTGTCTGTCGTTTTGCGATATAGCGAGAAGAAGTGCTAGTCCGAAACCAAACTCAGTGTCATCAATGTTCAGGGTTGAGTCTCTTGTTTTTGTGATGTAGAGTTTGAAAGTCCCATTCTCCCAGCCGTGAAAAAACCCCTTTCCTCTCTCCTGCCAATTCCCAAGATCCCGATATTTTCCTTCCCTCCCAGGCTGAACCGGAAAGTCCCCTAAGCTACTCTCCCAACATATCCAACCGTTCCTCCTTATCCAGCTGCTTGTTGTCCTCCTCCACCTCCACCTCCTCTTCCTCCTCTTTCTCCCCCAACTCTTCCTTTTCTCTGTTGCCCCCCCCCCCCCCCCCCCCCCCCCCCCCCCCCCCTCGCAACCCACCCTATCATTTGAAACCACCGCCGCCACTCCCCATCTCACTCCTCGTCATCCCAACCCACCCACTCGCACTCGCACTTCGACGGCACTACTGAAACGCGTCTACCGTCTTTGAAGGCCACCATAAACCCCATGCTCATTCACTGCCCCTAATCTTCCAAGTGCTTTCGAAAGAAGAAACCTAGCAGTCATGGTTTCAGACCGTCGTATTATGACGGCGGTGTCAATGAGGGGAAGGATATTTCAAGAAGCGAGGGGGTGAGGATGATCGGGTTGGGGTTGTAGGGATGTACTGTAGCTAAAGAAAGGGGTTTGGCTGTGAAGGACGAGAAGGAAAGAATGAGGGGGATCATGAGTTGAGAAAGTTGCTGAATGTCCTGTCTACTCGAAACCAATAATGTTGTTTATTTCAGTGAACGAGAGCTTACACCTATGACCCGATCACAGACTTTTGGTAGAAGGATTGGATATATATGGACACCCCCGAGCTTCGACATTCCCACTCGCCCACCGCCATCATCCCTCTTATCCCTTACCACAAACCCCCATCACCCCACCCCAACAGCCAATACTGCTCTACCACCCACCAGCCCTCTGCCCTTTCCACCCTCGTACCAAACCTCTCAGCCCCAGCCCCTTTCTCTAACCGTCTGTACTCAAATCTCTAGAATCTCCCATTCCATCCCTTCCCTCCTCCACTTGCTTCTGAAATATGCTAAAGACACCTGGAATAGGATTGTTCCCAAAAAACTGTGTTCACGTTTTTTGATCGATTCGTCAACTAATACTTGCCTCGGCTACTCGGCTTCCTCAGCCGTAGCTGTAGATCTCCTAAAACCTACTCGGGTTTGTGCTGGAGGATTGGAGTAGGGGATTTTTTGCTGGAAGCGAGGATGTGGGGGTGAAGGGGGTGGAGTGCTGGTGTGATGGGGGCCCTGGGGAGAGGGAGTGAGAGTTGTGTGGGGGGGTTAGAAATGGTGGTTTAGGATGTTTCATGTCTTGTGTTCAGTCAACAAAAAACCGAACCTCGTGTCTGAAGCCTGGGCCAGTCCAACACCGGAAACCCCAGTCCTGTAAATGTGCTATGTTTTCTATTACCACCCTTGCGTCCGTCAACTACCCTTTCGGAACGGAGGGTTGTGTGACACTTGAGAGAACGCTATTGTTACAAAAAGCAAGAGATGATATGTATGCGTGATTCTAGCAAGGAAGAGTTGTGGCTTTAGGAGTCGCAGACGCGTGTTGTCGAGGAGTCATGGTCGTTTTGATATGTTTCTAGAAGCTGGTCTAGAGTGAGGGAGGTGGAGGGTAAGGTTTCTCGAAAAGATGAGGTCGAGGTTGTGGAAGTGATTGGGATGTGGATTAACAAAAAAACAGGAAATGTGGTTTCGCAACTACATGAACGCAAAACATATGTACCACGAAAGCGATACATCTAAATCTCCATGGCGCTTATATTGCACGTTCGAAATTTTACCCAACTACCTCTTGTTCTTTCTGATGTTTTGGCCTCCAGATCTCAACGGCTTTAGCGCGCACAGTATGTTTGTAATCGTGAATGGTTTTTGATGACAAGCCTAAGAGGACTATGGGGAGAAGGAAACTGGATTGAAGATGTGAAGGTGTAAAATGATATAGAGAGGCGGATGGCGGGTAGGAGTACTGGAGTCATAGGGGTGAAAGTGTAAGATCAATGCGGTTTGGAAATATGTGGTGTGGATAAAGAGAGGACACGCAAACTGGAGAAATAAAAACAATGTCAGTAAAGCTCTATGCCCGTTGTGAAAGGGATGCTCGATCGGTCGACATCAGGGCATAGCGAAGCAGTAATTGAGTGTGTTGTTGAGGGTAGGAGCCGAATCTCCATATGACTAAATATCTACTCCATGACTCAATCAAACCCCGACTCATTGCCAAGAGCTATCAGAAAATTTTCCATCGGATCTACCTCGTCGAGATATGGGGGCATATAGAGGTACGACAAGATTAGCTCTAGAGCATGTGCCGGAAGATCTCGTAGCGTGAGGAACATGGTGCCTGAGCTTGTGTGAGCTAGGGATCAACAGCTTGAGTGAGAGATTGAGAGGGAGAGTTTTACCGTCGGGTTTACTTCTGGGAGTGCGGCCTGTCTCGGTAGGGTATGGGGTGGCGTTGGAATGATCCAGTTGCTCGCTGCTGCTGGGGTTGGGGTTGGGGCCAGGGGCTGGAACGTTGGAGATTTCAGTTCCCGCTACGGGAAGCTGGCGGTTCTGTTGGTCGGAGTTGGCTGGGGCTGTCTCTGCGGCTTGCGGTCCTTCTGTGGGGCCTGACGGGTCAGGTCTGGTCTTGGTAATAGGGGGTTCAGATTCGTATGTAGACGTACCTTGAAAGGTAGATGTTTCGGCTTTGGGTCGAGGCCCAGTTTGGGAAGTAGGAGACACCATGTTGTTGTTCATGGTGATATTCGTGGTCGGTGGGCTTTGGTATACAGCGATCGGGATTGAAGCTGAAGGTGACAGTCGTAGTTGACGCTTTATTCGTACGTCTTTAGGCGTTGGGTCTTGTATATGACCAGAATGAGTAAATTTCGTGTTGAGTGGGCCCGGACATAAGATGATCCAGTGGTAGGCGACGTGGTGGCCTGTAATTTCTGTTGATAGAGATTGACTGAAGTTTCGCCTGTTGGTCGCAACCTGATACAGTGACGCTTTGGCCTTTACAGCAAGATTCAACACCTACGACCAAAGTCAGCACTGCGACCGACAAAGCTGATCACTTGGAGTCAAATATTTATCGCAGGCCGCTTTTGCTCTATCCATGATGGATCAACCATGTACTAGTCTTGTCCTTGCAAGCCTGTTCAACCCATTCCCCAAGACTATCGGTCATTCTCAAAATGGCCACGGTCCTGAGCCTGGTAAAGATCCTTGCGTTGATTTTCCTAGACTGCATGACAAGCTGACATGCAGTAGCTTCCAAAACCGGCTTCAAACATCTGAGCAACGAGCTGCTCCTGCAGACATTCTCCGTTCTTGACCCGAACGATATCAAGTCTGTTCGTTTGGTCTGCCGTAGCTTCGAAGTGTGTAGCTCCCCTTTCCTCATAAAAAGGGCCTCCCTCGGCCCGAGGGCCAACACTATGAGAGCATTCATTGGAATCGCCCTCCATCCAGTCTTCAGCAAGTCAGTGGAAGAACTTATCATCGATGTCCTGGTCTACGATGCGTTGGACTTCTCCAGGACTGGGGAAGGTGAAGCGCATATTAGTGATAATGCCGCGATCTTAGGTTGGCGAACGAACCGACGCGTGCAAGCTCTTTCTAAGGCTCGAGCCGCAAATTTAAGACTCAAGGGTTATAGACCCTCGGCTGATATAGTATACTGCGATGCGGATGTAGCAATAGACTTGTTGCCCAATATTAGCAGCATCCGAATGTCGTATGACTTGGGTCGGGAATGCTACCGCCGAGGACCATTGTCATGGGGTACTTCTTGTGCAGGGAAGCGGTCTCAGGAAAAGACATTCAAGCTTCTTACCATGTCTTCAGCAACAGCCAACGCAGATAAATCGAACCAGATGTTCTACCATGAACGTGAGCTGTTGGACCTTACAGCACAACGTTTTTATTCGCCATCTTCGTACACATTGTCTGACACATCTTTCAACAATCTATCCGATTCAATTATGCAAAACATCGAAGGATCATGCCACAAGCTCACTAGTTTTGAACTAGAATTCAGCATTATGGTTATCTCACCTAGATTACCAATGGCTATCCTTTTGAAGAATCTCTTGTCATGCGCTAAGAATCTTGAAACCATCAAGATGAATTTTCCGTGGTATTCAGATACACAGACATGCAAGAGAGGCTGGAAGAAAGGTGTCTGGAAAGTATTTGCGAGAAACCACTGGCCTCGTCTCCAGGTCCTTCACCTGGGGACTTTATTCGTCAAGGAAGACCCTTTTACGGAGTTTCTAGTTAGCCACAAAGCGCTGAAGGAGCTTGTACTCTGGTCCACTGAAATCAGAGGCGGTACCTGGTTCAACGTAGGGAAAGAACTGCGGAAGAATTTGCAACTCAAAGGAGTGCGATTGATCCGAATATCAGAAGGCTCGGAACGTCAAATAGCCAAGTGGGCCATGGATAGTGATATGATAATTGGCCTGGAGCAATTCATCCTGAGCGGAAGACCAAATTCCCTGGGAGCTTTGAAAGACTGGGTATCCACGAAGCTTGAAAAACCACTTGGTGAGCAGTGAACCTTGCATTATGGGAAGAGCCCAAGTAGGACGTACTTCTGGTCAACGAACTTTCGAGCGCGTGGTGAATCAGAGACATTCCCGTCAAAGGACATTGGCGGGAAACATGTCAAAGGACATCGGCGGGAAACATGGATGTTTATAGCGAGCATTTGCAACTAAAATATTAGCTGATAGTCTCCGCTAGTCACGATGACACCATAGCAAGGATATTTCCTGGTTAGTATTTACATCCACTCTTCAAGCCTTGCATCAATTTCGAGCATTGCAGCCATTTCTCGATGGTAAAAGCCTTGCGATAGCTGAATGTGAGCACAAATATAAAGATCACAAGGCCACTCCAACGAAGATACGTTTCTTAGTTCTTGCCGGAAGGAATATGTGACATCAGCAGCAGCAGTGATTATCACTGTTGCAGATATGCAAATGCACCGGTTGAATAAATCTTCAACGAGGAGTATGCTAAGCTGATGCGATTATTGCCCTAGATGCGTTGCGTTGCGTTGCTCACAAGATCAGACAGAAACCTGGACCGACCGACGCCGGCTCAAAGGGGTGAGTGCAACAAGGCAAGAAGGATGTCAGGCCACGGGACCAAAGCGTTGTAGTTGGGAATCGTTTTTTTCCGCTCTGCCGAAACAGTCGCCACGACCCAAAAATTTCCATTCCAGTACTAAGGAAACCTTCCAAGCCCATGGTACGGTAGAGGCTTTCATGGGCAGTACAGGACCATCAAAGAAGGCCCGGTCCAGGGTACCATATCCGTTTCTTCGAAGTGTATTAAGATCATACCTCTTCCACGTTCCCTGTGATAGAATAGCCGCTTCATCTATTGGTTCTACCTAGTGAGCTCACAGTCTGGCACGAAATTAGGCATTGTGCAACCTGGCAAGGCATAGAAGGCTGTCGCAGACGAGCGAGGGGGAGATTTAATAGAACGTAGAAGCCCGAAAATGCTTCTGAACGTGAAGGTTCATGAAGTTGTTCAAAATATAGCTATACGGTTTTTAAGACTATTGATGAGATGTGTCGTGGCATCAATAATGTTAGGTGTAGGACTACCCAGAGTTCGATTAGCAAGGATGTCCCTCACCAATCCGACCTTGCTCTCGACATCAACACATCTCGAAATCATTCAACATGTACATTTCATGCTGTTGCTAACCGTCAAAAACTCGAAATCAACAGATGACCGATTACCTCTTACCAGATAATTACTCAAACTAAAACAGCGCTACTTGTACTCAAAGCTGTGTTATTACCATTTATGAGAAAACAAAGTGCTCTTTCATCCCGAATTCTTCCCGAGACAAGTCACATTCGATATCCTGCTGGGATCGTGTGTCCCAAATCCGATAAAATGCTTTCCAGCGGAAGGGAAAGCTGCCTCGAGACGCTTATCAAGAGAATTGACGATTTTACGCTGATTGGAGTAACTAAGAACGTCGCGCTTGGCAGCACAGATATAAATTCTCCCGTCGTCGGCCAGGGCACGCGTGGATAGTTTGGAACAGCTGAGAGTCTCTTTATTTTGGCATCGCGCTTGATATGGTAATCGTATACGCTGTGTCCCACGGCCTGGCCTATTTATGACTTCAATGACGATATTGCTTTAAAGGCAGTGCGTCCGTATCAGGGCTACGACCTGCGGAGCGAGAAACCCTACGAAGAACACGAAAGAAAAACAAAGAAGCTGCTACAGTTGTATTTTCGTCAATGTGACTAGTATTGCGTTGAGACGATATCTCAACGGAAGCAATAGGAGAGAATTGAGCAGAGAGGGTTTTCTAACATTCTGATCAGGTATCGCTTACGATTTTGTAAGCCTTGTGAGTAGAAGAAGAAGGCCAATATGTAGATGTCTAATTTCCCAAGACCCTTGCACAATGAGACGAATTGCTAAGACTATTGCAGCAAATGTATTGCGACAGCTTGGCACTGTACTGAAGTAGCATTGCCTTCTATTGTCGAAGAAGCGTGCGATATTCGGTTTCATTAGTCGAGATTGAAGATTGCATCTACGTGAGCATATAGATAACAAATCTCATCAGCTCTATCATCTTTTCTGCATACTCAATCAAGTAATGCTGTTACGACATTGTTTCTCAACTCATAAAATCTTTCTCGTTCAACGAAGACTATCTTCTCGATAATAAGAACTCTGTCTCTGAAGACGAAGTTTTGAAGAAATACGTTATTCTGTTGATGGAAAGCGGTCGCACAATTCGTTATTGAGAGGTTCGGAACGTTCGCAATTGTGCTTCTTATTGTTTCAAAGCTTGAAGCTCGACTCTGCATGATACAATCGTTGAATTTGTCAGACTCTCTAAACCTGAAGATCGACAGTCTTCATGAATAAAGAGCCAGAATCAAGCATCAAGCATTCAGCATCAAGCCGAGCTCGAGGTCAACGATCTACTCTCAAAAATTATTCAATATAAGCCATCACACTGTGCGCGCCACGGGTCAATTTGGGAGAAGAGTTCGCAAATACGAAGGTCAGAGACTGTTGCATCATAAGGCCGAGCATGATCGTTTCAACAAACAGTCAACATGAGACTGTGATAAGTAAAGCGCCATCTTACGACGGCACACGAGAATAGCGAATATGACGAATGAGGTGTTGCGTAATTGTCGCAAGAAGAAGAAATAGGGTGACAAAGAGGGACCTTGCAACTTTGCAAGATGTTGGAATTCCAACCTTCACGAAATTCCCGTAAATCTGAAAGTCTGTGGTCTTAGGTCTTGGTGCGGGTTGTGCAATGTTGCAGCTTGACAGAGGTATGCGCATGTTGCTACGAAGGCGGTAAGGGGGAGTAGTAAGTACCTCGAGTATCTTCCTGGCCTTACCCAGGTGCACCTCTCCCACCCCTGCGTATTATGTATGCTATGATAGCCCTTTAACCGCCACAAGGTCGGCCACCCCCTTCGATCAACAGCTAGGCCGAATTTGGTAGCAGCTTGACCAGATGGGGTACGGGTGCTTAATAAACCGCGCTGTCGCCGACTCGCCGAATCCAAATAAATGTTTCGTATGCTTAGTCATTGGTGGGGTCCCCCTACGAGCATTGTAGATCATAGGGGTGGCCGACCTTGTGGCGGTTAAAGGGATATCCCGGTTCACTAGTCGAACTAATTTCCACTCACGATGGTATATGCCACGATAGTGGTAAAGCAGATGTACGAGTACGATGGGGACACTCAAAATTCTAAAGAGGGTTCTCAAACGACTGTATGTGTATACGATGCTCTTTGCTTGTGTTTCTTATGGCAAAGCATTCAGGGTGGTCTTTTGGCACAACATCAAGCATCGACGTTGCTCAACCTTGATTGTGTTCTTTCTGCTTTCTACACTAGAAGGGAAACAGACTTGTTGAGTCTTTACTTAGGCTAATTTTAAGCTGAGAATGGCTAGCAATTGTCTTCTGATTATACTTGAGATAGTTGATGGTATGCAATTCTGTAAATATAGCTAGAATAGAGAGATCGTAGAGAGCAGACTCAAAAAATGAGCTTCACATTTATCGAATCGACCTTGAAGTTCCCAAGGTATTCTCATAACCCTCTGCAGCCCAAAGTCATGACTGGTTAACGCACAAAGAGTAGTCACTTCTTAAGGTTCGCAGCACGGACAGATGCCAACCTAAGGCCCTTCGCAGAATGTTCCAGCCCGCCTAAACTACCAGTCGTATCATTACTTAACTTGACCTAGAACTTGAGACATCTGCAATCAAGTACTGCTCTCATCGACCTGGCTAAAGATCTTACACCGCTCATGATTGACGTCAGCAACCCAACGACATCGCTCACATGATATTCGTGGGGTGCGGTAAGGGATATCAGACCAATCATGATGTAGTTCGCAGAATTTTATCATTCAATATTTCTTCAATCCCCTGGATGTATTTCGATCACTTTCGCGAAGTTGACGTAGCTGCCTTTACCGCAGGATGATCAGTCTATGAGATGTCTGTTCTCCCAGTCCGAGTTCAGCTTTTGTGGAATCATCTTCATATTCGCACCGGCAGACGAGCAAACAGCAAAGACTTATTTGGGTTCTGATCGATGGATTTGTCGAACACTTTCATTTCTTGAAGGAATCTCGACAATGGTCTTCGTTTGAACGGATGAGGGCGGTAGCAAGACATCTTTCTTTTCCTGCTTCTGATAATTCGGTCAGTTTATGTTGAAGATCAATGTTAATCAAAGCTAGCAGGGCCTCTTTGACTTAGATGTATCATGTACCCACATGGCAGTCAGAATCGACTAATCGCAAGACAGACATTATTAGAAGATGTCCTCACTGCTTTCGCTGCGCCCAGGCTTTCATCCGCAGCAAAAAAAATTCGGCAGCTCCTCATACGTCGCATCGTCGGCGAATTCCACTTCCTCAGTATTCCACTCTAACCACTCCTTCGCCCTCGCCCCAATCTTCGCCTTCAAAAGACCCACGCCTATATCCAAGACATCTCTAGTCCTGTTATCGCGCCGATAAAGTACCGTCGCGCCGCACTTGGCACAAAATTCGCGAGGAACGCTCGTAGAGTTTTCGTAATGCGCTGGAGTACCTATACTTCTGTGTGTGGATATATTCACGGGGCTGCTGTCCGAGTTGCAGACGTCTTGCCGCGGGACATAGGCCCGGCTTGCGATCTCGAGTCCCGTTACCAGGCGGCAGGACGTGCAGGCGTCAAGCACAGCTACATATTTGTTGCCGGAGCTTCCTAGCCACCAATTGCCCCGCTTCTCGTTGCCGGGTGGTTGCGCTGAAGGATGGGTAATGTAGAAATGGTTCCCACCGCAGGGACAGCTACCATAAAGCCCGGAGTCCTGACTGTCCGCTACCAGAGCGATTGGCCAGCTTCTCCACGCCCGTGAGCCGAAACGTATTCTCGCTGATGGCAGCCGAGCCTTTCCCCCTTGGCAACATCATGTTCTTTGCCCGCTGGCAGCTCCGGCAACCACATGCTAAGCCCTCCATCCTTTGTTTCTTCAACCCACAACCGCTCCCTTTGTTAAAAGCCCCTAGTCCTCTTAGACACGCCCGTTGCCGTTGTGAACGTTCCTTCTGTCTCTTTATACAAGGGCAAAATGAGCACCACAAGCGGGGCAGAAGTGGCGTATCAGGTCGTTTCATGACGCGTAAGAGTTCAGGTGAGATAATTCGGGTTTGTTGGGTGCGGGGATATGGGCGTATGTGGCAGCGAGCTCGCCGAATATGTCGAGAGATGTTGCAGTGACGGATGGCAGGGTGGAGAGGGAAGAAGATTGAGAGAAGGGTGTAAGTGTACGAGGCGCGTCCGCAACGGCAAAAGACTTGAAGAATTAGAGGTTTCGTAGTTCATGATAATACTGTAGAGTACCACTATCCGTACACCCTCTAGCCTACATGTACACCCTCCTCGAGGAACCTGAGATTTCCATTGCGCATCACTCAGTTGAACACCAAGTTTGGTAGACAGTTCTTTCTCATTGATAACTTTTTTTCATAAATACTGTCTCGGGGCAGCTATATATTGGGAGCCGTTTGCCTAGCTAGCAAGCGATTCCAGCCTTTTTGACCGGTTGGCTGGAACCAGTTCTCTGTCATTATCTTCAGCAATGACAACTTCTAACCATCTACAAATTGACTTCATTCACTTTTGTTTCTTTCTGTAGCTTATAGAATAACGAGAGAATATGTCAGCTCAGCTTTACATTCGGCCTGGGGTGAGCTGCGCAGGCCTCGAAAAGTGGGATCTGAATTTAATCACAGTCTTGTACAAGAGGTTCTTCAGCTTCCTTCATCGTTGCAGCCTTGGAGAGTCAGTGGCGCCGGTCTTCAATGAACGTTCTATGTTGCTGTCGTGACGGTAACAGTCAGCCCATTAGGTTATCCGTACCCCGCACTTTCGCTCATTCTTCGCGAAGAATAGTGCGGGGTACGGACACCCCTTGCATCATGAGTCAGCTTCTTCTTCTTCAGCCTCGTTCGCGTTCACCCCGATTGCTTTCTTTCTTCTTTCTAGCTGTCTCGCCGTCTCGGTAGCATCGACGTTTGTTCCACTCAGTTGTCTTGCGCTTTGTCTTAACCGTATTTGAGAAAACCCGTTCCTCTCAACGCCATTGTTCAATCTGTCAACCGTCCAGTATGCGCATCATGTCATCTCGTCCACACTTCCCCCCGGAGATCTGGGGCCTCACTCTGCACAATCTCCGTGAGCGTAAGGGCCAGGACGACCTACAATACCTCTGGACAGAGGTAAGACATGTCTCTAAGCAATTTCGGGAAGAGATCGAAGAGATTTTTCGTATCGAACATCTGCCTAAGACTTGGTTGCATTTTGATACTCGTGAGTTGATTCGCTTTCTGTTTCGACTGTACCCATGACTTGACAATACCGTACTTTTACTGCATGCCTCCCAAACAAATTGCAACGGTGGCAAGCTTCCTCGCCTGATTTCGTTTCCCAGCTCCCTGCACTATAAGACCGCGGCGGTAGTGCAGTTAGTCTGAGGGGAAGAAGATCTATGCCTTGATAATCACGACTAATATGCCAAATCCATCGCATAGAACTCAGCTACTCCAACTGCTCCAACGTTGGACGCCAAGTCTACGACTTCCGGTTGAAATATAGTTTCGATGGTTTCATGCCAAAGTACCCAGGGAGAGCAGTCATGTCTCTGCGTCAGGAACATGGTGATGCGAATTGGCGGCGTGCACTCTTCCAGCATCTTCGCGACAATGCAGGGCTCGGAAGAATGGGTGAAGCAGACAAATCGAAGCCGGGAGGTCGACTGCGACTCTTCGAACACTCCTCCGGTTTATTTGTGGTTCAGATAAGGCGCGGGCTGAATGATTGTGTGGTGCCGGGCCTGAGCATCGACCAGCAAAAGGGCGAGCTCTCATTTGAATGGAGAGATCTCTTCGCTCGGTTTTTCGAAGAGAAGAAGATGGCCGAGTGTGTTTTGAAGGACGCACAGGTAGGCCTCGAAGGTCCGTCGTGACAAACTGAACACGGAGCTGACACAATTCAGGCCGGCGAGATCAAGCATCTCTCGCTATCGAGTGAACAGCCTGATCGGACTCCTTACCCCGTTGTTAGTGGAGGGTTTTCACACATCAAGCCCAGCCTTAGAGCTATTGCGCAAAGCGACATCGAAACGCGTTGTCGTTATAGATGGGAACAGGAACAAGAAAGGTCTGGACTTCGCCATCTTCGAAACCCTGTCCAGACTTGGAAGGACATTGTGGGCTCTCGTGAGAGCGACACGAGAATGTCCATCAGCAGATGTCGAGTCCGGCGCAATGCGGATGAAGAGGCCAATGTTGAAGACGAAGGGGCTATAAACGAGGCAAGGATTGACTGGGAGCTGGAAAGTAATCAAGTGGCGGATGCAGCAAGAAGGGCTGAGTGGGACAAGAGGATTGAAGTACACACAAAGTACACTCTCTCGTGGTTATCATCTAGCTGACATGTTCGCCAGGCATGCGATATCTGCCGTGAAACAAACATGGAGTGCAAGAGAAAGGCGCAAGGCCAGACGCCTTGCGACCTCTGCATTGCCAATAACCAGCAATGCGAATCCACACTCGCCTTCATCAACGGAGCCCCAAACCTAGGAGGCCTAAATCATGCGGTGCAAGATTATCAGATGCAGTTGATGCTCCTCGAGCAGCAGAGAAAGAAACGTCTGCTGATGGCTCAAAACCCATAAAACCCTTATTACCAGGGTCCCTCGTCTTCATTTGCTAGTTCTCCCTCGTTTTCCGCGCCGGCTTCACAGACAATGATAGGGCAGCAGCAGGTGATGTCGAATACGACAATTCAGCAAGCGAACCAACTTTGAATGAACAACGGCATTCACTCCGGCAATTTTTTCGACTCACAGTTCATGTCTTTTTCACAACAAAATCCATCAGTGCAGCAGAAGTCTATACAGATCTATGCTCAAAACCTTGCAAAGAACCACCATGATAGTATGCGAAATGCTGGAGGTATCTCAGATCGGCAGCCATCAGCGGAACACGGGTGTGGATTCAGATCTAAAAGTCCTGATGTCTATTTCGGCAATGATTTTGCTGCTTTGCAAACCCGAGTTGACGGTGTGTCGTCTGATTCGGATGCGAATGAAGCTGGAAGTGCTCACACCACTCCTACCATGCAAGCGCATGCCATGCCGCCCAGTCGACCAAATGAGCCCGTAGTGAATTCGCCAAACTTTTCAGGATGATAGTGATGTTCAAAGTGATCTAGAAAGAGAGACCTGATTGATCTGATGGCTTTGCTAGCCACATGATCGTCGGAAGGGTCGAATAAGACTAGCAACTGTGTCGAAGACCTGCTTTTTCGGATTGAGAAGCGAGTTACACATTTCGATAGACGTTTGCTGAAGAGATGATGACAATTAAAGAGACAGATGAATGAACATCACAATGCAAAGATAAATCATCAATGTGAAAGACAAAAAGATATCAACAAAACATGTCTGAGTTGACTTGTGCGTTCTTTCATTTCTTTCGAGTTACAGTCGATAATGAAGAATATAACAATGAATAGATTTATTAGCAGCATCACACATGTTTCTAGTTTACTCTTACCCTCTAATATCATTGACCTCATCTCAAAGTTCTTCACAATCAGAGCGTTTCAAGCTAATCTCTCTCTCAACAAGATTCTTCAACACAAGCACGTCTACTCTTGTCATAAGCAGTATCATGCAGTCTTTCATATTATTGCGAAGTATTCTTCTTGCAGTCTAGTCAGCATCGACAAAATGAAAACACTGAAATTTAGTACATTTGATCACTAAAATCTGAATCGACAAATCTGCTTATATGCTAATTTCTAGACTCAATTAGTACAATTAGTTTTTATACTAAAGATTTTAGTGATGCAATTAACAGTCAAATAACAGTTATTCAATTTAATACTTTAATATTGAATTATTATAATTAATTTAACTAATTCAATAATAACTATTTACATAATTTAATATATGAATTTATTAATTAACTTGAACGAAAGAATATATATATATATTAGTATTGAAGGCTGGCAACGAGATTCATCTGTACGTGATGTCAACTACGAATCTTTTGATTCTATTCTGTGTTTGAATAGAAGTCAAAAGAGTCAAGAGATCTCAATTCAACGCAGTTCGAATGATGTTAGAACGTTGCGTGATCAGAAAAGTTGTCATGCAGAGTTTTCACTCACACGACAACACTTTTTCTAACAGTCACAATCGATCTACGAAGAAGATTAATGACATGTCGATGTCAGTAAGAGATGAAAAGATACTACTAGTGAAAAAGACAACTCAGGTGAAGAGTCTGCGAGTTGTGACTACAAGTGATTGAAGAATTTGCGATTCGTCGACTGCGTTGATATCAAAACGTCTTCATCACATCGACAGTGTCATTGAGTAATTGATGAAAAGATATCAGGTAGAATAGTTGTTTCAAGTATTGAGAGACGTGACTACAGTGCTCGAAGAAGTAGTGACTCGTCAATCACGCTGATATACTGAGAAGACTTGAGCTCATCTTCTTTACTTGACATCAAGTCATTCATCTATTCACATGGAAAATTGAGAGCTCAAGAGAACAATCAGAACGCATTTTCTTTCATCGATCAGAGTCAAACATCGAACGATTGCGATTGCACATCTATACTAACAATTCATTCAACATCTACGTGACATAAGTCAAATCAAGAGAAGAAAAGAATTACTCAGTACAATCACACTCTATCTTCTCATCATGTGCATCTCTCTTTCATCATCTATTTCTCTGCTCAATGAATGACAATCATTGAGTAAGAGAACACAACTCTATGTACGTTACAATCATGAGCATCACGAATGCAAAGAAAACGTCTTTCATCTTTGAATCGAGAATCGAACCGAAACATCGTTGTATAGAATATCATCAATGAAGAGCAGAGCAAAGACGATGCATCATAATCAAACAGCATAAACACTCTCATCAAGAGTTTACTTGAGCATCACATGCTGAATAGAAGCTATAGATTCATTACTTGATAATACAGTGTCAATCTCATTGTTTCAACTGCGTGAAGCAGTCGTATAGACAACGAGTGATTTTCTTTTTCAGAGAGTTTTGTTCACTCGATATAAATAGCATAGAGTTTCTCATGAGTCAAGTCTAAATCGATGTCACAAGAATGTATGAATTACAATTACAATTACAATTACAATTATTAGTATTGAAAGAAAAAAAAACAATCACAACGCATGCATCACAAATTTTGAAAAAGAGCATTATAAACAAGACAGAGTTAATCTAGAAAATGATAAAATGACGATGAATTGCATAAATTGCAGCAATGCTGATTTGAAAATGATTGCAAGCGATGTTGATTTGTCACAAGAAAACAGAGATATAAGATCAAAACACTCATGCAATAATAAAGAGAAGATTTTTTTTATTTTTTATTCTTACTTGATTCAACACTCATTATGAATCTATGCAAGATTCTATATATTGTAGCGAGCGCTGCGCTAGCGTAGCGCTCTTTTCGTATTTACTATTGCTTTTTTCTGCACTCTATACTGTAACTGTTTTCAATGCAAGAACTTTATGAGCTTGTTTCTTTTCTACTTTCTCTCTCTTTCATCTGATTCTTTGATGATGTCACAGTCTGAAATTGATTCAGTATGCTTGTTGAAAGTATCATTTGAATGATTGCTGTTGTCATGCTCATGATTTCTAGAAGCTTTCTCAAGTTCATGATGTTCTCTTTGCATTGCATCATCTTTTATTCTATCTTTTATTTAAAACATGTTAATAAAATGTGCTTGATTGACATTCAATCTCTGTTGCATTCACATGTTGTCATAGCAACATCAAATACTCATCTCTCATGTAGAAATTGATTGAAGTCAATTTTTCTTGTGTATAGCTGCATCAATAATGCGCTGTGAAACTTTGCATGATTCTTGTGCAGTTGCAGATGTTGATGTATCATCTTTGATGTCAAATATTGAAAATGAGCTGCGTTGAATCTTTTTTTTCAGACTATTCTTCATGTTTATCTGATCTGTTTCTGTATGAGCATCAGTCTCATCATCACTTCAATGTGTTAATGCTCAGTCAGTAATAAAGACAAATCATGTGCATCATCAGTCATTTTGTTCATTTCTTCATTTTCAAGTATTTTTGCATATTTCGTCATTCAATGTAACTTCAGCATGACTTCTTAAGATCAAATGCTTTCATGTGCAATCTGAACTCGTTGCAGACGTGTCTGATCTTTTGTTGATATCATAACTTTCACTGTTTTCAGAAAAGTCTAACTATCACTGTATACTTTGTATATTTTTTCATGACACTCTTGATTCACTATTGCTACGTCTGTAAAATGTTTCGCTCTTGCAACTAATTCTTTCAACTCATCATGATGAATGATGATTAAAGTCAATCTTCTCAGTCTTTTATCTAGCTCTCAGTTCATTCTCATCGCGATCGCTGTAACATCATTTCTGCTGTCATTATCATTCAAGTAAACTCTTTGCTTTAATGCAAATGTGTTGAGATTGTGTTATCTTATTGACATTTTCTTGTTTGCAACTATGACTATCTTCAATGACTCTGATCAGAAAGTCACTATGTAGAGATGACTTCGATTCATCTTCATCTGCTTGAGTGTTTCTTTCATTCACTTTCACTTCAGCTGTAGAAATGTCTTGCACAGCTTTGATTTTCAATCTTTTTTGAGTGTCAAGTTGTTGCAAATTTGACGCATTATTGTCTTGATAACTTCGTTCAATTTTCAAAAGTTCATGTTTATTATCAATCTTTGTATCAACTTTCATAAGTGAATATTTATTGATGTTGTGTTTGTTTTTATCTGTAGAATTTCTGTTGATGTTGCATGATAAATGTCAATGATCTGTTACAATGTTCTTTCTTGCATTGATCTCAGCTTAATATTTAGATTCTTTCAATGATCTTTCACTCTTTGTGATGTATATCATATGATGACTTCGTGACTAAGCAGAGAACGCGTCATCGCGAAGTATATTTGCTTACTTGTCATTATTGATGAGTCTCAAGTAGATTCAATGATTGTCTGCATGATCTTTTGTTTAATCACTAGTTTTGCTTCAACATGATGCATGTAAATCACTCATTTCAGCTTGAAGTTCAGTTAAATTCTCAAGACTCTGATATCTGATTTTAAGTTGATCTGATGTTTTGTTAACTTTACATCAACTTTCATATTGAATCATTTAAAAGTTCTCATAAAGTGAATTGTCACGATTCTAGCCTTGTTAGACTCAGTCTTCTAGTCTTGTCAGATTTATTCTCGCTTCGTTATCTTGACTAGTCTCTATTGAGTCTAGCGTCGACTGAGAAACACACATATGTAGTCAACTTCTTTTCTGTAACTATCTTTCTTTCTTAGCATTTATCTTCTAGTTAAATGACATTTCTATCTGACTCGCTCTAGACAGATCTCTAACATTAGATAAATGCTCATCATTTACTACTCTGCTATCAATGAATAAATGATACAAAACAATCTATTCAGTAAGAAAAATTTGCAAGAAATTCTTCAAATTTGCATCATCATTTTAGATTGCAAGAAATTCTTCGATTCTACACTCATTTTCACCATTCTATTCGCAAGAAATTCTTTGAATAAAGCACTCAATTATTACCTGAAATTCACAAGAGATTCTTTGAATTTTCACTCATCAAAAAACATCAATTCAAAACATTAATCTTTCATCTACTTTTATCTCAACAACTTCTATCTTCTCTCATCATGACATGCAACGTTGAGTCAGTTGAGTTTTGAACAACTCATCTGCTTAAAAGCATTGTCAATAAAAGAGTTTCACTTCTACTCATCAATGCTTCAGTCGAAGCTGAGAAAGCTGTCATTTTATGAAACATAAACATCGAAGAACAACTGTTTCATTGAGTCAGCAATTAACTCAACGAAGTCATTAATATGCTGAATGAGCTTCAAAGTCAGTGAGACTTGACTTTACAACTCAATGAACACTGACTTCTCATACAAGATGATCACAAAAAGAAAGCGAAACAACTAGAAGTTGCTTTTGATAAAAATGATGAGCTAGAGAAAAAGATCAATCAGCTACAAGACGAGCGATTGAACTTCAGAGTGAAACAACGTCAAGCTGATTGATTTATGTCTCGTCAAGATACTCAGTCAGCTGAACAACGAGTCAATCAGAAAGAAGCTCACTTTCAACGAGAATCTTCTACTCTATCTGATAACGAAAACGAGAATGATCATCACAAGTTCATCAAGCTTTCAAATTCACTCATCTTCATCGAAACAGATGACTCTATCTGAGAGACATGAAACATCAAAATAGCTGACAAGCTCAATGTCAACATGAATCATTACTCTACTGAAAAGATTCGTATTGTCTATGTGATTTTCAGACTAGAAGACGATGCTGATCAGCAAATTTATGCAAAGCATCATGTTGATGCTTTCTCACTTTATCAATCACTATCAGAGCTACTGAAACATCTGAAAGAAATTTACGAAGATCAGAATCTGATTTGAAAGTATCATCATGAATACGTTGCTCTGAAGCAGCTCAACAAGTCTTTCAGCTCTTTCTATTCAGAATTCACTAGAATATTCAGCTTTCTGAACTACGACAATATCACTCTGATAAACGACATTCAGAATAAAATCAACAATCATCTTCAGAACGTGTTGTCAGTTTGCCTCATAGAGTTTAACTCACTTGATAAGCTCAAGATCTTTCTTCAAGATGTGAATAACAAACAACGAGTCAATTATCAGCTACATGATGAGCAATGAACAGTCAAATCGATAGCAGCTTCGAAAAAACGTTTTGTTTCTTCATCGACATCAGCTTCAGTCTTGACTACTAGCTATGTTCAACTCGCTACTTTTTTCACCCTTGAATCTGAATGATCAAGAATGTCAATCATCTGCTTCAACTGCAAAGCATCGAGTCATCTTTCAAAGAATTGCTCTCAGCTGAAGACTAGTACTTCAACATCTCGTGCATTCATTTCTCGCCTCAATGAGATCATCATGTCAAAAGAAGAGAAGAAATTATTTACAGAGAAATCGAAGAATGAGGCAAAAAACTAGTGACTTTCATCAAAGACGTGATGAAAGATGTGTTAATTTCTTCAACAATGAGCAGCTCAAATGATCTCTTTGCTTCGAAATCTTTGACTACTGAATGTGTACTATCTAGCAATGAAATTAGTTACTCATTAAAGTCATTGATTGACACTGAAGCAGCTGACTATTCGTTCATTGATGAATTAATCGCGCAGAATGTTTGTGATCATTTGCAAATTGAATCTTTACCTTTAATCAAGCTCAAACCAATAAGAAGATTCAATGATCATTATGCAAAAAAACTCATTACTCATGCGATTTATTCGAATCTAACTGTTCAAGATCATATGAAACGTTTCGTCTTTATGCTGATCACTCGATTAGATCAACATCAGATGATTCTTGAAAAAACATGAATGAACAAGATCGAAGTGACTATTGATATGAGAGACGATCGTCTTCAATTTTCTAGTTTCGAAGCTCATATCAAAGCTTCTATCAAAGCTCATTCGACTGTTCTTTCGAGCAAGAAAATCGCGATAGAACAGAAGAGTTCAACCTCTACTCAAATACTAAAGAGATCTATCTCTTCTGTTGTCACTCGACTCAGCGAGAAGTCATCTTCATTCAGTAAAACTGTGAAATCATCTAATTCAGTCAACTTCGCTTCGTCTTTCAATTCAATGAACATAGCAATGATAAAAGCTGCAGCATATAGATCACTAGTCAAACGATTGAATGTGACTACTTTCATGATCATTGTCACGAAAATCAATTGACTTCTAAAAACAGCTAGAAATAAACTCGAAGATGTAAATCTACAAGAGCTTTCACACGAGAAGATCTTGAAAGAAGTCAAAGCTAAGCTTTCTTTGAAATATCATGACTATCTAGACGTGTTTGATCGAGCGATGACTGATTAACTACCTTCTCATTGTCTCTACGATCATAAAATTGAGTTAATTGATGAGAAAACATCTTCTTGAAGTCGTCTCTATCATATGTCTGATTACAAGCTTCAAAAGATGAAGAATTACCTGATCAAGCATCTGAATAAAGACTTTATATCTTCTAGCTCAGCTTCATACGCTTCGCTCATATTATTCGTCGAAAAGAAAGACAATAGCTTGCGCTTCTGCATCAATTACAGAAAGCTCAATGCTTTGATCAAACGAAATCGCTATTCTTTGTCATTAATAGACGAGACTTTCGCTCGTATACAAGAAAGCAAGTATCTGACTCAATTGAACATTATTGTCACGTTCAACAAACTACGCATGCACTCAGATAGCGAAGATTTGACTATCTTTATCATCTCTTTTGATTTCTACAAATATCACGTGATGTCTTTCAAATTAATCAACGACTCGACTTTCTATCAACACTATATGAACGACGTGCTATTTGACTATCTTCATCAGTTTTGTCAGATCTATCTAGATGACATTATCATCTACAGCAAAACACTGAAGAAACATAAGAAACACGTACGACTAGTTCTACATAGACTACGAAAGATCGATCTTCAAATGAATATAAACAAATGCAAGTTTCATGTTCAGAAGATCTTCTTTCTGAGACTATTGCTATTCATCAAAGAACTAAAGATGAATCTCAGAAAAGTACAAGCAGTAGTTGAATGATCTACTTCTACAAACCTCATTCAGATGCAGTTCTTCGTTGACTTCTGCAATTTCTATCGACGTTTTATAAAGAACTTTTCGAAGATTGTTCATTCTCTGATTTAACTAACTCAAAAAGAGATGATATTTGAATGAGATCAAGCTTGTCAAACGATCTTTGATCATATGAAGAAATGAATGACTGAAGTTTCTATTCTTCGTCATTTTGATCAGAATAGAAAGACTATTCTTGAAACAAACTCATTTGACTACGTCAATAATGACATACTTTCTCAGTATGATGACGAAGAAACATTGCATTCGATGATCTACTACAGCAAGAATCTGAGTCTCACTGAGTGCAATTACGAGATCTATAACAAGAAACTACTAGCAATCATTCGTGCCTTCAAGCATTGATGATCTGAGCTGAAATTGACTGAACTACTCATCAAGATGTTCACTGATCATCAAGCTTTAACATCATTAATGAAAGATAAAGAGCTAAGTAGACGTCAAATGCGCTGAATACAAAAGCTCATTGACTTCAACTTCAAAATCATGTATCGTTCAGACAAACAAAACATCAAAGTCAATGCATTGACTCGTCAAGTCAATTCATTTTCTAGAAGCTTCGAGAATGAATGATGTCACTATCAGCGAACTACAATTCTTACGTTGAATTGAATGAAAATTGCTGATCTAGAAGAGAAAGAGAATGATGAATCAATTTATCGATTGATTCTAAAAGTTAACAGAATCAATGAGAATTGTATTCTACTTCGTGAAGTTGTATTAAAAGATGAAGCTCAATACAAAGATATTAAATTAAGAGATTGTCGAGTTCAAAACGAAATACTATATTGAAATGATCTTCTATGAATTTTCTTCAATGAGCATCTTTAAATGAAGCTAATTCAAGAAGTTCATGATCAATCTTTTATTGATCATTTCGAAATTTTCAGAACGATGAAGGTCATAAGAAGGTACTACTATTGATCTTCAATGCGAAAGACAATAGATTGATATATTTGAAACTGCTACATTTGTCAGCGATCAAAGATTTCTTGAAATAAATTTAATGAACTACTATATTCTCTACTCATACTTAAACAGCAATGAAAAAACATAGTCATGAATTTCGTCATTGACTTATCTTCTTCGAAAGGCAAAAACGTCATACTAATAGTGATATGTAGATTGACAAAGAAACGACATTATATTTCTTGCTTCACTGATGACGAGAAAATCACAGCAGAAAAAACAGCTGAGCTAATGCTTCAGTGAATATATCAAATACATGATTTACTTGATTTCATTGTTTCGAATCGAGACTCTCAATTTACCTTCATTTTATGAAAGTTGCTTTGCAAAAAACTAGGCATTAACCTTCAACTTTTCACAGTCTATCACCTTCAGATTGATGATCAAAGTGAACGAGTCAATCAGAACGTTGAAAGATACCTTTGATTCTTCTGTTCATACATGCAGAATGACTGAGCTAAGCTACTACTCATGATCGAGTTCATCAACAATAATGCTCTGTTCTCAGTCATCTTCTTAATCTCTTTCTTTCTAAACAAAGACTTTCATTCTCATATGAGCTTTGAACTCGATGTCATCGAATATGAAAGTTTTCGTGAACGCTTGCAGACGACTAAAGTCGAGAATATATCTGAACATATGAACAAAACACTGAAGTTTGCTCGTGAGTCGCTAGTCAAAACACGAGAACAAATGATGAAACAAGTCAATAAGCATAGAAAAGAAGTTGATTACAACGTCGAATCAAAGATGTTTCTGAATGAAAGAAACATCGTTACAACGAGATCTTTTAAGAAGCTAGATGACAAAATGCTCGATTCTTTCACCAATCTAAATCTCGTCAACTCTTCATATAAACTGAAATTATCAGAGTCTATGCATGTTCATGATGTATTTCATTCTGACCTGCTTTGTTCTGTCGTCGACGACTTCTTGCCTGATCAAAAGAATGAACTCTCAGATTCAATAGTGATAAACGACGAAGACGAGTGAAAAATCGATGATATATTGAATTTTCGTTGATATTGAAGACGACTTCAGTATAGAGTCAAATGAAATGACTATGACAATGATCTCAATTGATACAACGCTGATAATGACGAATTTATGAATGCTCAGAAGATCATTGATGATTTTCATATTTGATACTCGAACAAATCGCGTTAATCAACAATTCAACCAATCAATTGAGTCGAGCAGAAAATACATTCATGCAAACATGAATCATTGAAAAGAAAGAGTAATGTCATGATTCTAGTCTTGTCAAACTCAGTCTTCTAGTCTTGTCAGATCTATTCTCGCTTTGTCATCTTGACTAGTTTCTATTGAGTTTAGCGTCAACTGAGAAACACACATATGTAGTCAGCTTCTTTTCTGTAGCTATCTTTCTTTCTTAGCATTTATCTTCTAGTTAAATGACACTTTTATCTGACTCGCTTTAGACAGGTTTCTAACATGAATCAGCTTATGCTTTGTCATCAAGAATTTGATGTCATGCATTTTTGATCACTGTTCACATTTATCATAAATCTTGCTAAGAACTTTGCAGTTGCATTTCATAAACTTTTTGTATGTCAAGATATTGATGTCATTCACGAAGTCTGTAAAGCTAGTTCTCAGCTTGATGTCATCACATGCTTCTAACAAGTTCACATTGTAGAACAGATATAATATTGACAATAGTGAAGAGTTTTGTGATATGTTGATGTTCACGCTGCATTTTATCGTCGTGTAATCATCAATTGTAATCATGATGTGTCAATCTTTCAGAAAGTTCTTCACAAATTCAAGAAGCAGTCTAGAAACTTTTCTCTTCTTCATGTCATGTAAGAGTTTGCTGTGCATCACATTGTCAAACGCATTCTCTTCATTCAGATTCAGCAGTGAGACTACTCTTCTTCTCATGTTGCTTCACACAGTATGTATCTTTTCTATAATTAGTTGCAAAGTCATATCTGTTGATCTGTGCTTGCAAACTCTCATCTGAATGTTTGATATTAAGTTGCAAGCTTCTACGACATTTTGCAAGCATTTGAATACAATGAACTTCAGTATTTTGCTTAAAGTGTTAAGTAGCACAATTGATTTATATATCTTTGCATTGAAGTAATTTTTCTTGTCTGACTTTCACATCACTATTGTGACTGCGCTCTTGAACTGAGTTGACTGTATTCTCTTCTGTAAACATCTTTCAAAGAGAAAGCATATTTGTTCTAACATGTCGTTGACGAGTCTGCGCATTATTCTATTTATATATCTTGTGTATCTCAACGTTTTGTCAGATGTTGCTTTGTAGATAACTCTTTTAATTTCATGATGTATCAGCGAAGTATCATCTTCAATCAAGAATGAGTATTTGAAGTTTATTATGTTCAGCATGAGAATCTCTGAAGATGATAAAAAGTAAGTTTGAAACATCATCTTTGCTTTATTTTGCATTGTTGTGATGATGTCAGAACACTCTGACTTGATCAGAGAAAGAATTGTCGTTTGAGTCAATGTGTTTGCAATTGCATTTCTTGCTCATTTCGCAGTTTTGAACAGTTCTTTCAAGAATTGTTCAATGTTTTGCATGATCTCTTGATATTCACTGCGTTTCTGTTTTCTGATAATCTTGTCTTTCTTGTCATATGCTTGAATGTACTCTGTTCAATCATCAATGATTCAACAGCTTCTTCTCATTCATTACACGCTCTTGATGATCTTCATACACTTTTTCGTTCATTCTGCTTTGATCATTTCATGTGATCTCGCTCAAAGAATGAAAATCTCGATGATCTTCTTCAATGCATTCAGCAATTGCTTGATGTATTCATTTATGCATCAACACTTCATCTCATAATTCAACAGTGATTTCAACATTTGTTCTTTCAGAATATTGATGAACTTCTCTTCATTCATTATCTTTCAGTTACAATGCAATTTTCGCGCTGACTCTTTGCAGACTCTGAAATCTATAATTGTCTGTATCAACAGATGATCTGAGAAGTTTTTCATTTCTTCGTTGATTTCACATTGTATTAATCGATTCATAATGTCGTTTGTCGTGAAAATCAGATCTATTGTTGTTTGAGATTCTTGATAATCTCTTATAATTATGTCTTGAAATAATGCTAGTGATGCATTGATGTTTGTAATCATTTTAATTAACTCATTTGACAATAAATGTTGTCTTGAATAAAATGATTCTTCTCATGTGAAGTGATGCAGATTGAAGTCTTCTACAAGAATGCTTTCTTTCAACATGTGTAGCATTTTTTCAATGTTTGAAAGATTTTCTTTTTCATGAATGATCTCATGATCTCTGAGTGACAAATTGTATGCTTCATGAATGTGTATAGCTTTCTGAATTATCTGTGCATCATCTGTTAATGTTTATAATGTAATTGTGTTTACATTTTTGAAGTGTCATGTTGAGTGTCAAATGTTGCTGTCAATTCTCTTGTTTATGTAGAAACAGATTCTATCTTCATTATTCTTCAGCATGAAGTCAACAGTTGCTGAGCAGTATGCTCTGAAAATGTCATCAAATCATTAGAATTCTTGAAGAATCAGAATGTCATAGTTTTTTATCTTTTTCTTATGTAGTAGCATTATCATTATCTTGTTTCTGAACTTGTGAACGTTGTACTGTAGTATTCAAAGCTTCTTTTGCTGAAACATTAAAATTCACATTTCAGACTGTTTAATGTTTTCTTGAGTGTCTGCAAAGCATTTGCTTCACTTGTAAGATTCTCAACACAAAATGACATTAACAACAACATAATTGATGTTGACTTTGATTCATTTGATCTTGACTTCTTGATCAAGTGATTTAGTATAGTGTTTTCTGATGTGATGACTGCGCTGAGCAGATGACTTTCATTCATTGAGCATCTTTGCTTTCTCTTCAAGTCGTTGTTTATCAGTGATTTCAGACTGATAAATGTTTCTGTGAATATCTTTGACATCGCTGTCTTGAGTTCTTTCTGTCTTCGTACAACATGATATAGAAGTCTGTGCTTTGTGACTCTCTTTATTCTTTCTTTTTCAGCTTGTCGTTTATGACATTGAGAATCAAAGACTCTGTGTGTGTCTTGACATGCTTCACATTTTCATATGTTTTGAGTCTGTTTGTAAAAACAATGTTTCAAGTGATGATTCAGCATGCAGTAAATGCATCTTTGCTTGTTTTTGCATTCATACATTTTGTGATCATATTCTTGATACTTTAGACACTGATGCACTCTGCAGCTTGAATCATAGAACTGTGTGATCTTTATGTTGATTTCATGACATACTTTCTCATTGATCAGCTTGTTCATCATCTCAGCGCTGACTACGCGTATCATCAGTGAGACATATCTCTTCTGCTCACTCTTCTTTGTGAATCACTCAATCTTCTCGATCATCATCTTTGAATGTATGTCTTTGTTGATCTTAATGAGCGTTCTCGCTTCTTTCTTCTTTATGTTCTTAGACATTTCTTCAACTTTAATCTCATGTATCATTACTTCAAAACTGATCTCATGCAGACATGCATTTAATGATATCTCTTTGATTCAAAAATCGTTTTTCTCTAATGTTCTTTTGCTGCTCTTCATCTTGACTTGAAATATCAGTAGTCTTGATCATCTCTTCATCGTCTTTATGTTCTTGCGTGTCAACAGCATCTTGTCAACATCAATCTCTCTCGCTCATTTTATTATGTTCTTCGTTGTTATCATCATGATTCTCTTTACTTCTTCTTTTTCTTTAATGAAGATCTTTACTTCAAATTTCTTACAATGATTTCACACTGATGATGATATGTCAGCGTTGAACATAAAATGATTCTCAAATGATGTTGTTGACTTCATGCTCACTCTCTTCGCTCAGCTGTCAACATGTTCTCTTTTCTTCACAAACTCTTTTTTGAGTCTGCTTGTTATCTTTTTCAATCTCTTCAGCTGATTCTTTATGCACTGATTGACAGTCGATGCAGCGACGCGTTGATGCGTCAGCTTTTCTATCATCTTTGTCAAACTTTTCATCTTTCTTCAGAGCATCAGCTCATTGTTTCTTCATTCGTTGAGCTCATAAAATACTTGCAGCTTGTGTAATTTCTTCTGTATATCTTTCGCCTTAACTGAATTCTTCTGTGAGATAGCAATAATCACTTCTTGTTCATTCATTGACATCACATCAACGACGCTTCTTATCTACTCTTGATGATCAAAATGAAGCGTAAGCATCATGTTGATGATGTGCTCTGTCTTTGAATGATTAAATGTCTGAAGAGAACGTTGTTAACATTATTGATCTACTAATAAAGATATCAACATTAGAGAAAGAGAAGAACAAAGATCATTTGTGAAAAGAGATAACATTGAAGCTGATTCAATGTTTTTAACTCAACTCAAAAGAAAAACATCATGCAAATCAAAACATGTTCATCACGAAGAATGTACAGAAACTGAAGACATCAGTTCAACTGCTTAACAAGCAGTTGCATACACAGAAAAGCATGCATCTTTCAATGAAAATCACGTCATGAGTGAACATGACAAGAGAAGAAATAGCGATGAAAAAGCAACATTTCAAAGATGACTCATCATCGCTTTGCAAGAAATGAGAAATCATGATTAAAATAATGAACAGAAGAAAAATAAAAAAGATATAGAAAAAGTTAATTGAACAAATTCTACAGAGAATTGCAGACGTGTTGACAGATCAAAGAAATCTAATCGTGTCACTTTGCAAACTGAATAATGATGACATTTTTCTTCATGCAGTCAGTTCAGATGCTTGAGCAAATCTGAAAAAGACTTAAACATAAGCAAAAGAAATTGTAAGTTCAACATGCATAGCACGTCAAATCTTTGCAGTGCTGACATATGAAGTATGCATTATAATAAACACAAGCAATCAGAAAAAAATCATTGAAAGACTGATAAAAGATAATGCAAGACTTCATGAAGATTTGAAAATTCTAAAAATAGTTTAGTCTGATTCAAGAAGATAGCAAAAAGTGAGAAGATTCATTCATCGCTCATCATAAAAATTGCGATTGAAGCAATGATGAATCAACTAATGAACATGAGCATGCTGAACTTGTATCAAGAATGTGCATGCAAGCTATTTAAAAAAAACTGTCACATCACACAATGCTTCAAATGTCATGAATTTGATCATATAATTAAGTTCTGCAGAAAGAATCAGCATTGTGAAAAGTGCGCAAACAAGCATCACATCAAGAAGTGCGTGATGTCTTCAAATAGAAAATGTTGTGTCAATTGCAATGAAAATCACGAACTCTGAAAATGCATCTATTTCAAGTGATAACAGCAGATGAAACAAGCATCTGAAATCTATAAAAATAGATCATTCAGATATTCTGAAATGTTTAAATATAATCACACATTCTTCTTACTGTCTTTGAACTCTTTAGATTCAATGAACTCTTCAGATTCAATGAATTTTTTTGATTCAATGAATCTTTCAAGCTCAGCAACAATCATGTTGAAAACATGCAGTTAAATCACTGATGAATCAGCTTGACAGATAGTAAAGATCAAGAAAAAATGAATCAATCTTTTCTCTTGTGTAAGTAATGACTCAGATGAGACAACATCTGAGCAGATTCAGAAACGTTTAATTAGAAAGTGAGAAAAATTCTCGATGATCAAAAGCATACAAAGAGTTTTCTCATTGCAAAATCAACAACAGCTACAAATAACTTTATGACAAAACAATCTTTTCTACAAATTCTACAGTATAACATCAGAAAGTTATTAAAAATTCAAGAATTATTTCTAATTGACAAAGAAGTTCATGAATTCAACATAGTAATTATACAGAAGTAAGATTGCAACAACAATGATTCACAGTTATTTAGCTCAGCACACAACTTTTTTCATTTAGTGAAAAACTCATCATCTCAATCAAGAACATGCATATACATTAACAAATGTTTAAGATTCAATTAATGAATAGTAGAAACAGCTGAATCAGACATTTGCTCAATCAGAATATTAACTCGCAACGCAGATGATGAAATGCAGACGCTAAGATTTTTAAACGTTTACAATTCATGCTCATTGTTTACTACATTCACAGAAAGATCTTTAATCATTTCTCATTTAAATAAACTACTCAAGAATGATTGCAAACAACTGATCATAAAAGATTTCAATCTACATCATTTTCACTGAGAGAAATGAAGATGCTTCACTCATCATATGATGATTAATACTTTGCTAAATGTCATTACAAATGCAAAACTAAAATTGTTACTGAAATTAAACATTATTACTTACAAAGCTTACAATCAATTTACAACGATTGATTTAATCTTTAACAGCGAGAAACTACAGTAGTTCATGATACATAAGTGCAAGATACAAATCAATCTGCATCAGAGATTAAATCATCTTTCAATCATCACAAAGTTATGTTTACAAACAATCTCAGTGCAGCTTTCAACTCAATGACTTTGAAAAAAAATGAATACAGAAGTATTAAGTGCTTATCTGTGAATATATTTATCTTTGAAATGCTCTTTAAATGACAAGACTATGATGAATGACAAAGTGTGTAAGATTATCAGAGTGTTATAAAAGATCATCAAGAAATTTATCTTCTTGATAAAATCATCAAATTAAGCAAGAGACTTTTGAAATCAAAGTTGCTTCAAAGTAGTAATGAAATCAAGACAATTGCAAATCATATGAAAAACGTAAGATACATTAGAAGCATTAAATGAATATTTGAAGCATAATGATCATAAAAACAAGATCATTCAACAAACGAAATGCACACACTTCAGATCACAAATGCATAAGCTGAGTGAAGCATTTAAATCAATATAATGCTTTGCAAAATGAACTAGAATTGAAAGTCAGCTATCTAAAAAGCTTTCTCAGTTTTCGTCATTGAAGCAAAGCGACATTGATCATATGATAACGACATTCGAGAAAAAAATCAAGATACTGCAAGAGAAGTTCTTTTTCTCATCTTCTCAAGCAAATGTCAACAACATTGCAAAATCATTCATATTTTGAGCAGTCTCATTCAATTCACGCATCACAGAAAATGAAGCAAAGCAGACAATCAAATGAGTAAAAGCAGACAAAGCATCAAATGCTTCAAATATTTCAAACAAAATACTTCAAGCAAGTCTTGCAGAACTGACTTTAGTACTGATGAGTTTATTCAATGCATGCATAATACACAAATATCATTTGAAGCAGTTCAAAAAGACTCAGACAATAGTATTATGCAAATTAAAGAAAAGCAATTATATTAATTCAAAGACATATCGACTCATTGCTTTGCTTAATATCATGAGCAAAGCTCTAAAGTCAATTATGATCAAAAGACTGAGTAATATAATCAAGACTCATTGCATGCTATTTAATGTTCAAATGAGAACAAAATGCAAGTGATTCATAATCTTGACATTAAATTTACTGATAGATCAAGTTTATACAATATGAGATTGCAAAATCAAATATGTAACATTCATGCTAAGTTTAAACATCATCAAAGCATTTGATCAAGTCTTACACATCAGACTTCTGCATACATTAAAGATGAAAAGAACATTAAGCTATATAATTGAATGAACATGCAGCTTTCTAAAAGATTTAGAGACATCACTAATATTCAATGAATAAATGAGCAACATGCGTAAGATAAACATAAACATATTGCAAAGATTTTTCATTTCATTGATTTTCTTTCTATTCTTCAACGCAAGTTTAATTGAAAAATGCAAAGCATTGAAAATTAAAATTGAAATGCTTAACTTCATAAATAATATTAACATTCTAGTTTACAACAGATTCACTGAAGAAATCTGCAGAACATTGAGCAAAGCACACAATGTTTACACAAAATGAGTTTGCACTCATGATGCAACATTTGCATCAGAAAAGTATGAACTTACACATTTCACTAGAGAATCAAAAAGATTTGACATGATGATTAACATATAAATAGAAAGTTTAGTTATCAAATTGAAATCAGATGTATGAGTTCTAAAGATGCAACTGAACATGAAACTGTAATGAGATGCGCATCTTCAACAAATAAAGACAAATCACGTCACAAGAATGTTAACACTTAGTCATCTTGAAGTCTTTACATGAGAAGCTATCTTCACAAAAGTGAGACAAGTATACTCAGCAGTAGTAAGATCAGAAATTGCATTCAAAGCATCAATCTGACATCAGCATAATAAGAAAAATGAACTGTTGAGCAAAGAATGCAAACTAGAAACACTTCAGAATCAGACTCTGCATCACATAGTAAAAGCATTCAAAAGAGTAAGCATTGAAACTTTAGAAACAGAAATATACATAAGCTCACTACATGTTCATTTGAACATGTTACAGAATAAGATCACGCTACACAGTTGAATTAACAATTGAACACAAAAGATCTGATAAGCATGCAAACTAATATGCATTTGTTTGATGAAAGTTAATCACGTCATTTTTCATTCACTCATCATCAAGAAAATAGTACTTCTGAATGTTTTCTTTCAAGAAGATGTGAAGATACAGTCAAGATGCAGACAATGTACTTTCTTCTTCACAATGATTTCAACAAGTGATAGCATTGCAATAGCGCAGTATCACAAAGATCAATGAAATCAACAATGAGAAAAGTACAGAGAACATGTTGTAAATGTTAATGCAATCTCAGCACAAAGATCACATCTGAGCAATAAGATGATAAAGATGCGTGATGATTTTCAGAAAGCAGAAAGCACTTTTGCAATGTACATCAGAATCAAATGCATAGATTTGAATGTTTATCTGCACTTTAAAAACATTTCAGACATAAATAGCTTGTGATGTGACTGCAAATGAAATCATCAAACAATAAAGCATGTACTCATGCATCGCTTGAACTGATTGTATCTGCGATCAAGAATGCTACAAGATATTGACTTCTTGAACTATTGAATAATTATCATCATCATGAAGAATCTCAGAGCAGTAGCGAAAATGATGATGAAAATGAAGCTTTTGAAGCAATTTAGAATAACTAGAACACTCATTCTTTAACATGCAATCAATGTGAACAAATTTGATACATAGTCTCAAAACTTACTGTCTCAACTGCGTGAAGCAATCATATAGACTGCAAGTGATTTTCTATCTCAGAGAATTTTGTTCACTCGATACAAATAGCATAAAGTCTCTCATGAGTTGATCTAATTAATGTCACAAGAATGTATGAATTTATTATTATTATTATTATAATTTAATATATGTCACGTAGACTGATCACGTCAAGTTGAGTACTCGAGTTCAAGTCGAGTATTCGACTCGAAAAGTGTCGAGTCGAGTTGAGAAGTTGAACTCAAGCACTTGAGTCGAGTTGAGAAGCTTGATTTGACAACTTGACTTGAAAACTCGACTCGATTCGACAAGATATTAGGTAAATGTAAATAGCTTGGTCAAACAGTCTACATGATTTCCCTTCATGGCTTTCTACCATGTTTTCCCGTCATAACTTCCTACCAAAGTCAAACGATCTTCATGTTTTCCCGTCATGTTTCTCTTCATGTTTCTCTTTATGTTTCTCGTCATGACTCTCTACCAAATGACCTTCATGTTTTCCCGTCATGACTCTCTACCAAACGACCTTCATGTTTCTCTTCACGTTTCCCTTCATGTTTCTCTTCATGTTTTCCTTCATGTTTCCCTTTATGTTTCTCGTCATGATCTCTTCATGTTTCTCGTCATCACTCTCTATCAAACGACCTTCATGTTTCTCTTTATGACTCTCTACCAAACGATCTTCATGTTCCCCTTCATGACTCTCTATCAAAAGGTAATGCAAAAAGGTAATGCAAAAGTCAAAAATCGGAAAATTTTCTATATTTAGCTCTCTTGATGTTGAAACCGTGCCTAGATCATTCAATCAAAGAGACTCAAAGCTGATATGTATGTATTGCTCTTTAGAGATAGCTATAACAAGACATTAAGAATACAGAAGAGAAAGAGTGCAAGCTCTTCTATAAATAATGACTTGAGACTGCGCTAGGCTCGATACAGATGTGATGTAATATGTCAGATGTGTTTGCCTAAAAGAATGATGAAAGAAGTGAATGAAGAAAGTGCTGAACAACGAGAAGAAGTGCTGAGAATGACTCGAAGAGTTCAATAGAGATGCGCTAGGTTCAAACTAGGCATAGCATCATCTGAACTCTGATCGATTCAGGCATGTTCGTAACATTACTCTTCTTTTCAAACATTCATGTTCACATGAATAGAAAAGAAATAAGAGCAAAAAATTCATCATGTTTTCAATTTAGTGCAACTTATTCGAGTATAGCTTGTGAAATTCGTTCAGAACTTTCTTCGAGTCATCGAATTTCTCTTTATCGACATAGTATCATTCGTCGTCACGATCTATCTTGATTCATTTGACCTTGTATTGTAATCTTTCTCTATATCGCCTGAAGTTCAATATATCATCTACTTTTCAGTGCTTTTCATTCTCTTCAATGATCAATGATCTAGAGAACTCAGAGTGTTGTTTCGATAGAGAGTCATTTGATGAAGGTCGTAGACACTTCGAACTGAACACTGAATGTATATGCTTCATGCTTCTAGATAGCTGAAGACGATAAAAGGTCTCAACTTTGACTGTGATTGAATAGAGATCGAGCTGCTTGTCTTTCAAATTCTTGCATGATCTAGTGATTTTGATGTTTTCAAAGACTAATCAAACTTGATCATCTACTTCATAGATGATGTCTCGTCTATGCTTGTTCATCTGAGCTTCAATGATCTGCTTGATCTTTTTCAATTGTTGATGATTGAAGATAAGAAGTTTGCTCATTCAAATGACAATGTCATCGATCTTTCTAGCTTGAATACGTTGACAAATTGTTTCATAATCAGTCGTATCTGAATCGAAACTCATTCGAGAGTAAAAGTCTTTATTGAAGTAGAAAGAGATCATCAAGATAGTCGAGAACGTATTGAAATTATCACTGAATTTCATCATTGAAAGTCATTTAGCTCAGTCATTCTGCATGTAATTGCAGTAGATTCGAAGTTCGCGTTCAACATCTTGATTAGCTTGTTTCAACTGATCATCGATCTCTGAATGATAGACTGTTGATAAATTGACTTTGATCTTCAGTTGTTTGCAAAGACTTTGTCACATGATCAATATGAACTGAGAGTCTCTATTTGAAACGATAGAACTGAGTAGATCATGAAGTCGATAGACGTTTCATAGCATGATTCATACTGTTTCTTTGATTGAGATGTCATCATCTTCTCAATGACAGAAAACATAGTGATGTTCTTTGAAGAGATGACATATGATCATGCAAATGACGTTATAGTTTTTCGATAGAAATAGCTCAGTGATGAAGTTCATAGCTATATCTTGTCAACGCTGCTGAGAAATCAATAGAGACTGAAGCAAATCATTTGTATCATCTCAAGATGCTTTGCTTCGCTGACAGACATGATAGTTTCAAATGTATTGTCGAATAGTTACTTGATGATCTGATCAATAGTAGAAGTGTTGAACTAGATCAATCGTTCATCTAATGTCAGAGTGCAAGGTTGATGATTGATCGTGAATATCTCGAAGCAATTTCGTATGCATTTGTTTTGACACTCATAGTAGACTCTTTTTAAATAGAACGTTGTCAATGATTTGACAGTTCTTTAGCTTCATGTCATGAAGCTTCAGTTCATCTTTGTTCATAGCTTGTCGATACTCATTGCATAGTTCATTCTTCTGATTGACTAGACGTACGCGTTGATAGAGATTAGTCTCGTATTCAGATTCGGTTTCGAACTCAATTGATAGAACGTTTATTTGATTCGAGGTCAGTATAGTCTGAAAACGATCATCTATGTCTTTAGCTGATTCAGAACTATCGATCATCGACATTCTAGTTAAAGCATCGACTTTGATGTTTGTTTTGCCTGATCGAAAGATAATCTGAAAGTTAAACTTCGATAGAATATTCAGGTAGTTCGCTTGTCATCGAGTCAGCTGTTTGTTTTTCATAAAGATCTTCAAAGTCTGATGATCAGTAAACATCTGAATAGATAGCTCAGTACTCTCTAGTTCGAATCGTCAGTGTTTGAAACATCGAATGATAGCTAGTAATTTCTTGTCATAGATGTGATAATTGCATTCAGCTGAAACCATGCTCTTGCTATAAAAGGCTATCGAGTGAAGCACACTCTCGTCATCGTACTGAGATAGTATGTCGTCTTTTACATAGTTGAATGCATCGATTTTCAAAATAGCTTGACGTTTGACATCGAAATGACGTAGAACTGAGATCGAGCTGACCTGCTTCTTTAGATTGTCAAAGACTTCGACGCAGACTTCGTTTCAAACAAAAGACGTGTCTTTTCAAGTCAGCTGAGTGAATGACTTGACTAGTTTCAAAAAGTTCTTGATGAAGCGTCGATAGAAATTGACGAAGTCAACGAAGTCTTGTATCTCTTTTAGATTAGTAGATGTAGCTCAATTGACTATAGCTTTCACTTTGATAGAATTCATGCAAAGATCTTGTTCTGATACTATGACTTTTAAGAAGACTGTTTCTTCTACGTTGAATTCGCACTTTCGAATATCTATCTGCAGATCAGCGTCTCGTAGACGATCTAGTATCATCTTGACATGTTGTCTATGCTTCTTTTGAGTCTTGCTGTATATGAGAATGTCGTCTAAATAAGCTTGGCAGAAGTCATTTAGAAAGTCTCATAGAACATCGTTCATATATTGCTGAAACGAGGTCGAATCATTTGTTAATTTGAATGATAGAATCTTTGATTTGTACGCTCTCAGAGCGGTAATGAAGATCGTATAGTTCTCACTATCGAGATGCATACGAAGTTTGTTGAAAGCGAAAATTATATTCAGTCGAGTCAGATGCTTGCAGCCAACGATTTTGTCAATCACCTCATTTATGAGCGATAGAGAGTAGCGATTTCTTTTGATAATGACATTGAGCTTTCAATAGTCAACGCAGAAGCGAAGATCATCATTGATCTTCAGAGCGAATAGAACGAGTGAGAAATATGAGATCTTGCTAGAAGTAATAAAATTCTTTGACAGGTTTTCGTTCAGATATTCTTTGATCTTCTGAAGCTTGTAGAGTGACATTCAATAAGCTTGACATCTAGAAGAAGTGACATTGTTAGTGAGCTCTATCTTATGATCATATGAACGATGAGGTGATAGCTTATTGACTTGAGCTCGATCAAACACGTCGATGAAATTCTGATATTTCGAAGATAGCTTGACCTTGATGTCTTTTAGATTTTGAGCTGATGCATCAATGAAAGCGACGTCTAGAACATTCAGTTCGCATTGAGTGTTGTAGACTATTTTCCTATCAATATCTTCGATCGACATAGCGAAAACCTCAATGCGATTCTTCTTTGATCATTTAATCAGTGCATGAAAAGATGCAGCTTTCACACTGAACATAGAAAAGTTCTTTTTCAAAGCAGTAGAAGCTGATCGTTGAAGCACTTTGAGAGCTGAACTGATAGAAGAATTTGATGATCGTGATCATTTTGAGTGTGAAGCTCTGACTGACATTGAAAAAACAGAAATGAGAGCTTCTAATTGATTTGAAAAAACGATGACATTGTTTTGCATATCTAGTAGTATTTCATTTTTGTTCATTCAGAGCTTTCTCAATATGACGTCATGATGATCTATATCAGCTATTAACATTGAAACAGTCAATTTCTTATGACTTTCGACTGTGAGGTTGGGTAGAATTTTATGAGTAATGATCTTTCTTGTCAGCTTTTCGTCATATTCTCTTATTAACTTCTCTTTAGCTAGTTGTATGAGTTGAATTTTAAGCTTCTGACATATTTGATCAACTAGCTTTGTATGAATCAAGATGTAGATTGTCGAGTCACTATTTATCAGAGGTCGTAGCTTGAAGAATTCGCCTTGCGAGAATAGAATGACATCGACTAGAAATGACTTTTCGAAGTAGTTCTCTTTGATAGGTGAAATTTCGTCGATTAGATTGCACAAAGAAATGATCTCTATCTCTTTGATGACTTTGAAAGAGATGATTAGTTTTTTGAATCAGACTCTGAATCGAAGTTCAAAGAACAATCAAACTCATCATCTAATGCATTAATTCTGAAAGATCTATTCAAGCACTCTTTAGAAGTATGATCAGACTTATGACATAGAAAGCAGTTTTCGATTAGTAAGTCATTTTCTTTGACGCTAGTCAAAACAGCGTCGCGTGGTTTTTGTTAGAGATCTGTCTAGAGCGAGTCAGATAGAAGTGTCATTTAACTAGAAGATAAATGCTAAGAAAGAAAGATAGCTACAGAAAAGAAGCTGGCTACATATGTGTGTTTCTCAGCCGACGCTAGGCTCAATAGAGACTAGTCAAGGTGACGAAGCGAGAATAGGTCTGACAAGGCTAGAAGGCTGAGTCTGACAAGGCTAGAATCGTGACATTACTCTCTCTCTTCGACGATTCATGTTCGCATGAATGTATTTTCTGCTCGACTCGATTGATTGCTCAATCATGATTTCACAGGCTCAGACCTGTTAAATCGTGATTGGTTGAATTGTTGATTAGCGCGATTTGTTCGAGTATTGAATATGAAAATCATCAACAATCTTCTGAGCGTTCATAAATTCGTCGTCATCAGCGTTGTATCAATTGAGATCATTGTCATAGTCATTTCATTTGACTCTATACTGAAGTCGTCTTCGATATCGACGAGAATTCAATATATCATCTATTTTTCACTCGTCTTCGTCGTTTACCACTATTGAACCTGAAGGTTCGTTCTTTTGACCAGGCAAGGAATCGTCGACGGCAGAGCGAAGCAGGTCAGAATGAAATACATCATGAACACGCATAGACTCTGATAATTTCAGTTTATACGAAGAGTCGACGAAATCTAGATTGGTGAAAGAATCGAGCATTTTGTCATCTAACTTCTTGAAAGATCTTGCTGTAACGATGTTTCTTTCATTCAGAAACACTTTTGATTCGACCTTGTAATCAACTTCTTTTCTATGCTTATTGACTTGTTTCATCATTTGTTCTCGTGTTTTGGCTAGCGACTCGCGAGCAAACTTCAGTGTTTTGTTCATATGTTCAGATATATTCTCGACTTTAGTCGTCTGCAAGCGTTCACAAGAACTTTCATATTCGATGACATCGAGTTCAAAGCTCATATGAGAATGAAAGTCTTTGTTTAGAAAGAAAGAGGTCGAGAAGATGACTGAGAACAGAGCATTATTGTCGACGAACTCGATCATGAGTAGTAGCTTAGCTCAGTCATTCTGCATGTACGAACAGAAGAATCGAAGGTATCTTTCGACGTTCTGATTGACTCATTCACTTTGATCGTTGATCTGAGAGTGATAGACTGTGAAGAGTTGAAGGTTAATGCCTAGTCTTTTGCAAAGCGACTTTCATAGAATGAAGGTAAATTGAGAGTCTCGATTCGAAACAATGAAATCGAGTAAACCGTGTATTCGATATATTCACTGAAGCATTAGCTCAGCTGTTTTTTCTGCTGTGATTTTCTCGTCATCAGTGAAGCAAGAAATATAATGTCGTTTCTTTGTCAGTCTACATATCACTGTTAGTATGACGTTTTTGCCTTTCGAAAGAGGTAAGTCGATGATGAAATTCATGACTATGTTCTTTCATTGCTGTTCGAATATGAGTAGAGAATGTAGTAGTTCATTGAATTTATCTCAAGAAGTCTTTGATCGCTGACAAATGTAGCAGTTTTGAATATATCGATCTATTGTCTTTCGCATTGAAGATCAATAGTAGTACCTTCTTATGATCTTCATCATTCTGAGAATTTCGAAATGATCAATAGAAGATTGATCGTGAACTTCCCGAATTAGCATCATTTGAAGATGCTCATCGAAGAAAACTCATAGAAGATCACCTCGATATAGTATTTCGTTCTGAACTCGACAATCTCTTAATTTAGTATCTTCGTATTGAGCTTCATCTTTTAATACGACTTCATGAAGTAGAATACAATTCTCGTTGATTCTGTTAGCTTCTAGAACCAATCGATAAATTGGTTCATCGTTCTCTTTCTCTTCTAGATCAGCGATTTTCATTCGATTCAACGTGAGAATTGTAGTTTGCTGATAGCGACATTGTTCATTCTCGAGACTTCTAGAAACTGAATCGACTTGACGAGTCAATGCATCGACTTTGATGTTTTGTTTGCCTGAGCGATACATGATTTTGAAGTTGAAGTCAACGAGCTTTTGTACTCAGCGCATTTGACGTCTACTTAGCTCTTTATCTTTCATTAATGACGTTAAAGCTTGATGATCAGTGAACATCTTGATGAGTAGCTCAGTCAATTTCAGCTCAGGTCGTCAATGCTCAAAGACACGAATGATTGCTAGTAGTTTCTTGTCATAGATCTCGTAATTGCACTCAGCGAGACTCAGATTCTTGCTGTAGTAGATCATTGAATGCAATGTTTCTTCGTCATCATACTGAGAAAGTATGTCATCGTTGACGTAGTTGAATGAGTCTGTTTCAAGAATAGTCTTTCTATTCTGATCAAAATGACGAAGAATAGAGACTTCAGTCATTCGTTTCTTCATATGATCAAAGATCGTTTGACAAGCTTGATTTCATTCAAATATCATCTCTTTTTGAGTTAGTTGAATCAGAAGATGAACAATCTTCGAAAAGTTCTTTATAAAACGTCGATAGAAATTGCAGAAGTCGACGAAGAACTGCATCTGAGTGAGGTTTGTAGAAGTAGATCATTCGACTACTGCTTGTACTTTTCTGAGATTCATCTTTAGTTCTTCGATGAATAGCAATAGTTTCAGAAAGAAGATCTTCTGAACATGAAACTTGCATTTGTTTATATTCATCTGAAGATCAGTCTCTTGTAGTCTATGTAGAACTAATCGTACGTGTCGCTTATGTTTCTTCAGTGTTTTGCTGTAGATGATAATGTCATCTAGGTAGATCTGGCAAAACTGATGAAGATAGTCAAATAGCACGTCGTTCATATAATGTTGATAGAAAGTCGAGTCGTTGATTAATTTGAAAGACATCACGTGATATTTGTAGAAATCAAAAGAGGTGATAAAGATAGTCAAATCTTCGCTACCTGAATGCATGCGTAGTTTGTTGAACGCGACAATGATGTTCAATCGAGTCAGGTACTTGCTTTCTTGTATACGAGCGAGAGTCTCGTCTATTAATGGCAAAGAATAGCGATCTCGTTTGGTCAAAGCATTGAGCTTTCTGTAATCGACGCAGAAACGCAAGCTATCGTCTTTCTTTTCGACGAATAGTATGAGCGAAGCGTATGAAGCTGAGCTAGAAGATATAAAGTCTTTATTCAGATGCTCGATCAGGTAATTCTTCATCTTTTGAAGCTTGTAGTCAGACATATGATAGAGACGACTTCAAGAAGATGTTTTCTCGTCGATCAACTCAATTTTATGATCGTAGAAACGATGAGAGGGTAGTTGATCAGTCATCGCTCGATCAAACACGTTTAGATAGTCATGATATTTCGAAGAAAGCTTAGCTTTGACTTCTTTCAAGATCTCTTCGTGTGAAAGCTCTTGTAGATTTACATCTTCGAGTTTATTTCTAGCTGTTTTTAGAAGTCGATCGATTTTCGTGATGATGATCGCGAAAGTAGTCACATTCGACCGTTTGACTAGTGATCTATATGCTGCAGTCTTTATCATTGCTATGTTCATTGAATTGAAAGGCGAAGCGAAGTTGACTGAGCTAGGTGGTTTCATGATTTCACTGAATGAAGATGACTTCTCGCTGAGTCGAGTGACAACAGAAGAGGTAAATCTCTTTAGTATTTGAGTAGAAATCGAACTCTTCTGTTCTATCGCGATTTTCTTGCTTGAAAGAACAGTCGAATGAGCTTTGATAGAAGCTTTGATATGAGCTTCGAAACTAGAAAATTGAAGACGATCATCTCTCATATCAATAGTCATCTCGATCTTGTTCATTCATGTTTTTTCAAGAATCATCTGATGTTGACCTAATCAAGTGATCAGCATAAAGACGAAACGTTTCATATGATCTTGAACAGTTAGATTCAAATAAATCGCATGAGTAATGAGCTTTTTTGCATAATGATCATCGAATTTTCTTATTGATTTGAGCTTGATTAAAGATAAAGATTCAATTTGCAAATGATCACAAACATTCTGCGCGATTAATTCATCAATGAACGAATAGTCAGCTGCTTCAGTGTCAATCAATGACTTTAATGAGTAACTAATTTCATTGCTAGATAGTACACATTCAGTAGTCAAAGATTTCGAAGCAAAGAGATCATTTGAGCTGCTCGTTGTTGAAGAAATTAACACATCTTTCATCGTGTCTTTGATGAAAGTCACTAGTTTTTTGCCTCATTCTTCGATTTCTCTGTAAATAATTTCTTCTCTTCTTTCGGCATGATGATCTCATTGAGGCGAAGAATGAATGCATGAGATGTCGAAGTACTAGCCTTCAGCTGAAAGCAGTTCTTTGAAAGATGACTCGATGCTTTGCAGTTGAAGCAGGTGATTGACATTCTTGATCATTCAGATTCGAGGGTGGAAAAAGTAGCGAGTCGAACATAGCTAGTAGTCAAGGCTGAAGCTGATGTCAACGAAGAAACAAAACGTTTTTTCGAAGCTGCTATCGATTTGACTGTTCATTGCTCGTCACGTAGCTGGTAATTGACTCGTTGTTTGTTATTCACATCTTGAAGAAAGATCTTGAGCTTATCAAGCGAGCTAAACTCTAGAGAGCAAACTGACAACGCGTTCTGAAGGCGATTGTTGATTTTATTCTGAATGTCGTTCATCAGAGTGATATCGTCGTAGTTCAGAAAGCTGAATATTCTAGTGAATTCTGAATAGAAAGAGCTGAAAGACTTGTTGAGCTGCTTCAGAGCGACGTATTTGCGACGACACTTTCGAATCAGGTTCTGATCTTCATAAATTTCTTTCAGATGTTTCAGTAGCTCTGATAGTGACTGATAGAATGAGAAAGTGTCAACATGATGCTTTGCATAGGTTTGCTGATCAGCATCGTCTTTTAGCCTGAAAATCACATAGGCAATACGAATCTTTTCAGTAGGGTAATGATTCACGTTGACATTGAGCTTGTCAGCTATTTTGATGTTTCATGTCTCTCAGGTAAAGTCATCTGTTTCGATGAAGATGAGTGAATTCGAAAGCTTGACGAACTTGTGATGATCGTTTTTGTTATCAGATAGAGTAGAAGATTCTCGTTGAGAGCAAGCTTCTTTCTGATTGACTCGTTGCTCAGCTGACTGAGTATCTTGACGAGGCATAGGTCGATCAGCTTGACGTTGTTTCGCTCTGAAGTTCAATCGCTCGCCTTGTAGCTGGTTGATCTTTTTCTCTAGCTCATTGTTTTTATCAAAAGCGACTTCTAGTTGTTTCGCTCTCTTTTTGTGATCGTCTTGTACAAGAAGTCAGTGTTCATTGAGTTGTAGAGTCAAGTCTCGCTGACTTCAAAGCTCGTTCAGCATATTGATGACTTCGTTGAGTTGATTGCTGACTCAATGAAACAGTTGTTCTTCGATGTTTATGTTTCATGAGATGACAGCTTTCTCAGCTTCGACTGAAGCATCGATGAGTAGAAGTGAAACTCTTCTACTGACAGTGCTTCTAAGTAGGCGAGTTGTTCGAGACTCAACTGACTCAACGTCGTGTGTCATGATGAGAGAAGGTAGAAGTTGTTGAGGTAAGAGTAGGTGAGAGGTTGATGTTTTGAATTGATGTTTTTTGATGAGTGAAAATTCAAAGAATTTCTTGTGAATTTCAGGTAATAATTGAGTGCTTTATTCGAAGAATTTCTTGCGAATAGAATGGTGAAAATGAGTGTAGAATCGAAGAATTTCTTGCGATCTAAAATGATGGTGCAAATTTGAAGAATTTCTTGCAAATTTTCCTTACTGAATAGGTTGTTTCGTATCGTCTATTCGTCGATAGCAGAGTAGATGATGAGCATTTATCTAATGTTAGAGACCTGCCTAGAGCGAGTCAGATAGAGATGTCATTTAACTAGAAGATAAATGCTAAGAAAGAAAGGTAGCTACAGAAAAGAAGCTGACTACATATGTGTGTTTCTCAGCCGACGCTAGACTCAATAGAAACTAGTCAAGGTGACGAAGCGAGAATAGGTCTGACAAGGCTAGAAGACTGAGTCTGACAAGGCTAGAATCATGACAGTTTTGACTGGTCAGTCACCTTCGTTTCTATGATTCTACGAGTAGCTTTGACTGATTCTTCAGCGTAAATGACCTGTTTAGTTGTTTAAGCTTTGATCATTGCTTCTCTATTCTTGATCTCTCGAATAGCTCGTTGATCGTTATTCAATCGAATGAGATAGAAACGAATTTCTTTCAGAGTACTGAGTTGAATCAATTGAGTTATTCAAGCGAATTGAAGTCGAGAGTTTATTTTATTCTTTAGATCGACGATCAGCTGTTTTTCTTGATAGTCTAGATAGAAGAATAGTCGTTGAAATTGAGTATAAAACTCGCTGAATTTCTTCTGTTCTTGAATCAAGTTGTAGTAGTTTCTACGAAAGTTGACTTCTTTATCTGAATCATTGAACAACTGAGCTAGCTCTTTCAAAAGCTCATTGACGATCTTGTATGAGTTGAAACAGTCACGTTCGCGTTTTGACTGAGTGATCTCAGCTGCATCATCGAATAATCTGAAATGTATGTAGCTCAGCTTGACTCGTTCACTTGAAAAGAGGTCGACGTTGATTTCTAGCTTGTTCTGAACTTTTTCATATCAGTTCTTTCAGGTAGAGTTCTTTTCATCAGTGAACAATGAAGAATCGAGTATTTTCTGAGATCTAGAACGCTCAGAGTAGGTTGACGATGACGAAGTAATCTCTCTAGCTTGTAGTCTAGCTTTCAGCTCTTCGCATCGTTTCTTCAAAGCTTTCATAGTCATAGAAGGTGTTATGATTTCAGCAAATGAGTCGTTATCTTCGACAATGAAGAATGAAGCTTCGAAACGCTCTTTGAAGAGACGAGACATGATGAAGAAGAAAGAAAAGATTGAATTGAACGAGTGTTTTAAAAGAAAGAAATCGAGCGAAGAGCGATGCTCGACAATAGAAGATGAAGTCATTTTTGTTGTTTGATTTGAAGATTGATTGATTCTCTTGATCGATTTGATTCTCTAGCAATCAACGAAGATTCTTTATCGCTGATTCTATTAATCGAGATGAATGATGCGTACTTAATGAGCTGTAAGTCATCTAGCAATTCAATCAGCCTCGCTGTTGATTCTATAGACTCTCTAGTGTTGTTCTGTCTTTCGATTGCGTTGATCATCAGATAAACGAATTTCTTTAGACTTGATCTGTCTGAATGAGTATATTGAACGAGTAATGAGTATCTGTATCGTATGGTAAACGGAATTCTTAATGTAATGTTGAGATCATGTCTAGATCATTCAACCAAAGAGACTCAAGACTGATATGTATGTATTGCTCTTTAGAGATAGCTATAACAAGACATTAAGAATACAGAAGAGAAAGAGTGCGAGCTCTTCTATAAATAATGGCTTAAGGCTGCGCTAGACTCGATACAGATGTGATGTAATATGTCAGGTGTGTTTGCCTAAAAGAATGATGAAAGAGATGAATGAAGAAAGTGCTGAACAACGGGAAGAAGTGCTGAGAATGGTTCGAAGGGTTCAATAGAGATGCGCTAGGTTCAAACTAGGCATAGCGTCATCTGAATTCTGATCGGTTCAGGCATGTTCATAACACTTGACGTCAAGCTTGAGTTCTTGACGAGTCGAGTCGAATTGACTCAATTCTCAGTTGAGTCGAGTCGAGTTGAGTTGAAAATGTGAGCAACTCGACTTCAAATCGAGTCGAATTCAAAATGTCAACTCGAAACTCGACTTGACGATCAGTCTATATATGTGTAAGAAAAGTAAATAAAAAAGCAAATAAAAAAGCAAATAGAAATTACATTTTACAATGAAGAAGTTAATGAAATAAAAAGTCATAAAAAATGTTTAATAGAAAGTCATAAAGATTGTTCAATTGAAAATTATGAATGAAGTCATGAAGATTGTTTAATAAAGAATGATAAATAAAATAATAAATAAAGTCATGAAAAATATTCAATTGAGAATGTCGCGAGTAGATAGAATGATAAGTAGAATGATGAGCATGTAAAGTGACGAGTAGAATGATGAGCATGTAGAATGATGAGTAGAGAAATGAGCATGTAGAATGACGAGTAGAATGATGAGCATGTAGAGTGATGAGTAGATAGATGAGTAGATAGAATGATGAGTAGAGTGATAAGCATGTAGAATACAAAGAACGAAAATTTTGTCAACTTTGATTGTTAGTCATCTAATTATCTATGCACAACGATAAATAATGCAATTTATCAACTATTAGATTTAACTACAAGATTAATGACATAATTAAGTAATGTTTGATTGAATCTTTGATTTAATCAACTGTCAACGATGTCATTGATGTCAACGTGATGATTAGCTGCGTGTGATTGACTAATTAGCACTCAAGAATTTGTCAATGTATATAAAACATTAAATAATATTTCTAACGACTTTCTTTCATAGAATTCAATCAAGTCAAGTTATTATTTCAATAGAATTGACACTATATAAGTATAAATATCTCTACAAAAAACTAGACATCAAAACGAATTGTTGCACGCTAAAGTCTAAACACTTGCAATTGCTTTGAAATGCAAACACATTCTTCATAACTTTCGCAGTGTCATTTCGACACGAAATGAGGTCAAGGATGCTAAATATGAGTGGTTGAAAGAATGTTTTCACCTTCACTTTATATAATTGACTGTCATTCTTTCGCAGAAGAATAATCAATAAGTCTTCACTCATATTTGAATTAAAGATATACTAGTTCTTCTGTCTTATGGTTCAAGCAATATGATCATGCTTTTCTGAAGAATCGTCGATTGGTTCGAATGAAGCACGATATGAAGCAGGAAGCACAAGAACATTGGTTTTGCCGAGTTCAATTGTGTACGTTTTTTCTAGAACACTAATATGAATGGAAAGCTAGAATCTCGTTAAGCCGCGAAGTTACAATGCGGGTTTCTGAAGAGCGTGGGGTTAGGAATGCTAACCTTCAGAATGTATGAGCGTCTTATGTTATAGGTCTTGAAAGAGGGGCACAGCTTCTGACCAATGCGAAGGGTCGGGAGAAGCTCGTGTAGCTTCATGTTATCGCTCATGAGAACTCTGATCTGTGATAACCAACACAGAGTGATTTTCCCCCGGAAATCGTGGTGATACTCATCAGAGCCCATGAGCGAGTTGTAATCGACGCGCACATCGGTTATGGCGGTGACTCGAGCGAACAAGTTGGTTATGTACACTGGTGGAATCTCACGAGCAGTTGACCTGACTGGATCGTAAACCAGCGAGAGAGTAATCGGGAGAGGCCCACCGGCGTAGAAAACGGTAGGTAAAGTACTACTAAGATTGAAACCAGCTACAAGATCAGAGTCCTTGGCGCCGAACAGGCTTGACACTAGTCTAGGCATGCCAGGACGCTTGCTATGACTGACTTGCCCAAGTAGATGTGATCGTCGGGAAATGAACTGTTGTTTGCTCATTGGTTCAGTGTGTGGAAGAAGAACGTTGCGCGAGGGGGAAAATTTAACAGGGAAACGATGGATAGCATCGACGTCTATGGACGGTCTTTGCATGACAACCTCTAGAAAGTGCTCGATACATTGACTCTTGTCTCCGGAAACCCAGCTCGGTGGGAGACTATGGCCAGGTGTGTGCTCGAAGGTCTTTGAAGGCGCCCACCGGCTTGCCACCTGTTGGGCCAGACTTGGTAACTTGAACTCGAAAGACCAGTCGGAATCGGTAACAAATATGGATGGCTCGTTCACGAGTTGCTTCGCTGTATCGTAGACGACGGCTGTTGACTGGTGAGAGTACGAGTTTTGGCCGTTGCTTCGCTCTATGATCGTCCTCGCCTCGCATTTCAGGCGGATAGCGATAGATGTAGTTGATATTGGCTGAATGGCTCCGAGGTTTACACTTCCCTTAACCACATCTCCCTCAGTGTATATAGTGCTGGCCGGCTTGTTATTGTCAAATGTGAGGTGGAGGCTATAAGACATTATGAACTAGCGGGTACGAAACTATTGAAAGGCCTTGATGGCTCGGAATAACTGCAGCAATAGTTCATAGAGCATTTCCCATACTCTCAGCTCATCTTTAAACCAAAGGCATCAGAGGATAACTTGCACCTCACGACTTTGCAAAATTACCAAACAATGGACTAGTAGTCACGTAGATGGCAAGCAGTCTAATGCGTTTTTTATTTCAACCCAGACATGGTAGTAGAAAAGGAAACGTGTGAAGAGAGTGCAGGGTGCATATTTATATTGCCTCGTAGGATGCTGTTGTGCCGCGCCATGATCGTTTGTGGAAGGTCACACAAAGCATCCCACCATTCTCAAAATTGAGCAAGGGTATTGAGCGGCCGATAACACACCGTATGACCCACTAGTGCATCCTTCAGAAATGAATGCTGCAGATTCTTGATTTAGGCATCATCTGTGCAACACGGCTGGGAAACCTTGCTGCAGCGTGCATTACGCCCAACTCCTTTAAACGGTAAAGGCTATCGTACCTATCACGTCTGGGCTATGTATGCACACTGCGCACTAAGGCATTACATGTTGCTACTAGAATACTAAAGTCTGAAAAAGAAGAGTTACAGGAAATCCATGGGCCTGCGCGGCGACCTGTATCGATTCAGCACATTCATCGTGGCAAGGTCATATCTCTCCACTCCGAGAACATAAATCAAATTCTATTTACCAGATTGAAGCACGTTGGGACGAAAGCTGCGAACTCATGGAGCGGCTTGCGGAAGTCCTTGGTTCCTTGGTGTGAACCCCTGGCAACGGATGTGCGGTCAACTCGGGCACAGCCAGATCTGGTGAAGGATTTAGCTGCCTACCTTGATTACGTAAAACGGATAAGCTCCAAGCAAGAATTCGTACGATCACTCAATGGACAATTTTAGTATTGTATACCAACACACAGGTGAACCAGAAATACCAGGCAGATATTTAACATATCATTACAATCATCATCACCCGATTTCTCTTGATCTAACCCTCAAGGTATGACTGATCATGAGAACGATGAACAAGTCCAGAATGAGCTACAGCAGCCATTCGAATTTGGCATCGTCCCAGAAGGCGACACAATCGAGGAAGAAGCCGACCTCGAATACCTTGAGATACCTTTAGAGAGCGGTTGGCAGAAATATGCCGTCGGTGTAGGGGCTTGGTGTGCCTTGTTCCCTTGCGCAGGCATACTCAATACCATGGGGGCTTTTCAATCCTATTTGGCAATACATCAGCTGAACGACTACTCGCAACAGCAAATTGGATGGATATTCTCAATGTATGCTTTCTTGCTGGTCTTTGGGGGTGCACAAGTTGGTGAGCGGCCTAAAACCTTCATCAGATAGACATTGCCTTAAAAGATGGAGCAGCATCTTGCAGCACCCGCGAATACTAAGCATGCGCAAATTTCAGGTCCGCTTTTCGATGCCTATGGACTCAAGTGGCTCTTGATACCTGGATATATCGGACTCGTTGCTTCCCTTATGGCTTTCTCGGTGTCCACTGGTGTGTGCGGAGACTTCCTCTATAACACTGCATGTCTTGAAGGCATGAAAGCAATGTATGAAGCTGACGATAGTATATTCAGAGTACTACCAGTTCTTTCTAAGCTTCGGTGTTCTCGGGGGCCTCGCAAGCTCGTGCGTTTGGACCACTAGCATCGCAACAACGGGTCACTGGTTCTTCAAACGCCGCGGAATTGCTACTGGCATTGTGACTTCCGCCGGTCCTCTAGGTGGTATTATCTTTCCTGTCATGTTTCAGCAGCTTGAGCCCCGCCTTGGATTCGGCTGGACTGTCCGTTCTATTGCATTCATTTGCCTGGCAATGGGCGGTATTGCTATGTGTTTAATGAGGACACGTATCCCTTCCTCACATACCATTAAATGGAACGCCAATTTTAAGATCTTCACCGACATTCGCTTCATGTGGACCATAGGCGCAATGTTCTCCATCGAGTTCGCTTGCCTCATTCCCTCGGCTTATATCACGACATATGCTCTTTCGAAAGGCGTCGATAGCTCCCTGGCGTACCAACAGCTTGCCATCATGAACGCTGCTCAAGTCCCTGGCCGTGCCATCCCTGGATGGTTGGCAGATCGATGGGGTAGGTTCAATGTAATGATTCTAAGTAGTGTGCCTTGCGCAATCGTTATATTAGCTGTCTGGCTTCCAGCGGATGGTGCAGCTGCAATCACAGCGTTCAGTGTGTTGTTCGGCTTCCTCAGTGGCACGGCAAACAGCTTGACACCCGTGTGCATATCCCAGCTCTGTAAGACAGAGGACTATGGAAGCAAGTATGGTACAGCATACCTGTTCCTTAGCCCTGCAACGCTGATTGGGATTCCAATTGCAGGAGTGGTTTTGCGTTCCCAGGGTGAACTGAATTTCTCGGGCCTGATATTGCTCTGCGGTCTTGTATATCTGACGTCAGCAGTACTGTTTACTTTGGCAAGAATCTCGGGCGCTGGGTGGAAGATCAAGAAGGTCTTTTAGACCTTCATCAATGATCAGGGTGCTTCTTGCAGATTCTACCTGGATCGTTCGCCTATGAATCAATGAGTTCATAGGTCTAGAAACAACAGCATGTAGTAGTGATGCTGATAGAAGACGAACAAATTAAATAAGCATGTTATGTGTACTCCTGTCAAAATCACTTATATATCCTGGTCACACTGGTTTTATCATGATTAATCAGCTTCCTGAAACACGCCATCGATGTATTTCGGGGGAATAGGGGTTACAGTTGGTGGGGGGTTGGAAAAGTTGAGCCAGGGCCGGAACTTTTTTTTTTGATTCCGGCTCGGACTCAACTTTCTGCATATGCTAATCATGAGTTCAAAATTATTCCAATCCCGACTCAGCTTTCTGCATATGCTAATCATGAGCTCAAGAATTGATGTTATATAGTTAAAGTAGCTAGAAGATAAACAGCAAGAGCGAAGTATTGAAGTCGTGCATATACACAGCTTGAGCGAAGCATCGAGAAAACAGCACAATCACAGATCACGCATATATCATGAATAGCAAGACGAGCGAAGATTATTCTACATATGCTTAGCATATGCGCAAAACATGCGAAATCATGAACTAAACTTTGACATGCTCATCAACAAGCTATCGCTCATGTTATTCTCATCAGATCTGTCATCTCATTCGCTCAATTTTCAGCATCGATGCTTTCGTCGTTCATCGATGTTTCTTTATGCTCAGTTGATGCTGCACATATGCACAGTCGAGATCTTTTTGAACAGATGTGAGTTTATTTGTGGCCTCGCTTAATGCTCTTGGCATATGCTTCGCATAGGGCCTGAGGCTTTTCCAACCCGACGCCAGATCTTGGATGTGCGAGGCATATGTCATTTTTAAAGTTCAACCCGACGCCAAGAATCTTTTCCAACCCCCTACCAGCTGCACCCCGTATTCGCCCTCGCCTGTTGATGCAAACCTTGATTCTTGATATACGAGGACACGAGGGTAGATAGGCATGTAGATATATTGGTTGAACTATCTAGTAGGTAGGAACTACGGAGGAAGAAGTGAGAGGAAGGTCAAATACCCTGAAGCCTCTGAGTTCACTAGCGCCGGATGGATGCGGAGATTACTAACCACAGGGGTAACAGTACGTACGTACTGTTCCCTATTTCCAACATTATTATATAGCCTTGAGTCTCTGGCAATAGTTTCTCACCTTTCTCACTAAGTATACATCATTTCGTTTCTTCTTTGCTGGAATTCCAAGGCTGTGATATCGTCGTATCGTGGCTTCCGTTCGTTATCTACAAAATTCGGCAGCGGCCCGACAGACACTTGGCGCTCTGCCTTAAAGAAGTATGCCATCGTGAATCTTTCCGGTAAAACGGTGTGGCACCCTTTCTTCATATGTTCGGGAATTGTAACACGATGCACGCCGCCTTGCAACTCATCGTTCGTCCATCGCTGAAGTGTATCACTAACATTGACAATCATCTCGCTCGAGGACTTAGGCCGGATGGGAATGAAGACGGCAGGGTGTTCTCGATCCTCGATCTCAAGTCCACCGACAAGGTCTTGTAGGAGGATGGTGATAATTCCGAAGTCTGTGTGAGGGGAGATACGACTGGCGTTGCCTGATCTCATGTCCTCGATCTTGACCGGAGGATAATGATTAAGCCGAAGATCTGTGGCACTTGGAATACAACGCTCAACTAGCCCGTCGGTCGGAACGTGGAGGCCAATCTCAAGAGCTCTCACAATCTCTAAACATATCGATTCACTAAGACGATAGCAATCTTCCATGAAGGCACGGAATCCGGGTAGGTCCGACTCTTTCGGCCATCTATTGGGGAATGTGGTATCGTCAGCTGGGCCTTCGTCGAAATGTTCCTACCGGAAGCTGTTAGTTATAGCTCGACTTATCCTTTCATGAAGTATTCACCTTTATATCTACCATAGCTCTAATTCTCTCATCTGTTGATAGTTTTGCTGTCGACTCTATGCTGACGCCTGTCCATCCTCGTTGCGGCTTTGGGCCTGGTGGGTTGGCAACTTGCTCCTTGACATCGAGCGGCATATCAAAGAAATTCTTACTCTGCAAATAGGCGTGGTCTATCAATATTGGTCCCCTTGCAACCTGGCCATGAGTCTCACCCGAAAGAAAAGCTCCTGAATCATTTCATCTGAGAATCCATGATTTATGAGCGTTACAAAGCCGGTGGCTTTGAAGCTATCAATCAATTCTCTTGTAAAATCGTTCCGTTCTGACTCCGATCCTGAGGTAAAATGCGACAAACTGAGTACTGGAAGCTCCATGTTGACAACAAAATTGAAAATTGCTCCTAGAAGTAATCTGGATCTTCTTTTTGCCTTTTCTTCTCTTTTATGGATTGCTAGACTATATGGTCTGGATCTGAGCACCAAACCTTGGAAATGCGGGACAAGCACGAAGCATGCACACGTTTAGGGAAAGCGGTCGATGTGCCACCCACGACGGTCAAGGATTATGCAATAAATCCTTTCCTGGAAAATTTCTCGAGGTGTGTGTGCCATTCTTTACCTGCGGATCAGCCAGCAGGAACTAACGCACAGCTCCGCCGCCGTCTGTAAGTATTACGAGTATTGACAATTGCAGCGTCTTGCATATTGAGGCTACTGCAAGATAACACATGGGTGGTGGAGAAGCTTTAATTCGCCAAGAGTGGCAGTGGAGCCATGTTGCGACTCCTAGCAGTATAGGCCCCGAGTCGTTCATTCTACAGATACTATGAAGGACTCGAGCTGCAACCACACTCCCCCTTTTCTCCTTGTTTGTCAAAGAGCTAGTCTCCTCCTATTAACCTCGCCGCCAAGGGCGGCCCGATAGAGAATCTCGCACACTCTGACATACCTGCTAATCGTGCTCAGAAATGGCAGCTTAGGTGTATTCACAAGCATCCCCCTTGTCACGCTAGGCTACTTACAACGTAATATGCACTCCGTGATATATGGCCCCTGAAGTGTCCTTGTGAATTTCCCCACCCCAATTAGTACAGGTTGTGTATGAGCTGTTGTTGGTCTAAGAAAGATCTGATAAGGTTTACAGTGTTTAGCGATGTTATGAGCCTGAAATATCTTAACGGTTGTTCAGGAACGCTTCACTGCCTCTATGGCAACTCAATCTCGGCGCTCTTCAACGTCACAAATTACCTGCCCGTTAGCCTTTGGGAAAAATCCTAGATTCTGCAAATATTGGATGTTCTTGGCAATTGCGGCCTTGATATTTGCCTGTGCTGCAAGAGAAACAAACCGACTTGTTGGAGGCAAAGATCCAATACTGCTTTCATCATGTTCAAAGATATCGAGCAGTGGCCACAAGCAATGACTCTCTCCTTTCTTCAGTATGCATTGATGAAGTTTTTCCCACCAGATTGCAAACCCTTGAGGCTCAAGGGTGTAGCCGAACCCGTTGGTTAATATCCCCCAGAATTCTTCCATACTTATACCTTCCACGATTTTTAAGACAGGGCAGCCTCCTTGAGATACGTCAGACAACAGAGCTTGCTCTACTGTAAGAGCGACGTGGTCGACATCAGATATGTACAACCAAGACTCACGCTCCTCGCGGATGGACACCTTCGCTTCGATTGTGGTAGCGATGAGTCTCCAGAAGTAGTCATCCGTGTTGGCAATACCTCTTGCTGGCGTTCCAATTATGTAACCTGGCTTCACAATCGAGGCTTCGCAGCCACCACAACGTCTCTCCGCCATAGACTTCACGATTAGGAGTTCTGATACCAGCTTGGTTTGAGCATAGCCACTAGAAGGAAAGAGCACATCTGCGGCGCTGGTATTTCTATCTTCTTGGTCGATGTTTCGCTCTTCTCCCCCAGACACATAAACAAACTTGCTGCTATATCTAGAGTATGACAGTGCTCTCAACAGACTCAAGGTGGATCGCACGTTTTCGGCTTCGATTGATTCGTAATGAGTATTCCATTGGACTGCAGCTCCGCTATGGACAATCGCATCGATCCTATCATCTATGTGTACTTCTCCGTTGAGCTGTTCCCAATTTGCATCTGAAAGTCCGAGCCGTGGCTGGGCAAGATCTCCCGGCCAAATCACCAACTTCGGTTCTAACGACTCGTGCCACCACCCTGCTATCTGCGCCGACTTCTTCACTCGGTTGAAGCCACTCGTGAAATCAGTGGCCCGGACAAGCGTAATAACCTGCGCTGTTCCTGGTCTGTTCAACAAGCGCTTGAGTATTTGGGTTCCAAGGAAGCCTGTCGCACCAGTGACCAATATCCTTACAGGATGAAACGGCTCTTTACTCCTCCAGGCCGGTATTCTGAGCTCATTGTCGAGTGCGATCACTCGTTCTATCAGGTATTTGTTCATTCTGTCTGCTTTTTCAGGGCCATGAAGAACAGCATGCTTCACAAAAGTAGCCAGGCTTTGAATGGTTGTCTTTAGATGCATAATTCTTGCGGCGCCGACCTTGACACCAAATCGTTGATTAATACAGCTGGACAGAGTAATGACCTGAATTGAACTGATTCCTGTGGCAGCTAAATGGAAGTCTCGGCCCTCTAACGAGTGGTGCAGCTTGTCTTTTTCTTTGTTCACTATCTCAACGACAAGGTTGCTGATGTACAGACTAACTGGCTCATCCATGGGCAAGATTGCCTCATTTACGGCGGTTAGCTCTCCATGATCTGCTTTGGACTTTGGACGTATCGCCAGATTTGCTAACCACGTTTCAACTCTCTTTCTGTCCATCTTTGCATTTCGGTTGAGTGGAATGTTCTTCACCATCAGCCAGGCGGATGGAACCATGTAGTCCGGTAAGCAGGCTTTCAGCGATTTTACCACATCGTTTGAATTGAAAGACAATTCTTCTGGTTTGGGATCTGTATCAATCTCTATGCATTCGTTGGACGTCGATTGCATCTTCAAATCTTGAATTTGTACAATTGCTGTCAGATCGTTTTGGTATACTCCGGTTCTTGGATAAGTGACAAGAGATCTTACAACATTCCCGCATTTCGAGATAAGATACTCCACCTCCTTAACCTCAACACGCTGGCCGCGAACTTTGACTTGAGTATCTTTCCGACCTACATAATGAAGGACTCCATTACCTCCATAGTATACCAAGTCTCCGGTGTTATAGAATCGTCGTGTTTCGCTTCTCATGTCCGACGGCAGCCATTCAGGATTTTCAAAGAACGATTCGGCAGTTCGATTTGGGTTGTTCCAGTAGCAACGAGCCAAGGTAGGCCCTTCCACAACGAGAACTCCGATTTCGCCAACCGATGCTAGTTTGCTGTGATTGTCTACAACAACCACCCAGCAGCGACACCCGGGTAGCGAATACCCCATGGTTGATGAGGGCGTCTGTGTCGAAAAACGAATGGAAGTGCATGCAGTAGTCTCAACAGGGCCATAACAGTTGAAAAGCATGACTTTGTCGGCCCATCGCTGTACTATGTTCTGGCTGATTTCCTCCCCAGACAATAGCAAGGTGCGCAGGCCCGGCAGGTCTTCTGGGGCTAAAAGGCTAACAATTGATGGTGTTAATTGTACCCAATTAGCACGCAAGCGCTCGAAGGAGCCTGTGATGTCCGTGATTCGGTCGATCTCAGAGGGCAGACAAACACATCCACCTCGCATCAGAGTGAGGAAAATGTCCATTGTGGCTACATCGAATGTGTACGATGCCCACTGGTACACACGAGAAGAGCTATGTATGTTGTACGCTTCTCCTTGAGTCTGACTCATCGTGCAAACGGTCGAATGCTCTTGTACGATCCCTTTCGGCTTCCCAGTGCTCCCCGAGGTAAATAGAATGAACGCAGCATGAGAATTATCTAGCTTAATATGCTCAATCTGCGTTATTTCATCAAGGCTTTTCAGGAGCTCTTCGCAAACAACAACCACATTTGGCACAAGACTGGCGCATAGATCGGCATGAGTAGGGGAGGTTAATATGATAGTGGCACCAGTGTTCTGGACAATTGTATTCAGTCGACCCAAAGGGTGGCAGGAATCTAGTGGCACCACAACGCCCCCAGCCTTCAATGTCGCCAGCATCGCCACCACTGCCCATAGTGATTTTTCAAAACAATAAGGCACTATCATTTCGGGGTTTGCGCTCAGGCCAATCAAGTGCGTCGCCAATCGCGATGATAGTCGTTCAAGCTCGCTGTACGATAATTCACCGTCCCATGAACAGATAGCTGGTGCATTGGGTGTTGCCCTGGCTTGCTGGCTTATAACCTCATGCACACACGCATCCAGTCTTTGGGGTTCTGCCTCGTTCCATTTCATAATCTGTTCACGGTCCCGCTCGCTCAAGTGGTTGAGGTCTTCAATGCGAGTATGTAGTTCGGCTTTTATTACTTCCAAGATTGTTGCTTCGTACGTGCTCACAACACATTCAGCGGTGGCTGGAAAAAGCCTAGAAGTGCTAAAATCAATTGTGACTACAAAGTCTTCGCCATCATCCACAACTTGAATATTAACAGCATACTAGGTAAAAGTTAGCACTGAACGGACATTAGAACCCAAATTGCCTTACTTTATCAGAAGAGGTCCATGGAAATTTGGTCTTCGCTCTCTTTTCACCATTCAGGGGATGATGATATACCAGCAAGGTATTCTGAACTGTTTTATTGGAAACAACCTCAGGGCTGAGGTTGGTCCCAAGAAGGAATACTTTCTTAACATAGTCGGTACTGGCAATTCGAGCGCAGTATGCTAACGGGTTGGCTGAATCACAAGAACCAGCACGTTGATTAGCTTGAATGCTAGCAAATAACGCATTACTGGGTCTTGTGGAGGTGTCAGCTTCCAAATAGCTGAAGAAAGTGTCATCGACTCCAATATAGATCCGGAGAATTAGCGCCCAGTTGGTTCGGAAAAATGATGGGAGTGAAACTTCATAGCGTTCGCAAAAATTCCGAATACTCGCGCTGAGAAGTCTCACAGTAGGTAAGTTTGGTGTAGTCTCAACGTTGGCGTTGTGCATCGAGATCGGGAAAGAGGAGGGCTTTCCTGAGTTTTGAATTTCGTTGCTGCCTTTGAGATCTTTACTGTAGTGGACGTCTTGATACTGGTCTTGGTGTTGAAAACGCGGTTTTTCCATTTGCTGAGTTTTCCGGCTCGGGTTTGTGGTACGTTTTTTCACGTTTGGTATCATCTCTCTGGGCCCAGATTGCAACGACCGCTGGCTTTTCTACAGACGTCGGGGCAGTGAGGGCTATATTTCGATCCACCGCATGAGTATCGCAATGGATCCGCCTTGTGCCCAGGATTCCCTATAGTCGTAATGTGGATCAACCAGAAGATTTCCCTACCACGTTACCTCCGAAGGGGGGTTGACCCCTGGCTTTCAGGAGTCAATTCAGGCGATCCTAAATTCCATTCTCTTTTCTTTACCATTTTTTACAATACTGTGTAACCCCAGCACGCGTTGTGTTTGGTGCCCGCTTTGGGGCCGAGACCACTGCAGATCTTTGCACAGCTGTAATGGTGTGGCACGGCTGTCCGCAGTAAATGTAACATGTCCCAAACAATTCGTTCATAGCGCGAACCGGCCTGTTGTCCGGTCCCGCGAGCGCCAAGGGAGAATCAACTCACCTAGCTACATTTCGTCAGCTTTGCCCCAATATTGATTGGAGACTTCTACAACCACCTCACAAGCTGACTTCAAGGATGCATGCAATCCTGCAGAAACGAGGTTGATGCTTTGCACTTTGCCTAGGCAAGACAGACACTTGTCTACAGAGTTGCTAGAGTCTAGCCACATGATGGCAAGTTGAGATAAGGCATTGCCGCTTTAGGAGTGACCAGTCAAAGCCTCCATCAGTCCAGGATCTTCGTCTACATGTTCACATGATAAGTATCTTCGGCATGACTAGACGACAGCGTGCCGCGTATCCTGTTGCCAGACATTGCCGAAGCCGTTTCTGTCCACCCACCGAGTCCGAGTACGTAGGTCATGGAAAAGACTTTCAACCCCGAGTTGAACGCGTACATGTAACAGTCTTCATAAGCAGTAGGAACAATCATGGCGGTGGAAGGGATAGTCACTGCACCGTCCATCAAGAGTGTTTCGACTATTGAGATCTATGATCGTTGGGCTGAGAGCTATGACGCATTGGCAAGTCCCAAAGGCATCACCATCCAAACCCTCGATAATGATGAGCTTGTTACCTTTTTACCCGAATTCCTATCACTACTTGGAGCTCAGCAACCCTCCGCGTCGACACCAGATCACCAGCTCCGCATTGTGGACTTCGGATGTGGCACTGGCCGCAATACATTCAAGCTGCTTGGAGTCTCACATGTAACGATTGTAGGCCTCGACGCGTCGCCTAGAATGCTGGACATTGCTCGTGTAAGGTATGCTCAGATACCAGATGAGCAGAAGAATGTACAGGTCGTTCTAGAAGTGTACGATGCACTGGCAGCCGCGGAAGCGCCCGCCTGTGCTCGGAAAGCCAACGGCGTCATTAGTACCTGTGTCATGCAGCACTTGCCTCTCGAGGCTTTCTTCGACTCCGTCAAGGCAATGGTGCTCCCCGGGGGCTATGTCCTGATTACCGACTCGCATCCCGACTTGAATAACTTGGTACAGATCAACTATACCGATCCCCAAACGGGCGAGAAGCTCTGGGGCACCTCGTATGTCCATGAAATTGCAACAACGATCGAGACCGCAGCCCAATGGGGATTTGACTTGGTCGGGAGCGTGAGGGAAAGAAACGGATCGGAGAACATGGTCGGGGCTTTGGCAGGCAACTGGGCAGTGGTTAAGTGTTGGTATGGAATGGTCCTGAGAAGAAGATCAGGGACACGAACAGTACCATCCAGCTCCGCAGACTATCAGTTCGGGGGCTGGATGGCTGAAGATGCGTCTGCAATTCAAGGTTGTTTGAAATTCCGCTCTTATGAGCCCAAGCCCTGGCTAGAGACAGATGTTGATATTAAGATCATCTGTTGTGGTGTCTGTGGCAGTGACATGCACACAATCCGTGATGGCTATGATGCTACTGATTGGCCGTGCTGTCCTGGTCACGAGATTGTTGGTACCGTTGTCAAGGTTGGAAGCAGGGTAGCGAAGAACATCAAGTACGTTGTTGCTTTAGTTGACATTCTGATACCGTTCCTGTCCTCACTCGTCTAGGATTGGCGGCCGTGTTGGCGTCGGAGCCCAATCTGGATCCTGCCTCCAAGACGAGTGTAAACAATGCGCCAGTGGAGCCGAAAGCTACTGTCAGCAAGGCATGACTTTGACCTACAACGATCGATATGCCGACGGGAGTAAGTCCTTTGGCGGCTACAGTAATTATATCCGTGTTCCTTCCCACTTCGTCATAAGAATCCCCGAGACTTTGTCGTCGGAAGCAGCAGCCCCTTTGCTATGTGCGGGCATCACGGTTTACTCCTCACTCAAGCAGAGCAACGCCGGACCCAGCAAAAGTATCGGCATTGTCGGTATCGGGGGGCTGGGACACTTTGGCTTACTGTTCGCAAAGGTGTGTTCAAGGCTGCAGATTCACTTGGAAAGCAACACTTACTCGGACTGTGGAGGCACTGGGCTGTGTAGATATCTACGCGATCAGTCGAACACGGCACAAAATGGAAGACGCTATAAAGATTGGGGCCACCGCCTTCATCGCAACCAACAACGATCCAGATTGGGAGAAATCGCATTCCCAGACACTGGACATCATCGTTTCGACCGTATCGTCGACCGATATGCCGATTGATAAGTACCTTCAGCTTTTGCGCGTCGATGGACATTTCATCCAGCTTGGCGAGCCGGAGGACAATTTCCCTGCCTTCGAGGTGTTCGCGTTGATAAAGAAGCGACTGACCATCAGCGGGTCGTGCATTGGTAGTCCGCACGAGGTGAGTGTGGGCCGAGGGTCGACTTGAATGGTGGTTCGTAGAGGAAGCTGACGAGAACTTAGATCGAGAACATGCTGCATTTCGCGACTGAAAAGGGCATAAGCCCGTGGACGGAGAGGCGGGCTATGAAGGAGTGCAACCGAGCGGTATTGGACATGGCATCTGGCTGGGCCCGCTACCGATATGTTTTGTTCAACGAAGACGTGCAGAATACGGGACAGAAGGACTCAGAAGTATGATGTGTTTTCATTGAGGTGGTAAGCTATGGTCTACCCCAGCATCGATAATGCTTCAGTAGTGAAGCTGAGCTCTTTGCCGCGTATCCGGCAACAGAAAGATAATACGATTTCATTCACGGTTGTACTGAACTCACTACTACCTCATTCTTCCTATAGTAATTGCTTCTTGATTTCTTCACTACGAATCGCATGTGTGATACCCGTCATCTTCTAGCCGTTCTGACACATATCATTGTTGCAGATCGATTCACTATGACAGTCTTTACCTCTACAGAGAAGTTGATCACCAAAGCAGCTTCGACGAGCTTAGCAGACTCAACCATTATATAGTAAACTCAATCATCATTATCAATTCAACTATCTTATCTGAGTTTATTAATCAATTCTAAATTCTGTTTACTATGTATTTATAACGAGTTATTGATGATTATCTTAACGTTTTATAATCACATTAATATAGCAGACTATTTACTAACTCTTCAATACTAAATTTAAAGTATTACTAAATTATAATAATAATGTTGATTTAACTACTATTATTAAGAAATACACAGAGTGCAAACAGAATCAATAAGATGATGATAAAAGCTTGCATAGCAAGCTAAAAGCAAAACTACTACTTATGTAGACTGATCATCGAGTCGAGTTTCGGGTTGACATTATGAATTCGACTCGATTCAAAGCCGAGTTGCTCACAGAAATCGAGTCGAGTCGCGTTGAGTTGGAAATATGCTCAATTCGACTCAAGTCGAGTTGAAAATGTGAACACACGTCAAACAGTGCTTCAAACAATGCTTTCTACATGGCTTCCTTCATGACTTCCTTCATGATTCTCTACCAAACACCCTTCACGGCTTTCTTCATGACTCTCTACCAAATACTCTTCATGGCTCCCTTCATGATTCCCTTCATAATTCTCTATCAAACACCCTTCATGGCTCTCTTGATCCCTTCATGACTCTCTTCATGACTCTCTGACAAGCATTCTACCTCGTATTCCCGACCGTCACCGGGGTCGGTGACGCTCCCCCCCGGCCCCGGCGGCGATCGCCCTGGCGCGGCGATCCGTCACCGACCCCCCGGTCAATCCGTCACCTGCCCCGAACTCCTACTAGACGCGCTCGAGCTCGATACTTTCTATGACGGCAATTGTAGAGCCGGCTCAGGCGACTTCAACGCTGTCAAAATCATGGAAAAAG